>Ga0136554_1000849_pt1 | contig 11825 bp, 8 predicted proteins | sample AntRauTorckE5431_FD_104637 | JGI IMG/M metagenome (GOLD analysis project Ga0136554, IMG submission 104637) | Saline lake microbial communities from Rauer Islands, Antarctica - Metagenome Torckler E5 #431 | ecosystem: Environmental > Aquatic > Non-marine Saline and Alkaline > Saline | place...
AAATATTCATCAAGCTTGTTCCCATTAATCGTGTCAGCCTACCAAAAGACCATGGCTGGAGAAAAGGTAGCAAAACAATTAGAGAGTGTACTCATTATTTTGATGATCATCAATGCAACATACTGTCTCATTTGGGATATTGTCATGGATTGGGGAATGTTGGACAATCCTACTGCAGTTGTAGGGCAAGCAATGGGACAGTGTGTTCCTAGCATGTCTGCTGGGCCAGAATTCAAAAACGTTAGCTGCCTAGATGCAGCTCTGCGCCCCCGTCTAAGATTCGGAACTGCACTTACTTTAGCGGTTGTATCTATCGACGTTTGCCTTCGTTATTCTTGGACTCTACGCTTCGTTGAGCGCGCTATATTTCCAGACAACGATGCTTATGTTCTTTGCACAGAATTCTTGGAAGTCTTCCGCAGGGCAGTGTGGAATCTGCTGCGTGTTGAATGGGAACATATTAAGCAAACACGGAAAAATGCTAAACTTGATGGAACGCCAGAAAAGAGCTTAGAATTGATTAACAGAGAAGGAAAGATCATTCCCTCTGGAAATGGAAATGTGAACGTCAGGGTTTCAACTTCAAGGGAGAGGCGCTGAAAGGCTCAACCTGCTGTACTTCACAATGATTGTCTTTTTCATTTTTTTTATGTCACCATATACCTCCATATACGTTACTTCTTTGAACCCACACAGCATGAAAATTCGCATCTAAGCATGTTGCCCGAGGGATTTCACCGACTTTAAACATAGATACCCAAAAAATTATTATTTAAGTGAACATCATATTTCAATTGGCTGCTCCATTATTTTGTGCATAAACCTTCAATCCCTGTCTCCATTCATTCTCCCCAAGTCCTCTTGGTGTTCTAACAGTAGCAGGACATTTGCCATTATCTTCTTCTTTACAATTCTTCTCCACCATACCGCAGTGATCTCCCCAATTACAGTCATCAAAGAATAGCATCCGATCATAACGGACACCAGTTTTTTCCCTCAAGATTGGAAAGTGTGTCATTGATTTGTTTGACGATAGAGGATTTTGTCTTCCAATCTGATTGACATCAACATTATCCCAGTCGCGCATGAGGACATCCCATACAGTTACGCCAGGGATAACCTCTAGCATCTTCAGAGCTGCACGACCAACCTTTTCGGCAAAAGGTGTATCTGCTGAAGAAGCCATTGCAATTTTCATTCCCGGGTATTTGCCATCATAATGCTCTTGAAGAGAAATAGACGATCCCTTGTGTAGAGAAATCTTGTCTCTGCCGCTCATTACACCAATAACACCTTCGCCTCTGCCATTAAGGTCTCCCATAATTTTTCTATCAGGCAAAGCACTCATTGTGTACATTTCCTGGTCCCATAGGCAAGCATCCATGTCGTAAACTGTGAGTTCTGGATAAACAGATGGGGCGCTCTCAGCGGACATTCCGAGTTTATAATTGAAATATTGATGAGTAGGCTGGGATGACCACAGGATGCTAGAAGTAGTAAAGGCAGGGTGTAGGAAATTTCGCATCCTCTGAAGTTTCTTCAGTTGTTGTGAGTTTTAGTTGTGAGAAAGTGGGAAGTTAACTGAAGTTAAACCAATACCAAATACCAGTGCTTGTCAATTTACATATCGGTATCTATTATAATGGATATTAACAGGTTAATATACGAGTTCAATTATTGAACCCAAATTCCTTCGATGAGTACATAATCTAGCATTTGAAGACGACCCAATTACTATTGCAATGAAATTTTATTGCATAAAGGCCTGCATGTATATCACCTTACATCTGTCCAACAACTGGGATTGATCCTCCAAGCTGTTCATGAACCATAAGTCCAAGGATTCCGAACATAGCGGCACGGCCATTATTCAATTCAATAGCGCGCTTCTGAAGCTTCTGCTCCTCGGAGAATGTATCCCAGCCGAAGTCGATGTACTTGTTACGGAAGTCACCAATGAATTCACCTCCAGTAACATCCTTCATAACAAGAAGTTCAAGCCACCCAACGAAGACAAGAATCTGAAGGAGTCCCTTGTCAGGGATTGCATCAACAGCTGCCCATCCGTTGGGGATGGAGTCGAAAGTGGTTCCAGCGGTGTCAATATTTCCAGGAAGATGAACTCCAGCACGGGTGATGATATTTCCTAGGAAAGCAAGTTGAGCGACACGTCCGTGCTTGATCTCAACAAAACGAAGACGATCGAACTGATCTTGAGAAGCATCGTCTAGCATTCCAAGAGGATCATAGAATCCAAGAGGTTGCTGAACTCCAAGCTCGGCTTCAAAGGCATTGAGAGTGGAGGAAGTCTGTGCAACCTTGGATGGAGCGAAAGCAGCAGCAGAAGAAAGTAGTGTTGCAAGGATAGTAAGTTTCATGGTAAAAATAAAATAAAGATTGGATTTATGATCGATTTCAACAAGGAGTTTATTCCTGTTTTCTTATTCAAGATTTCACTTCAACTATGGGTCTGGCTTCTCACTCTCAAACATTCGGTCAACATTAGCCCATAAAGTATTATGTGCGATAAATCAGATGACAGAGAATCACATTCTTGTTTGAAGCGGGACATTGAAAGATACGGCGCGACATGTTAAGAACCGGGTCCCCCGCCTCCTTTTATAAGGTACTTTAACCTATGATTGATGATTAAGCATTTTGGAGACAAATCAATTTAATTAAGGTGATGAGTGAGATGTGTCACCAAGCGATGTCACATTGTACTTTGAACTAACATTTTGAAATTATTTTCGAGAAATGTTATCTGCGATTTTTCGCTAGTCATATAGCACCCACAGTGTAGGAATATTAGCCAGGTATCTTTAGTAGATATTTTTCTTCATTAATGTTAAGTGGTGTAATGTCAAATTGAAGGATGAGGCATGAATTGATTTGGTGGTGTAAGTGCTGTATCATGAGAGTGTTGATTCTAATACAGTATTGTATATAGTTGCACTGATTGGTCAGAAGAGCTTGCAAAAGGTGCAGTATGTCTCAGTATCTAATAGGATTATATTGGATCCACACCGCAAGAAGGCAAGCATTTGCTGCAATAGAAAGCAAAGTGATCCTCTCTCGTGCCATAATATTTTAATCTTTGTTTTTCACATTCTAAAGATACATCTACTTACACTTCTACCAGACTTAATCTAGTGTTGCAGTGCTATCATGTGATTTATGATCACGTAGAAATGGAAGTAGGAGATATTGTGAGATCCTCCAGGGCGCTACATGCCCAACTATTGATGTCACCAGTCGTCGTCGAACTGCAAACAAACCTCAAGAGCAGTACTATGAACGATGAGTGAAAAGATACGCATCAAGAATTATCTGCAAGCAAAACCGCATTTTACCACAAAGGTCAACAAGAGGAAATACTGAGTTGGCAGGTTAAAATATGATAATATTGCAAGAACCATTGAAACGGTGGTAGGATGACATTATTTAAAGTAGCACATTGTTTTAGTAATTCAGAGAAATTGTTTAACTAACCCTAACTCTAACCCTAACATTGTTTGGGGATACTCATACATACAGAACGTAATCAGTATTCAGGAAGTTGTTATAATTTACAATGCGATATTTCCTTGGTAAGAATAAATGACTGCGCATAACTACTATCTTGGCTAATAACTAATAATTCAGGATGACACAAACTCGATATCAATGTTCATTTGTGTTTTCGTATAAGTTATAAATTATGAAAAATTAAAGTAGGCTCAGTGTTGGTCTGAGTTGATGCAAAAGTGATGTAATCCCCAATCATGATTAGGTGCTGGCCTAGTTGTGGTAAAAATAGACTCCTGGTCGTAAGTTTCGTCCATTTTTCATTAAAGTGGATCCCCTTTGCCTTGTGAGGTCTCGATGCAAATAGGGGTTAGATCCCACGAATGATGTGGTGGAGGTATTAAGAATTGTATTCGGAGTCTGAATTTTCGGCAATAATGGAAGACTGGTACCAGGTATAGCAAGAGGCACATGAAACGTGCCTGTTGATTGATCTGGAATAGATCTTGCTGAGAATGATATTGGAGACTTTCCAGTAATCTTCTCTCGCAAAGCTTGATCAGGTGAATGGCGCAGAGAGAGCATTGCACCAACAGCTTTCAACTCTTCCTCGTCAATAGGGGGAGTACTAGTTGGGGTTCTGTTTTGAATTTCGATTGTGGTATTCTTGGGCAAGGATGACATCTGTGGTAACGAAAGATGGTTACTCTGTGGAATATAGTCGCCAGCTAGTGGAGTAACCATAGGCATCGTAGAAGAAACTGAGCGGAGAGGCGGTGACATGCAGGTATTTGAATCTGAGCTAGGGATCAAAAATGTGATTTTCTTTGCTTGGCTACTATGAGTGTGAGGTTCCTGATGAATAGGAACAAAAGATGTAGCGATTGTTCTAGTGACACTCTCAGGCGACGACTTTCGGGCAATACATTTTGTAGACTTCGACTTTGACTTCTTCTGGAGTTGCTGTTTCTTGAGTTCGGCTTCCTCCTTCTTCTTGGATCTGCATCTTCTTTGACGGAACTTTGCAGCTTCTCTCTTCCGTCTTGCTCGTTCCTCTTGACTTAATTTCGATTTTGCCATATCAGAAAGAATGTAGAATTTGGGAGAGGAGCTTTGGGGGGAAAGCTTGCAGGAATAACGAAATAGTGAGTGTTGTGCGATTTGGGAACTGCTCGTACTACTGGTGTGACTGTGGATTGTGGTGAATGGAAAGAACACAGGTAGATCTTCACTATTTGTGTTTTGCTGGCGATGTATGGTGAAACTCCGAATGGGGGTTATTGATGACAAACTTAATAAATCTACATAACACTTTCAAACCTTGTTTAAGACATTATTTTAGTCAAATATAGTATTTTAATGCGTTGACACGAAAGGATCAGTCTCGTACATGCTTACTTACTTCATGTTGATTCCAAAATTCTCATGTACGATTGACGATTGATGATGAACCAAGAGCCAAGATTCAAGTGGGGATTCCGTTTAGGAATTCAGGAATTGAAAGAACCTTTATCAACAACGTCACGGGTCACTGCGTCACGGGTCACTGTCAAGTATCAACGTATTACTCGACGCGTGGGCAGTTAGGAAACACGGGTTACCAGTACTGTGTACGGAAGAGGAATTGTGATCTCTGAGTCTATCCATTGAAAAACTCCTTCTCCTCTCTAGTTGGCAATCTCCACGACACTCACATATAAAATATAAATGATCCTTGACGATAACCATCACCAGCGTACAATAGCGCATTTTGATCTCGATGCTTTTTACGTGGCATGCGAAAGGGAACTCAATCCAAGCTTGCACAAAAAAGCTGTGGCTGTTTCACAGTATAATCCACATGGTAGATTAGAACACACCCATTCAAGTGATATTGAGAAGCGCTTAGTTGCAAAACCGGCAGAAGCAGGCATATCTAAAGCACTGAACAGGGACAGCAATGGTTCAATGATTGCAGTTTCCTATGAAGCAAGATCCATGGGTGTGAAAAGGCAGGATCGTGGTATTGATGCAATAAAGAAATGTCCTGAGTTGTATATTGTTCAGGTTCCAGTAAAGCGAAGCAAAGCAGATCTTACCATGTATAGATATGCAAGTAGTAGAGTGATGGAGATACTCATTTCGTCTATTGTGAATGATACCAAAATCCCGAATTACGTCACCAAACGAGCAGAAATCATTGTAGAAAAGGCTTCGATTGATGAAATTTATATTGATATGTCAACCATAACGAATCGAATGACAAATATTCTCCTTTCGTTCCAAAAAAAGAGTGGTTGCTCCGATTACAATCTCAATTCAGATCCGGAGTCAAACAAAGATGCCGGTCTTAAGCTGTGGAAAGATGTAATAAACCATGCAAAAGAATGTACAACAATTGGAGGCATTGAGGTGCTCTCAAACGTAGCCCGTGCTGCGAATCAGTTATCTAAAACTGATATCCGTCTGGGATCAAAATTTCAGATACTTGAGAAGACTCTAGATATAGGAAGTGATCAATGGTGGAATAGACCATTGAGCCAATGGACCTCCATTGAACTGCATCTTGCGTGCGGTTCGTCTTTGTCAGCAAAGGCGAGAAATGCAGTAAGGACTAGTTTTAGAACGAATGAGTGTGATGTGTTCACACTTTCAGCAGGCATTTCATCCAATAAAACTCTCGCAAAATTAGCTTCTGGGCTGAAGAAACCAAATAGGCAAACAATCATTAACCCAACTGATGAAGGATCACTGCGGGAACTTTTTCATCCGATGCCTTTGTCACGAATACGCGGCCTGGGCGGTAAGTTTGGTGAATCTATCATGGAAAGCATATCTGTGGCAACAATTGGAGACTTATCAAAAGTTCCATTGACAATATTGAAGACACAATGTCCCCCATCTGCAGAAGTTGAAAGGCCAGTAGCTGAGTTTTTATACGCCATTGCTAGGGGCGTGTGTATGGAAACAGTGTCAGAACGAACAGTGGAAAAGTCGATGTCTTCTGGTAAATCGTTTCGGGGGGCGCTTGCCTTATCTTCATCAAATGAACAAGTAATCGTGAATTGGCTATCTGAACTTGTTGGGGGGTTACTGGAACGCTTGATGATAGATTTTGAAGAGAATAAAAGACTAGCAAGCCTTGTGTCTTTGTCGATAAAACGTGATGGTTCTCAGTCACATTCTTCAAAGTCAATCAAAGCACCCTCAGAATTATCGCATGAAGCATACTTGTCTTTAGCAACATGTCTATACCGACAATTTGTCTTCCAGGATGACTGTACAATACAGGGCCTCACTATTACTGCGTCAAACTTTTATGAAGTTGCGAGCGGTGAAGCTTCAATCGCAGGATTTTTTCGTAAAGGTGCACAGTCATCGTTAAAACCGAATTCCTTCACTCCACCCAAGAAAAATTCCACATCGTATCATCAAAACCAGGTAAAGAAGAAAAAGTCAAATGAACGTGTGAGTGAAATGCCTCCAAACGAGGACTCGACTACAACCCCTAATATTTCGGCTGCTTCTGAGGAAGCGAAGACTAAAACAAATACTGTGAAGAACATATGTGATGTATCTAGTACAACCAACTCTGATGGAATTGATACTTCGGTGCTATCTCAATTGCCTGCTTCTATTCAGTCTGAAATCAGAGTAGCTAATATGAAGAGAATAGGTGGATTTTCTATGAAGAAGAGGGAAATGGTATCGTCTCCAATGAGGAACTGGCTCTCCTCAAATTCCTCATCATCTTCGCAGCACCTTGACAAAATCGATAAAAAATCACTAGCGTCGAAGAAGACTGACTGTCACGGAAATGAGAAAAAAAAATCATTCATCTACCAAAGTGAGGAGATTGACCCCAATGTTTTGGCGGAACTACCTTTCCATATTCAGGCCATGATTTCAAAAGAAATGAAGTCTAAAAGATTGAAGAGATGAAAGGAACATCAAGTGTATTGTCAATTGTACATTATAAAATGCTTTATCAGCTCAAGCTTTTTGATGAAGGTGTGCTGCTTTGTCTGTGTAGATTTTCTCATCTTTTGTGTGTTTTTTGTGACATATTATTTAATGCGCGTGGTCCCGTCGCTCTCATGATGTCTGTCTGCTGTCTGTCTGCCCATTTGCTTGCCTGCTCATTTCAATCCTCGCTCATTCATCTCACAGAGATAAGGTACAAACTCACAAACATAACGCCAAGAAGAGGAACTCAACAATATGGCACGCACAAAAGAGACAGCACGCCGAAATGTAGCAGATCCGTCCAATAGACCTAGACCACGAGTTGCAGCTTCGGCAAGAAAGAAACGCCGCATGAGGCCAGGTAAATAGACTTCATCTAGTTTCACGTTTATAGAATGTTCTGTGGGAACTTAATTTATCGTGGTCTTTGCTTGCATTGCCATGCCCTACTCAAATACGATACCCTATTCAATAGGTGAAAGGGCTCTAAAAGAAATTAGGGCCTATCAACAATCTACGGACCTCCTGCTCCGTCGATTGCCATTTGCGCGCCTCGTCCGTGAAATACAGATGACTCTTACGCGACATCCGTACCGGTGGCAAGGGAGTGCCATTCTGGCACTACAAGAAGCATCAGAAGCTCATTTAATCGGTTTGTTTGAAGATTGTAATCTATGTGCGGTTCATGCTAAAAGAGTTACAATTATGCCAAAGGATATGCAACTGGCGAGACGGATTCGTGGGATCCACAGAGAGTAATTGACTTCATCATCGTCAATGGGGAAAAGACGATGAACCTTTCTACTTTTAGAAAAGAAATAGAGGCTGATTGTATAAGATATCAAGCCTCAGAACTACTTATTCCGGTCGTATCGAATTTGCATTGGAGGGTCAATACGTAATTAAATCACCTCGCCATCGTGACAACTCAATACACTCGTTAAGCTCGTCCCGAAAGATTATGGTAGTGTGTAACAAACAATAGAAATCTAAATTAATGGCAACAACAGTTAAAAATTGAAATGCTTATTTGATGCGATTAGAACAATTGTGTCGAGTCTATATTTCTCACGGCGATCCCATCTTGTCGCTTGTTACGAAAAAGACAATAATTGCATCTGCCTAGTAACCCAAACCAGCGTTCACAGGATTCAGTAAGTCTTTTCCACAAATAAATCTGGGCAAATTCTCAAAAACAAAAAACTCGGTTGCTTCATGCATGAAGGTAGAGGTTTGATCCATATTGTGAGGAGAAATCAATACATTTTCCAAATCCCACAATTCGTTAGTTGCAGGAAGTGGCTCCTCGGTGAAGACATCTAATGCTGCTCCTCTCAGCTTCCCACTTTTCAAAGCATTCGTCAACGCCTCCTCGTCAATCACGGGTCCTCGTCCAAGGTTAATAAAGACAGCATTGTCTTTAACTGCCTTGAATGCTTCTGCATTGACCATTCCTCTTGTTTCCACAGTAGAAGGTGCTGAACAAACAATGTAATCAGATTCTCCCATCAACCTGTTCAAACCCTTTTTGTCGGTGCCATAGACAGCGGAGCAGTAAGGGTCCTGGGCAGAGAGTTTCGGATTGCGGCGTAATGCGATAATCTTCATACCATAGACATGAGCAAGTTTTGCACATGCGCGTCCAACATCACCATAGCCGACAATCCCCAACGTCTTTCCTCGAAGTTCTTCGACGTCGTATTTTTCCCAATTCTTTGCCTTGTTTTGCTTCATCAGCCTCGGCAAGTCCTTGGCGAAATAAGAGCAAGCCATCATTGTGTATTCTGCTAGAGAACTACTAAACTGTCCTTTGGCATTTGTAATGGTCACAGGGAGATCAGCCAACTCGTCTGAAACAACAAAGTCAATCCCTGCAGAACGCACGTGAACCCATTCGATGCTTGGATAGCGGGCCAAAACCAATGGAAGCTGCTTTCTAGCCTTTGGACAACTTGGAGAAACAAAAACAACGTTTGGTTCCTGAATGCCAATGTCTTCAAAGTCAGTTAGCTTAGTACCGGTCTTGAGGATAGTTGCGCCAAAAGGTAGTCTCTCAAACAAACCTTCGTTCGCTTCATCATCAGGATCGGAAAGATTTAGAATCTTTGCCTCTTTGACAATCGATTCGGGTGAAACTTTGATGAGATAATCGTATCGTCCCTTTCTCGCATGCTCTTCACGATTCCAGTACTTGTAAGTCTTCATGGCCGGATCTGCGTTTTCTGATGGGATGACTATAGCAGGTGCTTGAAGATTTGCACTCATCATAAAGGATCTTTTGATGATATCATTCTTGATGACAGCATTCTTCCTGTTTACATTGATGAAGTTGCGTATGAGATGTGATGCCTTGATAGTAAACATATTAACTAACTATATGTTATCTGAATGTGAGGAGAGTTGAAGAAGAAGATATGGTTTCTTTTTCGGCGCAGCAGCAGGAAAAAGAAGTGATGTCATCCAATATCCAATATCTAGCTAGAGTAAGATCCAAGATCCTTCTCATTTTTTGGAAACGTGAGATACCTACGCACGACGCTCGGTTGATGATGACCGCGTCATGCGAGGGGGGTGATAAGTACATACAAACCCCATTAGGCATTCTTTTCCATGTTGTGTACATTTGTTTACCATCAACTGTTTTTTTATTAACCTTATGTGTCGTGGAAGCATGACCTTCGCGCCATTTGGACAATTGGTGTAATGTTTTTTCCTTCCTCCAGTCGCCGCAATGCGACTGGAATAGTTCAATATTAAGCAATGATAAGCTGACTTTGCCTCCATAGGCAACAACCCAATCACCAAATCCTTACCGGGATACGACTTAGGGATCATTTGAGCGCCACAACACCCATCCCCAACCAACCCCATCCAAAAAGGATTGGTCAAGATATTACCGATTTGACCATGACTAACCGTAGGTATGTTCACACTCTAAAATAATTCTGCTAGTTAGAATAGAGAACTCATTTATTAGTTATTAGAGAATAATACTTTAGATTGAAGAGTAGGGTGGACAACAGGAGGTGGTTGAGTTTTCTAATAATTTTAACCACCGAATGGGAGGACCTGTAGTTATCATTTCTCGTGTTCTTATCATCAGCTCAACATCACTCCATCTCCTGGTACAGTACTAGTCTTACTTCTCCTGTCACATTTTGATTAAGCTGCGCCCGCAAGTAAATGGTAAAAATCGGCATTTAAAAATCACCACATAGTCGCATATACAATACCATAGTATTGTATAATGGCTGTTGGCTGGAGGAGGTTGTTTTCTGGAGCCACATTCTTCTGCCACATTTCCAATTTGAGCAGTGATGAGACCGCGGCAGCTTTGGTATTTTTATTCCGCGAGAATGAGGCCTACAAATTCCAATGAAAATGATTGGTTGAAATGCAGGTCGCAGGCAGAAAAAAGGCGAGATAAAAGAAGAGAGAACGAGAGCTACGCGGGCTATTAATTGGCTCCTCCTAAAACAATTGGCTCCTCCTTAAAACAAGCGACTCCTCGCTCAACTCTAGCTTTGCCGCGTAAAAATCATAAAATCATCTACTTGATTGTGCACCTTCAACAGAAACTGTTCTCTCCAAAAATACTTCAGAAGTCTTCTATAAGTATTATAGAAAGACATTATCCTTTGATCTAGTTTCTACAATCTTTTGGAAACAATTCCTAAGCATTCTTAAAGTAGTAAGATTTTGGTATGGTTTGGAGTGGTTTGGTATGGTTTGTACGGTGAATCTACGTAGAATTTATGAAAAAAAGAATTTTGAAAATCATGTTTCCATGCGTTCTGAAGTATTGTAGAAACTGTATCAAGGGGTAATGTCTTACTATAATACACATAGAAGACTTCTGTAGTATTTTTAGAGATAACAGTTTTTGTTGAAGGTGCACCTTTCAGTTTTAGCAAGTAGATGATTTTTAGCAATTTTTTTAGACGGGAAAATAATTTTACGCGGCAAAGCTAGAGCTCTACAATCGCTTTCATTTTGAAGCAATCAATTACAGTTGGAGTACCCGGGCTTGTTGCGAACCCTCTTTATAATGTATTGTTAGTTGAGTGGCGTTGTTGGTTTGATGAAATTTTATGTTTCTCTTCATCACATTTTCTGGTTTTGTTAGCACTTTTTATCGTAGGAGGGAGGAAGGAGGAGCCAATTAAAAACTTTTTTTAAGGAGGAGCCAATTAATCGCGCGCGTAGATAACTGAAACTCCATCATTCCATCATGCGACATGCTACAACAACAAACAACAATACCTACTAGCTACTAGTTGCATGCAAACAAACACAATCCGCGTCCCACCATAACTAAGAACTTCATCTGCAACTGTACAAATTCACTGCATAGATCCAAATCGAATGGATGG
>Ga0136554_1000851_pt1 | contig 11814 bp, 9 predicted proteins | sample AntRauTorckE5431_FD_104637 | JGI IMG/M metagenome (GOLD analysis project Ga0136554, IMG submission 104637) | Saline lake microbial communities from Rauer Islands, Antarctica - Metagenome Torckler E5 #431 | ecosystem: Environmental > Aquatic > Non-marine Saline and Alkaline > Saline | place...
CGGGAGGAAAGAGGGTCCGACCCTTTAATTTTTGTGAAATAGCACTTTTTATGCGAGGCACCTCGAGGCACGTATTTAAGAAGTAAAAAGAGTGGAACAACACAAAACGAGATGAAGAGAAAGACGGAAATCAACAAACCCACAACACCGCTGTGAGAGAAAGGCAGCTTAGACCTCCTGTAAAAATGAAGTACAACATGTGGACACCAGACGATCAACAAAAGACTGGAGCGCACTTTAACACCAATCGAGAAAGGATTACTAGTACTAGTGCCAGCCAAGGAAGAAAACTCTCTCGTGTGTGGTTTGCACCATTCGTACTATGCTGTATCCTGAGTATTTTATCTATCAGATCCTCATCCAGTTTACTTGCAGAGTATGCTCACAAAGAATCATTGAGTAACATCGTGGTGTCTGGAAGAAGCAGTTCAGTAAATAACGATCCTCGCGCTTCAGAGAAATGCACAGGTATGAGTGATAAAGTTCTAGCGCAGACAACTACCCACATAGTCGGAAGATCAATTCCGAAAGTTGTCCGATTTATTCTTCAGTCAAAATGTATCCCGGAGGAAGTCGCGGAGACGCACAATCAAAATTGGAAACAAGCGAAGAATCACACCATCATTTACTATGATCAAGAATACGTCGATGAGTATATGTCACAAGAACACAAAGATTTCCCTGCCGCTGCTTCAAAATATAAATGTATCACAGATAATGTAGCGAGAATGGATCTTGTGAAACTAATGCTACTCTGGGACAAAGGAGGCATTGCTGTTGATTTTGGTAATATTCCAGGTCCGGCATTCAAGAATGGTGACATCATAATTGATGCCGATGAATGTATATTCGAGGTGGATGCTGAGTGGGCTACTAACCCCCGTTTCCTTGCTTGCAGACCCCGCCATGCTGCTTTGTATGTCGCCATCACGAAACTTCTGGCAGTAGCACTTATTGACTTTCCAGGGTTTACTATTAGTATCGAAGGCCGAAGGTCTTATTTTGGGTATATTTCAGAATTCATGACGGGGGCAGATCATGGTAATATTAAGACAATCAGAGTCCAACAAAACGGTCAGCAATTTGATGGCCACAAGATTGTTCAGATAAATACAAACAGGACCAACGGAGAATTATTAACAAGTTTGGTTGTGAGCAAAGAGACTATGAGAGATTTGAAACTTCGGGAGCTCTCAAAATTGGAACAAGATCAGTGCAAGGTAAAGATGATCAACAATTCATTTGAAGTCGACATCGATTCACTGCTTGAGCTGGTCGGTGTTGGGGCAAAGGAGAATACTACTTGCCCGGAAGATTTGACTTATATTGGCAGTAGGTATAATGACGGAAGTATTTTGAAAGGGCGAAAGATTCCCAAGATCGTTCACAAGACAGCAAAATCAAAGTGCTTCGCAGACCTCTATGTTCCAGCGATGCACACATGGATGTTTGAAGACCATTCTTTCTTCGTCCATGACGATGAAGCAGTCAACAAATTACTCAATCGAGAATGGCCCGAATTTCCACTATTACAGCAAGCGCGGTCCTGTATTGCGACAGGAGCTGGAATGGCTGGTGCGTATGTATATAGTGAATGTCGTTTGGTTGCTCATCTTATCTACGAATTGACGACTGGGGACTCTTCCTTTTTAACTAGGATTCGTAGTCGAGTCAGATTTGAACTTCGCAACTATATATTGGACGTATGACAGTTACACAGTACAACTAACCTTTTTCGTTTCTTATCCGCAGATCTTTGGAGGTATTTGGTAATCTGGGAATATGGAGGTGAGTCAAAAAGTGTATTAACACAATGCTTTGTAGACAGTTGAACTTAGGCGTCTATCCACGTCGCTCAATTTTCATTTTCCATTATCGCGTGTTCGTCACCGCCATCTCCTATAGGAATTTATTCGGATCTCGATGATGCTCCAGGTTTGGAGTTTCGAAATGGAACTCTCATAACTGACACGATGGACAGCCTGTTCGAACAAGAAAGTGGGGGATTCCCATCCCAGTATTTTTTTGCAGGTGAGAAACATATTGCTATGTTGCCAGTTACGAACAACTGTTGTTATCTCAAGCTGACCAATCTTTCAATGCCTCGTGCATCAATCAAATACAGCATCGCCGAAGCATCCTATCATGTATCATGCAATACATCATACAATACAACGCTTGCTTGAGGTGACATCTATTTCAGGTCAGTACGTTCCATTTGTCACGGGGCCTGGTGCTATTAAATGCGGAGCTATCACTGCGATTGGCCACGATAAGCCAGTGGCAGGAACGTACCAAGTCCCTGGACATAACTGAACAGTCACTGTCGTGGGTAGCCGTAAAAAAGCCAGACAAGGTGCGTTCTTACAACGAAGCATTGTCGATGAAAAAGGCAAACGATCCGATGCAGATGCCAAAATGGGAATGATACATTATTCCACGAGGAGAAAGAATGGCAAGAAAAATAGTTGCTTGCATGAGAATTACAAAATGATGCTTCGAAAGAGCACAATGTAAACTGTTCAATAATCCTTGATAAAGGACATATTCAATATGCCATTTATTGATAGTTTCAATGTATCGCATTATCAAAACCTCGAGTCGTCGTTCCTTTGATCTATCTGACATGTGGTAACATTCTGATACTGTTTCTGCTGCGCAAAATCTTTTGACGCATCAGCATTTACTAGACAAACTTATATTCTCTGTATCCCAATAGAGGGACATGCCTTCTGATAAGGTTAGCAATCGCTGCTTTCAATAGTTTAAATTTTAAGCTCTTCTGTAATGTTGATTCACACTGAATAACTGAATTGGCACCTCTGTTTGCATCCAAGTTGGTAGAGACCTCCATCCTCTGCTGCCTCTACCATGACTAATTTTTGATGATGATTTGTACAGAACTATATTGAGCGCTCAGTGATGCTGATTAAGGGGAGGTAAAACAAGTATGTTGGTTCTCGCGGCTCAGATGCCAACACGCGTATGATTATGTGTGGTTATTGCGCACAGACTAGGTGAAATATTTTGTATCACCCAATAATATTTGCTAATGACATTATTGTCGAGATCTCTCAACGCCAGCCAACATGGGCAGTATTCTCCTTTCTTGTCACATGGAATAGTTCGAGAACGTTTGTTGCAAAGAAAGTGCCAGTATCAAGAGGCTCGACTCTCTTTGAAATCTTTCGTCGCGTTCCCTATTTCTCAGTTCTCCCAGTTTCAAGGAAGCGAAATCCCAAATGTCTCTCGCGTCATCAAACAATTTGTCAATACTACCAGGTATGTAGTGAAACTTCCGTGATTTGGAATAGAGATTTGCAAATATTTAAGGAATACAGTCAATTCAGGTGTTCATTAAATTCGTTTTTTGTTGTGCTCTCTGAAATGTTATCCTTTCATAACAAAATATTAAAGAGATAGTTTATTCAACCTTTGTGCTTGTATTTGATGGTGTTATAATCAATTCCCATTCCATCAGATCGAAGCTTGAGAATAAATTGATGATGCATTTTCCCAACTACAAACTTACACAAGCGCTTCTGTGCCTTTTTCTTAACAACATCGATACCAAAAGTCTCATAAAATTTCTCGGGTGTGCGGACCATACCAAGGCCATAGATGTCCTCCTGTGGATGAATTTAAACAGAAATTAACGCAGTTGAGATAAACATATATACAATAGATGAAGCCTGTACAAAACTTGGTGAAAACTTACCTCCACATGACTCCATTCTGACCGAGATTTTTCAGGATTCATGTGCACAATACCCAAAAGTCGAGCCATGGCCTTCTTTCCCGTCCTGATGTGTAGTCAATAGAAAGAACGGTTGTTTGTGTGAGCCCACAATCTCAATCTTATAAAACACACAGACAGTCCATCTCCCAAAAATTTAATAAAAGTCAACGGTCAACCATTCTTCAAGAAATAAAACTCACCCTGCATACTTCTTGTTATTCTCCCAAAAATGGGGAACATTGGCACGATTCTGGTTCAATGCAGCATAATGATGAAAGCAAACACTTCTTTGCGGTGCATAATAGTCGTACCCAATTGTAAATCCACGAATACCAATTGACATCTCTTCTCCTTGGAATATCATGGGTTGATAAAAATCGTACGGAACGTTGACCACAAAGTGACCTCTTGAAAACGAAAATCCTGCCGCCCACCAAGGTTCCAACTGTGGCATGGTCAAATCTCCCGGAGGTTCTTGTTCCGGCTGAGACATATGACGCAAATGAGTTCCTTGTGGTCCACCTTCGTAATCCGTATTACACATAATGGGCCTCGTATTTCTCAAAGACTTTCCTGTTTTTTCATCAATCGACCCGACGATATCTGTGAGGTAAGTCGTCATCACTGTCATTTCATCTCCCGTCGCTTCCTGCTGTGATATAATGTCCACATCCCAATCTTGGGTAAAGGTCACATGTGCATCACTCTGCATGGAATAATATTCTCCTCTGTACTGTCTATGACCGATATGTCTCGCAAATACCGGTCCGACAGCTAGCGGTGCGTCCATCCTATAATTATCAATCTGGTCGTGATATTTACATATGTCCTGATCGGGCATGGTTTGACAAGTTTCTTGAATGGGTTCATCACAGATATCATCACCTTCCACAATTTGATCAACGACCGCAACTCGAATCCTTTCTGGATTTTTAGCTCTGTGGAATATGGAAGTAACGGTGTGTTTGCATTGCCAATCTCTGTAAGAAGCAATGGCGACAAAGATAGTCCTTTTGTCAAGAGGACATTCGTCACCTCTTTGGAAATTTCCATTGGAGTCTGGTTCGATACATGTTCCGATGGCAAGAGCTTTTTCACGGGGCATGAGTTCGTTGTTGTGAACTGGTAGAGACCAGAATGGAGGTACGGTGACGGTCATATCGGAATCTCCGGGATGTGGCAGTGTGATCCATTTATCTTGTTCTTTGTTGGTGGATGTAACGGGCCATGTGGATTTGGGGACACCAAGTTTGTACATGTCAGTATTGTTATTGTTATTTTTATTGGTGATATCATTGACGTTTGCATGGTCGATATTCTTATTGCCATTGTCAATATCGTCTGCTTGAGTATCAGTATCTCGATTTTCATCGTCACCAAACTGGTTTTCATTGGCAATGTTGAGTGCATGTTTCTTATTCATGCTGTAGAGCAGTCCTTGGTCAAGCTTTATATCCGGTAGGGATCGAATAGAAGAGGTGAGACCATATGAGTATACGACAAGGATGGATGCAATGAGTGATAGCGCCATGGTCTGGAATTTGTTTTGGGATCCATCTGCAGAAGAATGTGTTTTCTTCTTTTTACGGATGCGCTTTTGTCTATTTTCAGATCTAGTCGGTGAAGAGTCTAACATCTTCTACTGAAGTTCAAGTGACCTGAAGAATATTCAATAGTAAAGGACACGACACTAATTAATTCTGAATATAAGGATTGAAGTGGATCAGGATAAGGATCAAGGATCAAGCTACAACAGTAGTTCCACGGAAAAAGGAGTTAATGAATTACTTTTTTGTTTTGATACGACGTTACTCGTCGTTTTAGCTATTTTCATTTTCATTTTTACTTCAAATTTATTTGTAGAGTTCCTCCCCCCCTCTAAATAAATTCAAACGGCTACTTTTCTGGTAAAACGCCTCTCCTCTCCGCATTGCCTGCGATGGAAATACCGCCGCTCATTCATTCTTCGCCCTTCGTTACATTGCTCTTGTCCCATTTCCCATTGCAGTACGGCATAGCAGTGCATTTCTCTGTCACCACAACTACAACAACAGTACAACAACAATGGCAGGAAGACCAGGAATCATTATCCTCCGCGAAGGGACGGATACCTCACAGGTGCGTGGTTGTATCACTGAAGAAAAAGGATGGGGGGATTCAAAGTAGATTGAAGCAGCCGCTGTATATCGATTGAATCGATTGAATCGGCATGCAACTAACTCTCTCATCGAATTCTTTTTTTTCAAAATTGGAAAAATACCATTTTCTTCTTTTCGTTTCCTTGTATTTCCATTCAATCAATTCACTCTCACCTTCCCATCTTTGCTCTTCTCATATTAATCTATAGGGAAAACCTCAACTGATATCCAACATCAATGCATGCCAAGGAGTAGCCGACGTCGTCAAAACAACCCTCGGTCCACGCGGAATGGACAAGCTCATCTTCGACGGGCGCAAGGTAACAATCTCCAACGATGGCGCCACCATCATGCGCCTCCTAGACATTGCCCATCCAGCTGCTAAAACCTTGGTGGATATTTCAATGTCCCAAGACGCTGAAGTGGGGGATGGAACTACTTCTGTCGTTCTCCTCGCTGGATCCATGCTCAAGTCCATCAAGCCTTTTGTAGAAGAAGGCGTTCATCCACAGATTATCATTCGGAACATTCGTGTGGCAGCAAAATTGGCTGTACAGAGAGTGGCCGATCTCGCCATTCCGTATGATGTCAATACACCCCAGGGACATGATATGCTCATCAAGTGTGCTTCGACTTCTCTCAATAGTAAATTGATTTCCGGGCACCAGGATCTGTTTAGTCCCATGATTGTCGATGCTGTCAAGAGTCTTCATGATGCTGATGCATTGGATGAAATCAAGAGTCTTATTGCCATCAAGAAGATCCCAGGAGGTGATGTGAGATCGAGCTTTTTGGTGAAGGGGGTGGCTTTCAAAAAGACCTTTAGTTATGCAGGGTTTGAGCAGATGACCAAGAAATTTCAGAATCCAAAGATTTTGCTCTTGAACGTGGAGCTGGAGTTGAAATCTGAGAAGGAGAATGCAGAGGTGAGGATTGAGACTCCGGAGGAATATCAGACAATCGTGGATGCAGAATGGCAAGTTATTTATGATAAGTTGGATGCATGTGTTGATTGTGGCGCCAACATTGTTTTGAGTAAATTGCCCATTGGAGATTTGGCAACACAGTATTTCGGAGATAGAGGATTGTTCTGTGCTGGACGTGTAGAGGATGGAGATCTCAAGAGAGTCTCCAAGGCTACAGGTGGTACCATTCAGACATCCACGAATGGATTGTATGATGGTGTTCTTGGAACTTGTGGAAAGTTTGAGGAGAAGCAAGTGGGAGATGAGCGCTTCAATGTATTCGAAGATTGTCCTCAGAGCTTGACCAGTACCATGGTCTTGCGTGGAGGATCTGAACAGTTCATTGCTGAGAGTGAACGTAGTGTTCATGATGCACTCATGGTTGTCAAGAGATGTTTGAAATCCAATTCTATCGTTGCTGGAGGTGGAGCTGTAGAGATGGAAGTTTCCAAGTTTCTCCGTGCGCACGCATTGACAATCGAAGGAAAAGGTCAGCTCATTATTTCTGCATTTGCAAAGTCTCTAGAGGTTGTTCCTCAGCAACTGTGTGATAATGCTGGATTCGATGCCACTGATATCTTGTCTGCGTTGAGAAGAAAACATGCTCAGGATGAAGACGGGAAATGGTTTGGAGTTGATATTGCAGAAGGAGATATCTGTGATACTTTTGAGTCTGGCGTTTGGGAGCCATCTGATAACAAGTGCAATTCACTTGGAGCTGCTGCGGAGGCAGCATGCGTAATCTTGTCCATTGATGAGACTGTCGTAAATCCCAAATCGCAAGATCCCGGTGCGGCTGGAGGTGGAGCACAGATGCAGCAGCAGAAGCCAATGAGCAATATGATGGGCAATGCCATGGATCACGCAAACGCACAAAAGGGTGGAAGCCGTTCTGGAAATTTGGGCAATGGAGTCAGTTACATGCAGGGACGTGGTGGCTAAGTAGATGGATGGCGTACATTTGGGAAGCTTTCCAATTCGATCGAATCAGAAGAATGTGGATGAAGCAAGAATTGTGCAACACAATGCACTTTTGTAGTAACATTCCTAACTGCGCTAAGAAATCTATTACTCATAACTCTTCACTGGGGTCACAATCACTTATAATTTAATAGATCAAAGGCGAAGTTGGATTCCAAAAATTCAACACTAACGATCTCTAACAACTCAGAATATCATACGGTCTTGTTTGTAATATATCTGTTTTCTACAAAGAAGACACAATATAGTTGGTCGGCGCAGTACATAAGATAATGCAGACAGGCTTTAGGCACACCGTGCACCGTGACAAAATTATCAGCCGACGAAAGACTTTGAATCGCGCAGATGAATGAAGAGAGTCTACGGAAGGTCAGACATAAAGTGATAATCCTGGTTCATGGAGTCATCTCAAAATAGAGAAGTGAAGATACGACAACAGGTGTGGTGTAATGTGAAGAAGTGTGTGATGCATCATTTTCAACACTGATTATGTATGTGCAAAGAAGAAAAATACTATCTGTATTATCTCCTTTGATGCAGATACATGCACATTGTCACAATGTTGAAGAGGAAGAACGATTCGAATAGAGTTGTTTGAAAGGAATCAAAATCTCAGCAATTGTTATCCACCAAACGTAAATGTCAAGATGTCGAAGTTGTAATACAAGAAGTACCGGTATGACAGAAGGCAGTAGAAAATTTGTCACCGAGATGGTCCTCAACTTTGTCAAATCCATCGAACACTACAGACTCCGCAATTCCTTCAGTTTCCATTATGATTCGTTGAACCAACCTTCTTGAGAAGAAAATAGTGGAGCAGCTGAGGCTATGATGGTACAGTAGTTGCTAGTTGGAGCCTAATACATCTTGGCTTCATTATTAATTATTAGAGATTCGGAATTCGACTGGTGTTTGTCGAACCCGGAGTATGCTGACACCTGCTCACGTTGCAATGCCGCCATGCAATGCTTCAATCAATTTTCATCTACTATCTTTCGTAATATACACCATCTAATATTGTACTTACAAGAGCTCAAGATCACCCTTACCTCGATAGGATGCTCAAATCGAGTTTGAAATACGCTTTGTTGGGAATCATTGGATTTCAATGGAGATCCAGTGCATTCACACCTCAATCGATTGTGCGTCCGGCATCTTCCACTTCGACTACATACGTACCGATATTGAAAGATCAATCTAGATGTAGTATCAGACAAATCGGCATCCGCAATGATTCATCTCCAAGATCCGAGCATTCGATCCAAAGTCAACCATTTACAAATAGACGATCTACAAATTTGAAGGCTGGTGTAGATATCATGTCTTTGTCCAGAACTATCTTCACGACCACGGCAACTGTGCCGCTCCTGGCTTCTTTTGGCATCAATGGATCGCTTTTCATTCTTCTCAAATCCAAACTGAAGAAACTCCTCACTCCGTCAGGGTATTACCATAGCTTAGCGCTTGGAACAATGTTATGGCATACAATTGGATGGCGAGGATGGACAACCTGTGTTCTGTATCTCGGACTTGGATCTCTCGTAACTAAAGTGAAGTTCCAACAAAAAGAAGCAATGGGAATTGCAGAAGGGAGAGGAGGCAGACGTGGCCCCGAGAACGTATGGGGATCAGCTGCAACAGGACTTGCTTGTGCTGCAGCATCAGTTCAACTTCATCCTATTGTTGGAAGTGCATCTAGCTTTTTTGGATTTTTAACGTACGATCTCCTCATTCTTGCATACGTATCTTCTCTGGCTACCAAGTTGGCAGATACGTCTGCATCAGAAATTGGTAAAGCATATGGTAAAACGACTTTTTTGATTACTACCATGGAGAGGGTTGATCCCGGAACAGAAGGTGCCGTTTCGCTGGAAGGGACTTTGGCGGCTGCTGTTGGAGGATCTTTTTTACCTATTTATGCGAGTGCAATTGGATTCATGAATGGTGGTTTGGTGAGTATTGGAATAGCAACATTGGCAGCGTTTCTTGCAACTAATGCTGAGAGTTTGATTGGAGCAACATTACAGGGGAAGAAAGGATTCGAATGGATGACCAATGAGGTCGTGAACTTCTTTAACACTGTGATTGGAGCGAGCATTGCGATTGGTATTGGTTCATTTCTTCTTTAAGTAGCTTTATTATTGGATGTGCAATTGCGCAGTGAGGCATAGCATAAGAGATGAATGAACAGTTGATAGTGAATACTAATTTTATGGAGTTTTGTGACTTGATATGTAGATCATTGATCTATGCTGTGTTTGACTATAACAAGTCGTTAGGGGGGGGGATGCAACGTTGCTTAGGTAGAATAGATTTACAGGTGATATAATAAAAATTAATGCCGCAATATGAAACAGACTCAAATGCATGCAATGGAACGAACACTTAAGCTCAGAACGCTATATTCATTACCAAGAGGATGTCAACCCGTGTGATCTTTAAAAGTTGTACGAGATGATTTCAAAGTTTCGGTGGAGAGACGAAAGAAGAGACTAGGCCTCATTTGGAATTGCTGCTGTGGGGAGGCACTAGAATGTAGAGTAGGCTTGAGTTACTTAATGACAATCTTACCTGTGGAGTATAGCAGAACTTTGAGGTATGACCCCAAAGTGGACAAAGAATCAATCTCCCCACATTCACTAAACCAAAAGCTAGTTCGGTGTCCACTTAATCAATAACAAGTCATTCGACTAGGATTGATGTTGTAGGGATTTTCTTCCGAACGTAACTGAGCTTGCCAAGGAATTTACTTGCCAAAATTAAGATTAATCAGCTTTTTAAGGTTGTTACACTACATCGAAGTATAATGAAAGGAACTTGTAACACAACACGCACGCGCCCTTTTCAACACAAACACAGTACTTTATATAGAAAGTCCAACGAGAACTCTTGCAGGAATGCCACAATACTGACCAGCAGCAATAATGGGCTGAGTTTGCGAAGTCGCCACTATGGTATAGAAGAGGATTTCTATGGCAATGGCGACTGAAACCAGCAGACTATCGCTATATGCTTAATGAATGGAGTCCAATCTTGTCTTTCAACGTCAGGATTTGACATTGGGCCCTGTGTTGTCAATCATTATTCGCATTATTTTAAAGTACTTCGAACCTATGTCCGTTTCCTAAATGCCAGGGCATTTATGAAATTCCGGAAATGCAGACGAACATCCTTAACATATTTGTCTTGCAAAGCAATCTTGAGAACATATGGCCTTCACGTTAGCTCTTATTGATCCACTCATGTTTCCTAATCAAAGGACCCAAACAATACATTTCCGCAAAGTGTTATATGATAAAGCTATGTAATAGAAATGATTTTTTCCATTATTTGTGATACGAACCATTCTAGCATTGTCAACACTTAAAAATTGCCCTTCTTCTGTCTCCAAAAGGGGTTGAATGCTTTAGTCTCGGCAGCAAGTAATAATATATTGGCAGTCTCCGAGATGGTATGCCTGTTGATATCAGTACTTTGAGATGTTGTACAATATTCACTGACTATTGATCTTTGCCATAAAGTTGCTGATGATAGCCAGTCTTTCCTTTTCCATCACACTCGATACAGCTGAGAACTCGCTCACCTTTACATCTAAAGCAAACCTTGGAATCTATCAGTGGCCCTCTATTTGCCATTCTTATTTCTTCTAGAGTTACCCAACCCATTCTCCAAGCTCGCTTGTCCCTTATTTCATCTTCAGGAATCCACAAATGAACCCTACGTTCTTCTGGACCGCAAGTGTTACTCATTCTCACTTCAAAATTCTGATTACAATGGATGTGTCAATCTAAGTCACCAACGGTGTATGATATATGATTGTATGAATGTAGATGAAGATAGACTCCTCTCGTCTCGCAGAACTTACCTTTTTCTTCCTTGATCCACTCAATTCGGTACATTCGAATTGTCTCCATCCTTCTCTTATCTCTACAGATGTCCATCTAGACCCAACCACTCGATTCACATTGAGCGTATTGCGTTTTCTGTGCCC
>Ga0136554_1000855_pt1 | contig 11806 bp, 4 predicted proteins | sample AntRauTorckE5431_FD_104637 | JGI IMG/M metagenome (GOLD analysis project Ga0136554, IMG submission 104637) | Saline lake microbial communities from Rauer Islands, Antarctica - Metagenome Torckler E5 #431 | ecosystem: Environmental > Aquatic > Non-marine Saline and Alkaline > Saline | place...
AAAACACAAACTCAAAACCCAACGGCCAACGAGTAGAAAGTTTTGCGAAACTCTATGCCAGCCAGCCAATGAGCGTTCTTCAACTCTCCACCTTGCTTTGATTTGAGAAGTGGGAAGGCTTCTCTCATCACCATAACTCCGGGGCCCTGGCCGTAGAGACTCCGCTGAACGCGCAACGAGCAATCAATTAGGCTGAAGCTCTCGAATCTTTCCTGATTTTTTTTTTCCTACAGTGATAGCGTCGACGGCGTCATGTCTCGGCATTTTGGTATGAGTCCGTTCACTGCTGTCGTTTGGCTCAGCCTGATGGGCGTTTCTCACGGCGCTACCACGCCCGCGCCAACGTTTCTGCCAACGCCTCTGCCAACGCCTCTGCCGACAATCACGATGAATCCGACAGTAACGCCTCAGCCAACCACCTCTTCAGTTCCATCTACTGCTCCAAGCATGATGCCGTCGCGGAACTGCGTCCCTTGGCGCGAGGGCTGTCCTTTGTGGGGCGGAATGAGTGGAGGCAGTGCAACTACGGCCCTCGTCCAAGCCATTGTATTAATCGTATTATTGGTCAGTTTGACTGCTTTCTGCTGCGTGTTCTTTCTCCTTCACCTCAAACGTCCAACCTGCCTGAATTTTTTTATGTTTTGCTTGTTCTCTTCTGCAGACTTGCGCGGGCCTTGGCATGGGCTACGGCAGCTATCTCAATGACCAAGCGCGCATTGCGAAGAAAAAACAAAAAGTGCGTCTATCATCCTTTTAATCCGCTCTCCTCTTTCCCTGACACCATCACGCTGTCAAAATGCATCCTCATTCGCTATCGCCGTTGGTCGCGGTTGTTCTCGTACACTCACCACAGCACAGCTGTGGGCACTAATTGACAAAGCTCTCTGCACGCCAACTATGTTTCGACCACGTAATGATCACCCTTTTTACTACTTTCTTCCTTGTTGCCCTCCTTCTTAGGTCCACGACTACGAGGAGAAGCGCAATAAGGCAAGGATGGTAATTGTCTCTGAAGGCGGCAAAGATGACGCCGAAGTGGAAGCAGAAGTGAAGAAGCTATTGCCAGACCGCGATTGGGACGACGAGGAACTCAATGAGCAAGGTGAGTTGGAACTATTTGAATGTATGCTCTTGGCTGCCTGAGTACGCGTAAGAGCTGAGTAGTAAGCAAATTCCACTCAGCGAGATACGAGTATACACAGTACGTGCCCTTTTAGGGAGATGTCGGCTTCTAACTGTTCACTTAATTTGCCTTTTCTCTTCTCATTTTTTTGCCTGCTGGTCGATTCTCTCATCCCACGTACTAATTCATCTAGCGAACGAGCCAAACCCGCTTTACCAAATCTTCATGTTGATTTGGGCGCTCACCTACCCCGCGAGGCTCGCCTTCTTCACCGTTTGCTGCGCGGTCCCGAGGCAAAAACTTCAGCGCGCGGCTGACGTTGATGCGGCTGCAGACGAGGAGGTGCAAGCATGGCTCTTGTATTTATCGTGGAAGTCCTGTGCGATCACGCTACTATCACTCACTTGCGTTTCTTCCATAGTCCTTGATATTCGTGCTGCTTCGTAATTTCTTTGCTCGATTCTTTTACCCTGAACTCATATTTGTGTAGGACGACGAGACCATGATTGACGGTTTCCCGATCGACTGTGGCACCAAGACTCGGAAGTTCTTGTCTATGGCCAAGGCTCAAGCCGTTACGGCGTCGCGGCGACCTCACCGCAAGCCACCGGCTGAAGCTGATGACGCTGTCTATGTTGAACCTTTCAAGCTCTACGAAGATGTAAGATGAGAACCTGTCAAGCGAAGCCTGAATTCGTCATTGGAACGCGGTTGCAGTCTCCGTCTTGCATGCATCCTACAGCATTCTTCTTCGCCCCCCTTGAATTTGTCTGCCCTACGGCAAACCGATTTGTTCTCCCTTTGTGCATGCTTTGTTATTAAAATATGATATATTCGTTGACACGGCGCATTTGAACAGATTGGTCAACACGACCTGGATGCATACTGCTGCGCTGCTGAGAAGAGGATGCTGGGGTGTATCCGTGGCGTGGGCATCAGCGACGAGTACGGCGTTGGCATGTCGCTCTACTTCAAGTTTTTGAAGACGATGAAGAATGCGTTTTTGATTACGAGTATTCTTGCGTGCGTGCCCATTTACTACAACTGGAAGGGCAGCAGTGCAAGCGATATCCAGAAGGTATTCAATCTCATATGAGCCATCAACACCTCCCATCATTTCAATAGTTTGCTCACTTGAGTGTATGCCCATTTTTCTAGGATCGAATACATTTGTTTATATCATTGCCGACCAATCAAGCCCCCTTCCCTTTTCACTTCAATTCTTAAAACTCATATTCATTCCATTTTATGACGCAGTCTCAAGACATCACATCGGGCGGGATGCTGTACGCTGCGTATTACACGACCTCGGGCTCTCTCGGCGGGATCACCCGAGCGTGTGCCTCCGTCAGCGAGGGCGACCTCTTGTCGCTTGCATGCCCCGGTGACAGCAAAATCAAGTCCGTTGAGGCGTTCTACGGCACTCCCGAGGGATCGTGCTCGTGCCCTGCGGAACAAAAGATTGACATCACTACCGGGAACTGCCCTGCCACCCCAGACTTCAGCAAATACAGCTACGGCGAATGCACCACGGCATCGGATGACGACACGGAGGATGTCAAAGCGTGCTTTCAGGGCAAGATGTGGAGCGGCGGCGACTGCTGCGCCTACGACATCGATCCTGTCAACCATTGGCCCGATTTCACCGACCTTGCCTTTGTGCCCACGCCAGGCTGCAACTCCGCTTCGGCTCAGTTCATTGCGCAAGCTGCTTGCCTTGGTCGCCAGAATTGCACCATCGAAGTGTCTGCCAACCAAACCTTCCACTGGGAAGAGTCCGCGCGGGCTCCCTGCGGCGAGGGCACCTTGGTCAACCGCGAATGTTCGGTATCCCTCAACTCGCCTTCGAGCAACTTTACAACCTGCCCCGAAGATCCAGAAGAGTTGCGCTTCATCGCACGAGCGGTTTGCGCCTCCAATTCGTTCGCGTGGTCCCCTGGCGGCCCAAAACAATCGCGCATTTCCTGGAACAAAGTGTGCTCGTATATCGATGCGTGTTGCACTTTCATCATCTTCGCCATGGTGCTCTGGATGGCGGACAAAGAACAAGCAGCGGTAATCGAAGCCGACATGGCGTTCGCTTCAGCCGATGACTTCACTCTTCGGATCAAGCATTTGCCACCGCCTGTAAAAGGCCAATCGCCTGATCTGGAGAAGCTGAAGGACGCCATCCGGCTGCACTTCGACACTCTCCTGACAGGTTTGAAGCCGGTGATCAAGGAGCGCAAATGCCAAGTATTCGACGTCAATTTCGGTCTGAACAACCAAGATACGCTGCGCCTCATGAAGAAGCGTGGCGATATGGCCCGTATCTTGGACCTGGCCACCGAAAAGCTCACCATGATGCAAATGTTCAACACCGCTTCAGAAAAGAAAATCAAGAAGCAGGACGAGACGGTGCGCATCCTCAAGGTGAAATTCATTGCTATGTGCGAGCGAGTGAAGTTCCGGAAGCGGAGGCTCGAAGCCAAGACTGCATTTGTGACGTTTGACTCGGAAGAAGCCTACGAGCGCATTCGAAAGTGCTACATGACTAGCAAATTCGGGTGGTGTGGGCCACCCAGAAAGCTTTACTTTCAAGGCAATTTTTGGTTTAAACTCGAAGAAACGATGCGGCCATCCGACTATATTTGGGAAAACCTCTCAACACCTTACCCCGTCCGTGTGATCAAGTTCTTTATCTCAAATTTGTTGGCGCTGCTTTTGCTCGTTTTGGGGTTTGCGGCTATCATTCAAGCCAAAGACCAAGAAATGCGGGCCAAATTGCGGGTGGGTGACTTGAGTTCTTGCAGCGCCTACGAGTTCATGTACAGCGGCTCGGACCCCACGATCGCTGAACCGTGGCTGTGGGAGAACCGCTTTATCACCAATGAGACAACAACCGTGGTGACGCGAGATGAAGTGCGTCAAAACGAATTCCCTGACAAGTACAACATAACGTACCCCAACACCGGTCTGCTGGGTTGTTACTGCAAGTACGTTTTTGACAATTACCTAGATCAAGTGTCTGATGTCGAGTTTGAGAACCCCGAAACCAAGGAGCCAGAGTATTGGTGTGCTGACTGGGAGTCTAACTACACCTCAGCTCTCGCCATTGCGCAGCTTGCTGTGCTGTCGGTTATTGTCGTGAACATTCTGCTGAAGTCGTTCTTCCGAGCTCTCGTTGCTTTCGAGGGCCACGAGACGCGCACCCAGGAAATATTGTCGCTCGCGCTCAAGCTGTTCTTTGCGATGCTTGTAAATACTGCGCTTCTCATTGTACTCATTTCAGGCAACCTTAATATTCTCTTTCGGGGTGCAAACAATGTTGCTACTCGCGCGCTCGATGCACTGGCACTTTTTCAGGGCTCCATTTCGGATTTTACGCCCGAGTGGTACCTGTCCGTGGGCTGCTCCATCACGGTGCTCATGTTCACGCAGGCCTTCACGCTCAACAGCGCGCCTGCGACAGCGTGGGTGCAAGTGCACCTCATGCGCTGCCTCGACCGCGGCTGCACTTTTGACATGACGCGCACCCGGCAAAAGCTTCAAGTGCAGCTCGAAACTCTTTACACGGGCCCGGTCCAAAAGCTCGAAGAGCGCTATGCGGCGCTTCTCGTGTGCTATACCGTGTGCACTATTTACTCGGGAGGTATGCCCATCCTGTACTTTGTGGGGTTTCTGTCGTTCCAAATCGCGCTGCTCGCGGACAAGTGGGCGTTTGTTCGGCTCTACCAGCTGCCCCCCAAATATGGCTCTGCTCTAGCACGCGCGTGCACCGATCAACTCCCCCTCGCGCTGCTGGTGCGGTCAATTCTCGCCATCTGGGCTTACACCGAACCCAATCTGTACCCCACTAAGAACGTCGAACTTGATGTGGTTCCGGGCAACGTAACGCAGACCGACTACGGGGAGCGCTACAATGGTACACGCTCGTCGCCTTACTCGAACAGCTTTGACTTCTCGGGATCGGACATCTACACGCCTTTCGACATTTTCGAAGAGCTCGAGCGTGCTCTCTTGCACCCGAACTCGCTGCCGCACGATGTGATGATTTTGATCTGGGCCGTGTGGTTCGCGAGCACGAAAATCTTGAATTTGGACGACTTTGTGCTTTGGTGCCGTGCGCTTTTCCAGTCGAAAGACGTGGACTTTGCGGAGGCCGGCACTGACATGGAGACTCAAGTGGAAGAAGACGCGAAGAACAAGGAACGCTGGGCTAAAATGGGCATCTCAGAAGAAGAAGGTCGGGCTCTCATGTTGGCCAATGAGGGACAGGAGAGTAAGCCGGTGGAAGAAGACCCGGAAAAGGACGAGAAGGAGAAAGACGGCAAGGAGAAAGAAGATGGGAAAGAAAAGGCAGATGGTGAGGAGGAGGGAGACAAGGCCGACTCGGAAGCAACCGAGGCAGTTCAAGAAAAGGCGCCAAAGAAAGGTGCCTTCGGCGGTCTTTTTGGAGGCAAGAAGAAAAATGCAAAGAAAGACAAGAAGGGCGATGCCGAAAATGAGACGGAAGGCGGAGCTCCGTCGGGTACTATTGATGACGAAGACGCTGCTCCTGCTGCTGCGGAGTCGGAGGCCAAGACTGAGGGCCCTGCTAAAGATGCAGAAGGTGGCAGCCACGGTGTGAAGTCCGTCTTCGTCTTGGACACCACCAAGGAAAAGATGGAGGGCGACGTGCATGTGTTCGAAGTGTCTGCCAATGACGGGCTGGCCAGGCAAGAGACTCTCGACGATACCGAAATTGCACTCCTCGAACACAGTCAAAAGAATCAGGAGTTGTCCGCGGAAGCGCAAGCCGAGCAAGACGCGCTTCGCATGGGCCGGAACGCCAAAACGCTCAAGAAAGGAGGCTCAGAGGCGCCCGCTGATTTGGAGGAAGGCAAGAAGGGCAAAAATGTGCGAAGGCGAACCATGCCAAATGAAGAAGGCTCGCTAAGCGACGCCGAATACGAAGAAATGAAAGAATTTCGTGAGAAGTGGCTCACGGTGTGCGAGTTCGTGCAGCAAAACCGGGGGCGGCGGCTCATTGAGGGCAACGGTGACTTCTTGTGGTCCATCCCTGACGACGTGATGAAAGGCCACGTTTACGCAAGGGTCCTTAACCGCTCCGTGCGCACGGCTTTCGTGCAAGAGCTCGAGTTTCGCAAACGGTATCCAGACACTGCCAAGCGACTCACCCGCATGATTCAGGGCATCACTACCTTTGACTTTTACGGCAACTCTGATTACGCCGAGTCCTTTGCCCTGTCCTCGAAGTCCATCAAAGCTTACATGCGCGGCAAGATTCAAGTCAGTGGGGACGACTTCGAGCTCGCGCACCGGGGATGCTTCAACTGGTGCAAGCGAAACCTGCTTGGCATGACCGACCGTCTCGACGTGGTGTTCCCAGAGATTCGCGATGACTTGAACGCCGTCTCCGAGCGCCATGTGACCGCCGTTGGTATTGACCCTACCAAGGTGGCAGGGCCTCGGTTTGTCATCAACCTCCGGGTCCCACCTCCGCCGAAGAACCTGTTCGAGGGTGCGCCGCCTAACGTGATCACGGACATGAACCACAGCAAGTACGACGAGTGGGAAGAAAACTGGCAGTACCTGCGGCTCAGCATCAAGAACGTGTTCAGCTACCGTGTGCGGCTTCCGAAAGGCCTGCAGGCCAAAAAAGTCCCCGAAGTGCAGCTGGAGGTGCCTGCCGTGCTTCAAACGCTGAGCGCATGGAAGACCATTGACATTGCCGGGGTGCGGCAAATCTCGGACCCGCGGCACGTGGCGGAAGAGCACACCAAAACGGCAGTTGCTGACGGGTTCATGTTGGGTACCATGGCTGGAGTGACGGATTCGTCCGCTGCCGAGCGAGTCGACCATGCCCTGACTGCGACGGAGGCGAATCTCAAGACCAACCGAGACATGGCCGTGGAGCGCATTCAACGCGCGTGGTTGGGGAAAGCCGCCCGGCTGCGAGTGCAGCGCATGAAGAGCTGGCAGAGCCGCTGCTTGATTTTCCTCGAGTCGATCCCCATGACGTGCTTTGGGCTCGCGCTCGTGGCAATCGACATGACTTTCACTTTCGCGCTCGCCGAAGAAATGCCCTTGGTTACGGAGGTTGTGGCTTACTTTGCGACCTTCTTTTTCGCGTTTGAGCTGGGCCTGCGATTCGGCTGCTACGCGTACCTGAGCCGGGGCAAGGGCTTGGACTGTGCAGACTTCGATTTCTTCACGAAGGATTGGATTCGAATGATCGATTTGATCACCGTGGTTCTCGACGTGGCGGCGACGGCCATCTTGATTGCGGCGAGCCAGGCCACCGACAGCAATTCGTTCAAGTTCATGAAGTCGTCCAAGGGCGCCCGCGTGGTGCGCCTCGCCAAACTCATCAAGGTGGTTCGAGTGCTTCGGATCTCCAAAGTGGTGCGCTTGGCCGAGCACGAAAAGCTGTACATCTTGACGGGCCGAGAAAACGTGGGCATGCAGCGCTACCACATCAAAGCCCCCAAGGAAGTCGAGATAGGCAACCGTCTTGAGGTCATGCTTCCGCATCTCGGCAAGCTTCAAATTCAGTGGCCGTCCTATGCCAAAGAAGACCAACCAGTGCAGTTTCACTTCCCAACCGTGTGCAAGCACCACTTCGGGCAAATCTCGCCCAACTGCAAGCTGGTGCAGCCCTCGCTTGACGTCACGGCGGAGTCTGGTGGGGACACTTACAGCGGCGCCATGGGCCAGTACGGCTGGATTCAGCTGTGGAACGCGAACGACGACCATGGCCTGGTGCCGCCGCCCAAGAACCGCTTTGCGAAGAAGCCCCGAACCAAGCAGGTGGTCACGGACGCTAGGGGCAAGAAGCACACCATCACGCGCGAAGAAACCGCCGAGGAAACCTGCAACCGTTGCTACAAGAACTACTACGACGACTACTCGATGCACCGGGTGTGGTACCAGGTGATGGCGTTTGCCCCCAAGCCAGTGCTCAAGCGCTGGACCGACCTCAGCATGTTTGCGCACGAGCTAGACCTCTACAAGGACTGCGTCGTCATGACTCTGAAGCCAGGCGAGTCGCGCGGCGAGCGGATTGAGTGCATCATTGGCACCAGCCGCGGGGCGATGCACGGCCAAGAGCACATGATTCACGTGCCCGGTGTGGGCGATGTCCTCACCACTCTGCTGGCTACCAACGAAGTGATCGTGCCCGGCCTGCAAGGCCATGAGCTCAAGGCGCTGGGCGTCTTGCCGTGGTCCTCGCAAGCACAAACTCTCAAGACCTTGGTGCCTGACGTGATTGGTGAAGTCACTTTTGACTTCCCAGCGATTATGCTCCCCAAGGCCACTGAGATCATTTCCATGAAATTTGCGAAGCCGACGGTGGAAGTGGGCGACGACACCGTGGCGGCAGTCGAGCTTGGCAGTGAGAAAAAGAAGGGCAAGAAAGAAGTCTCGGCCGGGAAGTATTTGGAGCGTGACACTTACACCAAATCTTTCCAAGTGATGCCCAAAGAGTTCAAGGCCGCGATGCGGGTGGCGAAGAAGAAGAAGAAAGTGCTGACCCGCAAGGAAGCGCAACGGCACTACAACTGCTGCGGCTGCCACAAGCTCACGAAGGAAGAGAAGGCTGAGAAGAAGGCGCATGACAAGGAAGACCGAGAGGCGTTGAAGGCAGCAACCAAGGCTGATACAGCCAAGAAAGGATGCTGCGTGCTGTGCTCGTCTTTGAAAGGTACCGTCAAGGCAGCAGCTGAGAAGGAGGGTGCCCCTGCAGGTGGCGTTGAGCTTGCTCAGACTCCGAGTGGCCCTGTAGACACCTCTTCAGATGCTCTTGACTCCTCGGAAGGAGCCCCGGGCCAAGCTGTGAGCCTTGATGAGCCGGAGGAAGCGGAAGCACTGTCTCCAGCGGCGAAGGAGCCGTCGCCAGGTAAAGAATCGCCTCCTGGTAAAAGCGGCAAAGTGAAGACGCCACCGCCGAAGCGCTCGTCGAATTCGCAAAGTTCTTCTCGGCCTCGTCCTTCGGCAAAGTCTAGCGATGAAGGCGACTTGAACGCTGAGGCACCCGCTGCTGCCGCTGCTTCTGAGACCGAGGCTGCCGCCGCTGCCACGGAAGGCGGTGCGCCAGCGGAAACCTTGCTGGACGACAGTGACGATGAAGACGAAAGTGGCTTATCCCTTGACCCCGTGGTCATGAACAAGGTGGCCGTGGTGGGCGGTGCCCCCGGAGAGCCCGAAGCGGACGCCAGCCGCGACTCCATCGCTGGTGGTGGAGGACAGTCGGTGTCACGGGGCTCTGTGGGAATTTCGGCAACTGATGCGCAGCTTCACGAAGATGCTCAAGACAAGGCGGCAGCGGCCGTTGCGGCCTCTGAAGAATCGGCGCGGGTTGCGGCTCGCACGCGGGCAGCCACGGTGGCCGAAGCAATGGCGGAAGCAGACGACAACATGGACGGAGTGAACCAAACCGAATTGAAAGAGAAAGCCGCGAACTTCCAGCGCATCAATTTGCCCCGCGTGGGTCGCTTCGACGTGCAGTGGCCGGAAGGCGTGGTCGAGCCGTACACCGTCAGCTTCCCCGCCATCAAGCCGGCCAAGATCCTGCGCGACGACGTGGCCTCGCTCATTGAGCCACCCTCGGACTCCGCGGCCACCTCGCCCCTGGCTCGCCGCTACCAGTTTGGGTGGGTCCTGGTGCTCATGCACGAAGCGTCGCCATCGGGGAAATCGGTCTACTTGCGGCTGCCTGCGTACGTGTCCCACAAGCAGCGCGCGCTGGGGACCCTCGACCCGAATGACTTCGCCAGCCCTTACTCCAACCGGTTGCATGGTGCAGCGGGGGTCGAGGACGCTGACGCCAAGGCTGCTGCGGTGCGCGCTGCGAAGGCCGAGGCTAGGGTGGCCGCTTTGGAAGCGGAGCTGGCGCAACACCGGGAAAGGGCGAATATTGACCCTACTGCTGCTCCGGGTACTGGCACGAACCCAGGCGAAGAGTATAAGGGCATGGGAAGCGGAATCTAAGTAAGCGAGTGGGGATGTTAGATCACAGACCTCTCAATGTCCCCAGGGCGGCTTCTCCAGAAGGCGGCGCCAGCTTCCTTTGATTTGAGCGACGTCCAGAATGGTCGAGAGAATTGTGTGTACTGCAGAGAGAAATACGAGAAAAAGAAAAGCAAAAAGACGAAAGCAGAGCCCATGTTGCGTATGGGCATCAGCCAAAAGAAAAAGCATAGAGAACCCGTCTTCTTTTCACGAAAATATATGCTTCGCGTTTAGTGTTCAGTGTTTCTGTGCTTGAAATCTTTTTCGTAAATAGCCCCCCCCAGTGGTAATCGAAGTCGGCTGTTTTCTTATTTGGATCTGCGATAGTAGCCCGTTGTCGTAGCGGGCGGGTGTATGCCCCGCCATCTTGGTGCGAATAGCACAGCAATTCCACCTACATGTAACATGCAACGAAATACGAAATGGCCATGGCCATATATCCATATGTAGGTGAATCAGAGAATCATGAATCATGTGAAACACCTTCAGGAGGTGATTGATATTGATGTGTTGGTGTTGGGAATTCAAATAAGATATCCTGGAACCTGGAACTGGAACTGGAATAAGAAATATGAAATGCCACTGATTAGAATGGACTACGGTAGCCTTCTAATACGTGCCCACCTCAGACCTCCTTGTCGCTTATCTAGACTTCTTGTCGAATATTCTGCCTGAGCTGAGTAACACTTCGAAAGCGAACTAGCAAATCGCAAGAGATAAAGCGATATGGATCTTCAATGGCCAAATCTTAGGCTATGAGCAATTCCGTAGATGGGTTCTTCGCGTAGGAACCACTATAGAAAGGGAAAGGTTATTAAGGATGACCACAGCGCGCGCGCACGCAGATAAACCAATCATATATACCCTTACAGGGAGGATAAGTTTCTACACTTCGCAGGGCTTGCCATTCTGGTGCGTGTCAGTGAGACAAGACCCTTTTAAATCATTTGTGACGAATGACGAAAAGTCGATGGCATGTTTTGGTGTTTTGACACGAGACAGCGCAAGCCTGACATGGCTCGAATCGGTGATCGGTGGTGGTCCAAATCAAATACACCCTGTACCTGCCCTATACTCTTTTTTTTTCGCATTCTCTCTCATCATCTCATCATCAGATCATCGCATTATCAGATCATCGTCAGTCAGTTGTTTTTAAATCTTGTTCGCAGGTCATAGGTCATAGCCGGAGTCGACAATGGCCACAGTGATGCCAGGAGGTACTTTCATACTGTTTTTGGTGCTAGAGGCTAGATAAGGATAAATCTCAGTTTAAACCTATTGCGTTGCGGCTGTGGGGGCAGGCGAGTGCAGGTGTCCGCCAAAGCGTAGCTTGGGGGAGAGGTACTCGGCAGCTTTGCAGTCAGATCCGCTAAAGACTAAGACGGCAACGTCGTTTATTTTGAGCGGCATCTCAGCTATCATCTCGAAATACTACTCAAATGGATGCGTGATGACCCCCGACATTTATCTCACTGCCCTTCGCATGGCTGCCCTCTCGGTGAGTCATTGAATGCCCTTATTGCTTTTAAAATGATTAGCCACTCACCAGAGTCTATAACCTCTCAATCTATCAATCTCTTTGGTGCGAAAATTGCAGTGCCCTCCGTACTCGCATTTTTGGTACCCAGTTCTGGACATGATTTCGAAGAACCCGGTGATAAAGACAATAATCGACCAGCTTTTCTGGAG
>Ga0136554_1000856_pt1 | contig 11787 bp, 17 predicted proteins | sample AntRauTorckE5431_FD_104637 | JGI IMG/M metagenome (GOLD analysis project Ga0136554, IMG submission 104637) | Saline lake microbial communities from Rauer Islands, Antarctica - Metagenome Torckler E5 #431 | ecosystem: Environmental > Aquatic > Non-marine Saline and Alkaline > Saline | place...
CGGAGCATTAAGCGACGACGAAATGCAGAAGCAAATTCTTGCCGCTTTACCACACATTGCCCCGAAAGCCAAACGGGTAGTTTACCTCTTCATGAGCGGTGGGCCATCACAATTTGAAACTTTCGATTACAAACCGAAATTGGTTGATATGTTTGGGCAGGATTTGCCCGAGTCGGTGCGGGGTGAACAAAGGTTAACGGGGATGAGTGCTAATCAGAGCAACTTTCCCATCGCTCCGTCATTCACTGGTTTCAAACAGTACGGAAAAAATGATACGTGGGTCAGTGATTTGTTGCCTTATACCGCTCAAGTGATTGATGAATTGTGCATCATTAAATCTATTTTTACAGAACATATTAATCACGATCCTGCCATTACCTTTTTTCAGACCGGACATCAGTTGCCCGGTCGCCCGTCTATGGGTTCGTGGTTGAGTTATGGCTTGGGTTCTGATAATGAAAACCTGCCTTCTTTTATTGTATTGGTTTCTAAAAATGCGGGCGGTCAGCCGTTATATTCCCGTTTGTGGGGAAATGGCTTCCTGCCAACTGAGCACCAAGGCGTTCAGTTTCGTTCGGGGAAAGACCCCGTTCTGTATTTGAATAATCCTGAAGGTTACGACGGTGAAGACCGTGCACAAATGTTGGATTATTTGAAAAAATTAAACCAATTTCAAAATGAAGGAATCGCTGATCCCGAAGTTGACGCCCGAATTGCTCAATACGAAATGGCGTTCAAGATGCAAACTTCCGTACCCGAAGTTATGAGTACCGACGATGAACCCGATGATATATTTGACCTTTATGGACCTGACAGTCGAGATTCAGGAACGTACGCCGCGAACTGTTTATTGGCGAGAAAATTACTTGAAAAAGACGTGAAATTTGTGCAGCTCTATCATCAAGGTTGGGATCAGCACGGAGGTTTGCCGGGTGGAATTTCGCATCAGTGTAAAAATACTGATCAGGCAACCGCCGCTTTGATTATTGATTTAAAACAACGTGGTTTATTGGAAGACACACTCGTGGTTTGGGGCGGTGAATTTGGCAGGACAGTTTATTCTCAGGGAAGATTAGAAAAAGAAAATTACGGACGAGATCATCACCCGCGATGCTTCACGATGTGGATGGCGGGAGCAGGCGTAAAACCTGGTTTTACCTACGGAGAGACGGATGATTTTAGTTATAATATTACGAAGAATCCTGTTCACGTCCACGATTTTCACGCTACGCTGATGCATCTCATGGGCATTGACCACGAGCAACTTACGTTTAAATCGCAAGGTCGCCGCTACCGCCTGACGGATGTTCATGGAACGGTAGTAAAAGATTTATTGGTGTAAATATAGAACCATTTTACAATATTTGTCTCAACTCTGTTATTGTTGGTTCAATTCCATTTACTTCTCGATGAAGTATTGCGTGATAATTTGGGCACACTAGAATTAAATCCGTTTTGTAATTAATATTATAACTCCCTCCAATTTCATGAAGCGGAATTAAATATTGAACGTGAATAAATCTTTCTCCTCTATAAATCCGTAATGTTCAAAAGAGCTTGAGTGGTCATACACATTTGAATTTGCCGAGATTATCCAATTCATTGACAGATATTTCTTGAATGTTGCCTAACGCCTCGTATATGAAACGCAGCGTATAAATAGACGCCAATATTTCATATACATAAGCTTATTTATAAATACATATTAATCTCTTAGAAAGCCTATAATTGCTATGTCTTATATACATTATTGTGCGTAGTGCTTTTCCGCAAACTTGCTAGCGTTGGCAAAGACATACTCTTTTGCAATTCTTGACTTGTGTGGTGGCTTAAGCGAATTGCAAATGTGTATGGCTTTTAGCGTTGGCTATTTTACTTTTTCCAATCATATTTTAAATTTCCGCAACCACATCTAATTTTTCTCTCAACATTGTCATAAAATTTTAATGAAAGAAATTTGTCGCAATCCGAACAGTAGAAATGCTGTATTAAGTCTTTAACATCTTCCCAAATTGCGTGTAAATCCTCAATGCTTTCTTGAAAACTATTGTCGTGCGAAGTAGTATTGCCAATAAACATAGGCATTCCCTTTATTTTTGGAATATCGGTTTTCGCTTCAAGTTCTTTACTTGCTTTAGAGAGTTTACTTTGAACTGCATCCAAAAGTTCAGGTGCCATTCTTTTTTCGTTAATGTCATTATTTCGGTAAGAAACTTTTGCTTCTATTTCAAGAGCAACTCTTTTCATTACTCTTTCTGCATAAATACGTATGTCGTTTCCAAGGCCATCTGTGTTTTTATCTTCTATTTTCTTTTTAATTCTATCTTTTATGTCTGCAATACCTCTTTCTATCCCAGTTCCATTTTCTTTTGTCCACTTGAAGTTATTTAGAATCCAACCTTTACTTTTGACTTCACTAGAAACTAACTCAAAAAACTCTTTTTCGTGTGTTAATAGAATTACTTGGTAATCAGAAAACTTGGTGGTTAATAATTGAGCAAATCTATATCTGTGTGTGCGATCAAAACTTGAAATGACATCATCTAGTACGAAAAACTTACTTTCCTTATTAAAAGCTTTTACCGAAGCTAAAAAGAATGAAAGCCCTAAACAGTTAATGTGACTTTCACTTAAATAGGCGGTTGGTGGTGTGTGAGTTTCATTATAAAAACTGTACTCAATTGTAATACCAACGAGTTCATCGTTCTTTTTAAGAGGAACTAATTTTATATTCTCAACTTTTTCGTTGGGATTCATTGTTGTATAAAAGTCGTTTACATCATTTGAGAACATTGCTAGGAACACATTAAGTGCTTCTTCTTGTCTTTTATGAAATCCTCATAAAGTAGTTCAAACGTAGCTTGTTGATTTGCTAAAACACTTTGCTCTTTATCGATTTTTAGGTATTCTACATAAGCCTTTGCAGATTGAAAAATCTTTGTATAAACTCTAAATCTAAGGTTAGCTTCTTTACTTTCAGTTAACTTTTTAACTACCTCAACTAATTTACTCGTTAACTCTTCAATCTCTTTTTTGACTAATTTTATTATTTCTTTATCCGTTAACTTATCTGTCAATTCCTTATTAGATTCGTCTAGATGGTTATTCAGAGAGATTTTAATTTCTTCAACAGTTTCTTTTAGTTTTGCGTAATCTTCTTTTTTGAAAAGGTTTTCTGTTAATAATCCTTCAATCGTATTAATGTTTGGTTTAACAGTACTTTGAAGGTCTTTAGAATTGTTATGTACTTTTTCTTTCTCCTTATTGAGTAATTCTAACTCTTCAATTCTTAAATTTAACTCTTGTAAAAGGTCAACTTTACTTTTTTCTTGCAGGCAAAGTGGACAATAATTATCTTGGACTACATCTTTTGTAAGAACTGATTTGCCTTCTTGTAGTAATGAAAGAAGCTGTAAGCTTTTTACCTTTTCTGAATCTTTTCTTAAGGCGTTAAACGAATCGTAGAAAGTACGGTAACTATTATTTATGTTTTCGATATTGCCTTCGATTTGTGCAACAGACTCTTTTATTTTGGTGTAAAAGTTAATTTGGTTTAAAAGTTCTGAATCTTCTTTGCTCTCAATTTTTTTAAGAACAGTATTTATATCTTGACGAGATTTGATTTCAACACTTAGCTTTAGGGGTTTTATCAATTTACTTGCTCCGTCAAATAATTGATCATCTGAATAGGCATTTTGTCCTAAATTTTCAAGTATTGTACTTTGTTGTACGTTTTTAAGATTATTATAATTGGAAGACTTAATATTCCTAGCGACTATTGCTCCGTTTCTTCTGAGTAAATCTCTAATCTTCTGTACTTCTGAAAACCGATTATGTTTTGTAATTCTTTTAATTTATCAGTTTTTCCAGCAATTACGAATTGAACCAAATCACGATAACGAAGTATTAATCTTTCAGAAAAAGATGATGCTATGAATTTGTTGAAATCATCAGATTCATTGGAACTTGAAGTCTCCAATAAATTATTGATATACTTCTTCGAATCTAGTTTATTATCATCAAATGTCAACTCAATAAAACCATCTTCGGTAGCAGGAATAAAATATTTCGCAAGGCATCACGACCTTTCTTTCTTCCAATTTCTTCGTTTGATAAATGCTCAATCTTATTATAGAAAAACCATTCGAAAGAATCAGTTAAAGAACTTTTTCCAGTACCATTATCTCCGTAAACTAAAACAGATTTTTTATTCAAGTCAAGAGTTAGAGGCTCTCTAACTCCTCTCAAACCGCTTATTTTTATTGATTTAATTTTCGCCATCGTCTTTTATTTTTTTAGGCTTAATTGCTTCTAATTTTAATTCTTCTAGTGCATTTTGAATATTACTATCGGTAAATTTACTGTCGCTGTATAATTCTATCAATTTGTTAACTGTATTTTCGTCAGTTCCCTCAACGTTTAAGATTTCGAAAAAAAACTCGTCAATGACGTCTTTTCCACTTTTTATTTGGTTAGCCATTTTTTAGATTTTTAGTCAAAATATTGCCAATCAATTATAAAATTGGATTTTAGTTTTTTAGTCAAAATGTCGTAACCCGATTTATTGTTACAAATTGGATAAACACCATATTTTACCACAAAATCGAGTATGAAATAACTTTCTAGGTCTTCAATTCTATGCGACCAAAAATTACGAAGCATTTCAAAATTTATATGTGTAAAGAATAATTGTTCTCTTCTTCTATAATTTACCAATCCTAGATTCTTACTTTTCCCATCAAAATGTCCCGCTAACCTACTTCCAATACTATTAGTTTTCTTTTCACTCATTCCAATGTATAGTAATCGTGATTTTTGAAAAGGGTACTGAATTAGCGTCTGTTTAGAGAAAATAAAGTACAAGCCTACGAGACCCATCAAAGGTTTGATATTTTGTAACTCAAAGGTCTTTGGCTGGTCAAAAAAGATTTTTAATTCATTCGGCTTTTCTTTTACCATTCAATTCGGTTAATTTATTTCATTTGACTACGGTTTTCTTCAATGTCGTTTGAGCGTTGGAAAAAACAAATGTGCTGTTTGTGCGTTGGATTTTTAGAGCTAATTTCAATAGCTCGCACGATTTTCTGCATTATGTCTAATCAGTAAATCCCAGCAACATAATAAATTAATACTGTGACCGATATACTCATTTGCAATCGTTTATTCTTTTCCGTTTAGGATTCGGAAAAGGGTAGGTTTTTACTTCATTTCAACCTTCAATCCTACTTTTCAACTTTAGCTGTTTCGCAGGTATAAGTATCAACTTTTGGGTTTATGAAAGTGATATTTTTTTAAAACTGCAAAAAACAAAGTTTTGTACTGTATTAAATGGCGTAGTGTGGTCAACTGTGACACACTTTATTTTTTCAAAAAATGCTTGGAGACGCTTGTGTAGAGAAACCTTAGAGTATTGCTTGATTTCAATACCGCTACATTTCGTGGGACCCTGTTCTGAAAAAGTCCCAATGACCAAAATACCCGCGGGAGCTATGCTGTTTTGGGCGGTTTCTACGTAGGTTTCTATGTCACTTTCATTCGTGAGGAAGTGAAATGCCGCTCGGTCGTGCCAAAAGTCGTATTTTTCAACGGGGCTGAATTCAGCTGCGTCCGCTACAATCCATTTTACTCTTTTTGCTTGCTTACCGAGCCTTTCTTTTGCCCGTTCAATGGCGTTGGTAGAAATATCGAGTACGGAAATATCCTTATATCCTAAATCGAGTAAGTGATCTACCAAGAAACTATCCCCGCCACCGATATCAATTATTTTGGCATTTTTGGGGACGTTAAATTGCTTGAAGAATGCTAATGAAGTTTCTGGTTTGGGTTGAAACCAACTCACCTCTGTCAGGTTTTTCGTCTGGTATATATGCTCCCAATGTTCTGTGCGGTCAAATTTTTCCATATTGTCAATCGGATGGGTTGTTTCAAACTACAAATTAGCTATGATTTCTTACATGCTTTGTCTTCATTTGCTAAATTAGCACGGGACTATTTTAGTATAAATGCAGACCGAGATTTTCGTTACTTAAATTACTTGCGGAATAATCGCTGGTCAAATTTAAACTTTTCTATTCTTATCAATTCAACTTTGCTATATTCTACATGAAACGGGTTAATTAAATAATTATATTATTCCTGAATAACCGCGGATGGTACTCTAATTATTAGATGTTTTCTACGCTTGATAAATTTATCCCCGACACTTTTGTCGAGATATCGTGTGGAAATGTTCTCCAGTTTTCGATCAATCCATCTACTTCGATTTTCGAAACTTCTACATCTGGCAATTTGACGGTTTACACATAATAATCATGCGGAATGATACTCAGTGGCGTATGAACCGCAATTTCCGTAGTACATAAAGCCCTACTTCCTTCGGTATAAATAATTTTTGTACCTTTATTATTCTACCTTCTTCCGTAGAGTTCTGCTCCGATACTGCTGATTTCTTCTTTGTCCTGAGCTTTGGTCAATCGATATACAATCATGCTAGTACGGTGTTCAATTCTTCTTAATTCATTCGTTAATATATTGATAATGATACCATTATGTAATAAATCCGCCAGCTTCATATTACCAAGGGCTACGATAGTCGAGTTCATCCAACCGTTGAAATACTGATTTGAACCAAACACTTCGTTACCTTTTTGCTGAAGTTGAGCGACTTTTAGAATCCGTTCAGATTGAATTGGCTCAAACTTTTTCCGTTCCTTTTTGCAGCGTTGAATAGTTCGTTCGGCAAGGTGTAAAAACTTACTCCATTCTTTAAGTATGTAGGAACTCGCCTTTATAATATCCTCAAATAAATCGTATTGAATTCCGCATATCCTCAAATAAATCGTATTGAATTCCGCATATCCTCAAATAAATCGTATTGAATTCCGCATATCCTCAAATAAATCGTATTGAATTCCGCTTCTCGTAAGTTTGACCAGTTTTACATTATCTAACAATTTAGCATTTATTTGAGAAACAGACATAGTTGTTTTGTTATTTGTGGTGAATACATTGAAAACTGTTGGCAGTAAGCCTACGGGTGATTCCTCGTATTTTTATCTTTTCAATCTTTTCAATCTTTTTTAAAGTAAATTACGAACTCACCCGTCTTCTGTAAAAAGACGGTTCTTATGACTGAGCAAATGGCTGAAAAACGGGAACGGAAAATCAGCGGTGTTATCAATGAGTACGGCAGCAGACTTTTCCGGTTTATTCGGGGAAAAGTACCTACTAATGCCGATGCCGAAGACATTGCTCAGGAAGTTTGGTATCAACTGAGTAGGGTATCAGAGTTAGATTCTATTGAGCAAATTAGCGGTTGGCTTTTTCGGGTGGCACGAAACCGAATCACCGATAATTACCGTAAACAAAAACCTGATTTATTGGAAGACTCAGCATTTGAAGGCAGAGAAGGAGAAATTAGTCTCAGGGAACTACTCATTGCTGATTCTGTTTCTCCCGAAGACGAAAACCTCAAAGAAATATTTTGGGAAGAGTTATTTAAAGCTCTGGAAGAATTACCTGAAAATCAAAAAAACGTATTTGTCTGGAATGAATTGGAGGATCAAACTTTTCAGGAAATTTCAGACCGTACGGGCGTAAACATCAAAACGCTAATTTCGAGGAAACGCTACGCGGTGCAGTACTTACGTACCCGTTTAGAATCAGTATATACCGAGTTTTTTGCGGATGGTTAACAATGGGTAGTTATGTGAAAAATGACATTAGAAGGATTAAGATATAAATACAGAAAGTATGTTTAATAAAATGAAATATAAGTCACGCGGAGAAAAAGCTGTAATTATGCTGTTTTGTGCGATTGCATTTGTGGCGTTTATCGCTGCGGTGGTTTGGGTGGTTATGTCGCTTTGGAATCTCATTTTGCCGGAAGTCATTGGTGTAAAACCCGTGAGTTATTGGCAAGCCGCGGGCATCTTATTATTATCCAAAATTCTTTTCAGTGGTTTTAACGGCGGTGGGCGAAAGCATTCGTGGCAGAAGCGAGGTCGAGATAAGTTGAAAAATAAATGGATGAGCATGAAGCCCGAAGAACGTGCCCAAATGAAAGACCGTTGGAAAACTTATTGTGAACGGAGAGAAACCAAAAGTGAGTGATAATTATTCAATGTAGTCATTTGTAAAACGCCAGCTTCTCATTCGAGGAGTTGGCATTTTTGTTTTATAAATATCTTACAGCAAGGGTATTAGTAAATTTATTTGAAATAATTTTACTTTTTTAAAGTAAAATTCCTGTTTGTCCGTCTTCTATACTAACTACGCACTATTACTGATGCATGCTAAAAGTATTGCGTAGCTTTTTACCACTTAAAGTTATTACTTATTATGAAACCATTTAAAATATTTTTTGGGTTGGCGATTGCCCTAGTGCTTTTCTTCTTTGTCGCCAAAGTAATGTTCATTGCCTTTATTGTAGCGGCAGTTGCGAGTATTATGTACGCCGTTTTTCGTCGGGTTAAAGACTTTATTACTTACGATCGTCACGGTAATTCCTATACGGGAAGTTACCAGAACTTACAGATGAGCTACGGTCAACATAACGAAGTTGAACCATTATTTCAGGAGGGTACTACTCGTCGTCATCCAAAAGTATCGAACGTACAATACGTTGACATTATCTAAAGTAACCATACCACTTTCAATCAATCAATTCAATAAACAAAAACATCATGTGTAATAAAACAGCATACAGTAGAAATTGGAACAATCATTTTGCCAACAAATTCGGAAGCCATAACGAGCTTCCACTTCAGGAACATCTTTTTAAGAAAATGTGGAAACAGAAAGTGCACGGTGTATTAAACACGCCACCCGTTAACGTTCGGGAATTAGATGATAAATACGAGTTGCATTTATTTGCGGCGGGTTATGTCAAAGGTGATTTCTCGATTGCTTTGACTGATCAGACACTTAAAATTTCTGCGGAAAACAAAGAGGTTCCAACCGACGGCTGGAAACGTCACGAGTATTCTCCGCAAGGATTTATCCGTCAGTTTGAGTTGAACGAAAAAGTAGATAAAACTGCTATCTCTGCTTCGTACGAAAATGGGGTATTGATTCTTTCCTTGCCAAAACTTGAAGGCTTCGAAACGGAGCGGAAAGATATTGTAGTAGAATAATGGTAACTACTCAGCTATTTTTAAGGTTATATAGTAAATTATTAACTGTTTTATGCTGTTTTGAGAAATTTTATTTAAGAACTTGAAACTAAGTTGATTACGTATTAGTTCTTGTCTATAACCATAAAATGTAGTCGCGTTTATTTAAAAGTTAATATATTTTGCTTAAAAAACACAACAAAGTAGCCTGAGTAGTAGTGAACAATGAAATTTAATAATAGGGTTAAAAAGTCCAGTGGGTTTCCCGCTGGACTTTTTTTGTGTCAGTAGAATTATTTCTTAAATAGTTGCCACGTAACTACCGCAAAGAAAACTCCGAACGTAAAATCGTTGGGACCGTAAATAGAGTAGAAAATACCGGTTAACATATCTCGTTCAAAAACCTGCGAAACGTCGTTTGTAGTGATCCATTTTGCCCAAACTACGGCGTAAGCGAGCTTTTCTATCGCAAAAACTGCTACTAACCATTTTACCGCTGCGTGATTTTTTGCTACGGTAATGTATGCCAAGCCCCAAAGTATTATACTAATTATACTGAAGTTGGAGAGTACGTCTGGCTGTAATGAACTCAACAAATCGTTGGAGAAGAATTTTGAGAAAATTAAACCGCCAACTACGTTTGTTACCCCGGCAGCGATAAAACCGTATTGAATAAATTTTTTACTCATTAAAAATAAAGTTCATATATGTTAAAATTACACCTTGAGAGTAAAAATAAACTTTCTACGTCTGAATTAAAAGCGGTTAAAGTTTTAATGAATAGGGTATGCGAACTTATGAATGGTTTATAAAGCGGTTATTCTGCAATTCCACTTGATTCTTGCTTTGATTTTATGAGTCGAATTGTGCGAAAAATAAGCAGAACTTCAAACAACTCAATGGGGATAGATAAGAAAAGAGCGAGTGGAGATAAGATGACCGTGAGTAAACAAACCCCCATCAATATTTCCAAAACTCCTGCGTACTGAGTAAGATTGCCGAGTGGTTTCTGTAACGTCATCAATGCGTAGCCGAACATAATTCCGAGAATACCAAAAGTAATCGAAAAGCTAATAAAGACGAATTCGTATTCAATTTTTGGATAGTAAAGCGTAGTAATATCGTAGCTAAAAATCAACCCGAGGCACAAGATTAAGATAATGGGAATGACCTTTAGGAGATCGTTCTTGAATAATCCGCCAATTAAAATAAATCCTCGCAGAAAAAATAGGTACGTTACGAATACTACGACTTTCAACACGATGTAAAGCTCGCGGTTGATAAGCATACTTCCTTCATCAAAACGGTAGTAATCGGCAATACCCTCAAAAAAGCCAAGCAGAAAATACCCGATACCGAATACCCACGCTAAGTTCAATTGATTAATTAAGAAGGTGGATGGTTTTTCGGGGTCAATATCAACGAGGACAAATTTTCTTAGTTGTTTTAAAATATCAACGTTGTTCTCATCGGGTTTTCCTTGGTTTAAGTCGTACTCCAATGCTTCCATAATTGCTTTCACGGTATAACTTCTTGGTGTTACTTCGCCGTTCTCAATGCGTTGAATGGTACGGACGCTGATATTACATTTTTCGACGAGTGCCTCTTGCGTTAATCCCTTAGAATTTCTTATTTCGGAAATCTTTTTTCCTAATTCGGGCTGTTTCATAAATTTGTGTTTTTAGTTCGTTGGTAATGTTACGGCGTACGTTCTATTTACCCAACTAATCTATTCGTACTTTACCCGTCATTCGCCCGACATTTGACATAAATAACTAATCATTAGATATTTGCAAAATTTGAGCTGAAGGAAATTGAGAATTAAAAACTGGATAAGCCGTATAGTTTTGTTACCTTTAATAGCAATGTGAACCATCAAAATCAAAGATTAAACTTCTTTTTGAAACCAACTTACACAATATTCCCGCTTTCAGAATCCGCTCTGACCGTCTCATTCGGACAAGTAATTGACGAACATTTAAACGAATACCTCGTACAACTGGGCAAAGAGATAGAAAGAAAATCTATCTTTGGTTTGCAGGAAGTTGTGGTTACTTACGCATCTTTGACCATTTATTATCATGCGTTCAGTATCCACGAAGGTACAAAATTATCACCGGGCGAATTTGTGAAATTGCACGTAGAAGACTTGATTAAAAGGTTTGATTTTAATCCGCAAATCGAATCAACGAAGAATATTACTGAAATTCCTGTGATATACGACGGGGAAGACTTGGTACACGTTTGCTCAAAAACTGGATTCTCTGAAACGAAACTTATAGAATTACACACCGCTCCGCTGTATCGGGTTTACATGATGGGCTTTTTACCTGGTTTTGCTTACTTAGGTGGGATGGATAAACGGCTTGCCATTTCCCGACGGGATTCACCACGTCTAAAAGTACCAATGGGGAGCGTTGGTATTGCGGGTGAACAAACTGGGGTTTATCCGGTAGAAAGTCCGGGTGGCTGGCAACTTATCGGACGTACCGAAATACCGCTTTTTACTCCCGATGAAAAATATATAACGCTCTTAAAACAAGGAGGTTATGTGAGATTTGTGGCGATTTAATTGAGGGAAAATATGATGTGGGGGGGGGGGGGGGGGTTAAAAATCCTCACAAATTACGGAATTTTTTTTTATATAAAACTTTTTTTAATTAAAAAAAATTTC
>Ga0136554_1000859_pt1 | contig 11771 bp, 9 predicted proteins | sample AntRauTorckE5431_FD_104637 | JGI IMG/M metagenome (GOLD analysis project Ga0136554, IMG submission 104637) | Saline lake microbial communities from Rauer Islands, Antarctica - Metagenome Torckler E5 #431 | ecosystem: Environmental > Aquatic > Non-marine Saline and Alkaline > Saline | place...
AAGCACACGAGGTGCATCTTCCATCAAAGAAATGTCGTCACGGTATGTAAAACTTTGAAGATAGTCCCGTGCAGGTCCTTGGACTTCCGTTAGATACGGCCGCAACCATTCGTTTGTGGAATTCTCATCAATATCAACGTTGCCTTTAGCAAGGCGAATGTAATCTTTTATATTCACTGCTACACGTCCAAGACGCACTTCCATACCTTCAACCGCTGACACTGTAGCTGTTATGTCAATTGGGATAGGACTTCTATTCTTTATAAAAATTGAATGAGTGTCAATGGTCCCGGCACTGACAATACCAAACGAAAGGACTACAGGATGAATTGAATTGTCAACCGCATTGATTCCGCTTGCGACTGAAGAATAGTAATTCTTGATTTGCTCAATCCATCCTTCTTGCCCCATGGAATAGGATTTCACTTGGTCTACCTTCGTTTTATCCGTGGATATATATCTTAAAGATTCACTCAAAATAGACCCCACTCGTCCAGACAATTGGATTGCATCAAGACAATCATACCCTGTCAATGATGATTCGTCATTATCCTTGGCCCGGCACTCAAGAGGCGTGATAGAATCTTCCGTTGTCGTTATGACCTCTCCTTTATATATCCACAGGGGGAGATGGAATTGCCCTGCTTTTTCGGAGTAAAGCACTAGTGAACAGTGCTTCAGACCTTTCATATCGTCAAGCTCGCCATGAATATGTTTATCATATTTGTATCTCACAGTGATATCACCCCACCTTTTACCAGATAGAGCGTTGCTTAATCCTGAGTCGAATCCTACTACACTAAAATGGTTTCTACACGTGTCAGCAGATAAGGCAGTAGATTCGTTCTCATTATTGCCACCTGCTATTTGCAATCTGTTCAATCTCAAGGGGAATGGAAATTGGTTTATTACTGAGATTTTCCTGTCGAAAGCATTGCCACATCTTTTCGAATCACGGCGCTGGAAGCGAGCAAGGACGTCTGTGGGGAAAAGACTTTGATTGACATCGTGTTGAATTTGTCCTCGTATAGTTCGTGCAACCAGTGGAAGCTCCACGACAAAGCTTTGAATCATATCAGGATCTTTCTTTATCGAAGCTATCCATTCAAAGTAAGTCATATTCGCTGGTCCAAAACGCAAGATAAGAAAGCCACGGTATTCTTTTATCTTTTTACCAGGACTCATCAAGCCGCTGAAATCAACAGAAGCATTTCCGACATTGTGCATAATTTCGCCAGGTTGAATTGTTTCAGAGGCATCGAAGTCTACCACCAATTGGTTTAGTTCTGAAATATTTGTATCATCAAATGGTGAGTTGTCCTTCTTTGACTCTGCAGGGTCAAAAGAGAATCTCTGATGCATGATACGGATCGGGAAATCATGCATGTTGGTTACAGAAACATGACACGGAATATTATCTCCTGTGTTTGTGACCAAACCAAAATCAATTGGTTGCTCAATTGATTGTTGCGGCACCGTCACCTTCGCATGTCCCTTTTTTAAAAGATCTTGCTGAGGTCCATTTGAAACAAACATTGGTTTTGAGGCTGTTTGTACATCGCAGTCATATAGCCATCCGTTGGCAGGAGCAACCACTCGCACATTATCTAAATATGGAGTCTTTTGCTGAGATTTCCTTTGGCGCATGGCAGCAGCTGGATCTTGATTCGATTCTACATATAATTCATCCTGTAAATGACTTTCATTGTCTAGACTACTACTCGCTCCACCATCAGATATGAATTCCAAAGCTATTGAGAAGAACCATGGTTTGTTCTTTACTTCTGTTTGAAAGTGCAAGTATCCCAAAGAATTTTCATTCACATTTTCCAATTTGCCCCCATTTTGAAGCAGATCCTTGTTAATCTTCACCGTTCCAATATAGATCCTTTTCGCACCAGGGAAAATACTCAATGGACCCGTCATCTCTAAAGACGTTGGCTTATTACAATGCGAAACCTCCATAGGACTAAAACCACAATTATTAAACCGATCGTAACCCTCATCCGTACTATTGCTCCTTCCCTTCGAATGCCAATATTCCATCGTCACATAGGATGGATTAGATGGATATATTTCTGCAATTTGAACGGGGCCTCTATAAAGATTGTCCATGTATATATCATATTCATATGCAACCATTTCCTTTTGGGAAGCTTTTCTATACCCTTCTCTTTGCCGTTTCACAAAGACAGAATCTGAGTGAACAAAACCATCTCTTTCAAAGATGATTGTATGAGGTAATCGATAGAAATTACTCTTTCGCGCCGAGCTATGAATTTGAGCTTTGTATATCCCGCGGTCGGAGTCAACCTCAATATGTGTAATGACATCATGGAGTTGATGTCTTCCAAGATCTAGTGGATCAATATCTAGGATTGACGCTAGATCCAATGCGGACTCTTTGCTGATAGAACCAAGACCGGTATGATATTCGTGGTTTCCATCATGTTCTTGGTGATGGTAAGATGGAATTTGTGGAAAGAAGGTAAAGGGAAGATTGAAGGTGGCACCTGGAGATATTTTGAGCTTGCGCTCGCGAAAAGAGGTCCCTAGCACCTGTGGCAATTCCTTGTTGCCCGAATTGAAAGTTTCTACACCATGAATAATGATTTCTTCCGATGCATGCTGAAGAAAAATATTAGGTGAACGGAAGTGAAAAGAAATGAGAATACGGTTGAAAACTGTCTTTCTAGTTTCAGCTTCAACGACGAGAGCATGACGGGCTGATGATGCATGATGATTGGTGACTGCTATGTTAATTGGTGATTGGTGACTATAGACTAGACTTACCATGTTAACAATCTTTACCGATCCAAAAGTATGAGCCCCGGAAGGTGCGCTTTTAAACTCGGTTTCTGAACTTAGAGAAATTGCTAAGAATCCATCATCCACATATCTCCGTGGAAGACGACTACTTGCATCTCCGTCGTGATCAGCAGCACCCCCATGATGATGCAACGGTATGTTTGTGTCATTTGCAGCAACGACAATAATGTCACTGACATGGAGCAAAACCATGATCGATGTGATGAAGGGGGCAATCATCGCGCAAGACGATAAGATCGTTCGCAACCTCATTGCAAATTGGCAAAAGGTTTCAGTGTTTCTATCTTTGACCTTTTTTCTTTTTGTAACTACCAATTTTATGGTAAGTAGAGGTAAGGAAACTTGAAGCTGGTGTAGCACGCGGTCGGTACCAGATGGATAGTTTCTTTTTTCAATAATTTTTGCTGCTACTCCACACATCTAAAATAGTTCCCGACCATCATCAATTATTACAGTTATTGTAGGATTTAGTATCAGTATATAGCTATAATAGCTATCCTTTCCTCATGAATTCGCGCTCTTTTATATTATTATTTATTATTCTACAACAGCAGAACCACCAGTTTCAGTTACACAACATCTATATCTAATATCATCCATCCTTCCTGTTGCCTGTTGGATACAAGAATAGTTGCAAGCAAGTTACTGCGACAAGAACGATACCCATTAAAACGCTATACCCATTAGACCGCTCACGCACATATCTGAAAGAATCAAGATGGCAAGGACATACAAGGAACAAGAAAAAAGCGGTAGAAACCAAAAAAGAGAGCAGAGAGGTTCCAGAGCTAAAAATACACGAAAGGCTCCAACCACTCTCGGCAAACGACCAAAACATGAAAAATTAGAAATCAAATTCGACCCTGAAAAACGGAAAGAATACCTCACGGGTGCTTCTACCAGAAAACAAGAGAGAAGAGCATATGGTCTAGCCATGCAGAAAGTCAAGAATCGTCAGGCAAAAATTGAAGACAGGCGCGAAGAGAAGAGAGCGACGATGGAACAGATTGAAGAAGCGGAGAAGATGAAGAATAATGATTTATTTGATGATTATGAAAGCAGTGGGGAGGAATCTGGAGATGAGGATACTGCAAAAGCACAGAAAATGAAGGTTGATACATATGAAGATCAGTCGACTCAAAATCAATTTGGAGGACAGGTCATTGTGACAACTTCCTTTGGAATTCCGGATGATAGTGACGATGAAGCTAATGCTGCAACAAAACAAAAAACTGTAGATGTCGAGCAAAGATATGCTGGGAATGTGAAGAGATATATGGACCGTTTAATTAAGAAGATGCCGCAGAAGGGGGCCAAATTCACACAAGGTAGAAGTGCGAAGAAGGGGCAACACGGAGCTGAAAAGATGATTGGAGGAAATGCCAAGGATCTCAAGATGGCCCAAAAGACGCTCATGCGCGTTCAAGGTGGAAAACGAGGCCCCCCAGAGAATGGAGGTAAAAAAGGAAAGAAGGGTAAAAAGGGGAAATAGCTTTTGAAAGACACAACCTACCACACCCTGATTTGTGATTTGAAAGAAGCTCCTAAGGTTATTCTAAAATGTATATTAGACAATCTTGTAACAAGAAAATTCATTCTCGATTCTAAATATTTCTATAGGAGTTTAAGTGCATTGCACAATAATTTAAAATAAAGTTATTGCGATACTCTTGCGTCGAAGTCTAAACTGCCTGCCTTCGCTGCGGTGAGGGATCACTCTCACCATGCCCATCTAGCGGCCCATACAAGATAATGGAACGAGCCTGTCGCGATATTGCGTACCCAAGGAGAAATTTGAGCCCTAGCAGACAAAGGAAGAACGACAGCATGTAACTGGACACTATCCTCCAGCTGCCTTCAGTCCACACAACAGCAAAAGAGTAGAGTACATGATTGGAATCACCATCGTGCGTGAGGGTGTCTGCATACCTAAGCGCCTCCCTCAAGTATCGCAGCATGACGCATACCAAAGGAATCTGGGCAAAACCCAACCGCTTCACTACCGCATGGGTATGTTCAATGTACATAGCTTCATGTCCAATTCCTGTGAGATCTCCAGCAAGGACAAGACTGTAATCTTGATATACCGAACTCTTGATAAAGTTGAACTTGGTGATGAACGAATGTTTGATCCAATCGCAAAACATTTCAGCACCCAAAATAATTAATGACATGTAAATGTAGTCATTGACCATTTCCTGATTCATTCCTCCTTGGGTACAATTCAACAGCAATACCAGACCCAGGAATAGAACAAGCTTAAACCTCTCACATATATCAGAAGTTGTAATCTTGAATAAATTCTGCTTGTTGTACTTTTTAAACACTGTACTTTTGATCTCGGCAAAATTTCCACCAATGAGTAGCGACATTAATGCAGAATCCGCAGAGTTCATGGCAACATTAAGCGTTGCGGCATGCACGAACAAGATTAGACTGTGAATAATTGCATAGACGAGCACCACTATCGTACTTGCAATCATACGGGGGTGATATGGACGCCTCGTTGTGTTCCAATATAAGCTGTCCAATGCATCTTGCCCAAACGAACACATGAGTCTATCGAAAACCTCCTGTTTCATGGATTGAGAAAAACAGAACAAAGTCAGTGTTTGGTATGAGAACAGCACAAACCATTATCGAGGAATATGGTTCCAGTCCTGATATCGATACCGATGACTGCACACTGCGTAACTTACCACCATCGCCATTAAAACATATAGCTTGAGCATTGCCTGTCCTCTAATCCAATGGTACAATCTCCCCAAAGAAATTGGACAAAGCACATACTTGTAAGTAAACCAAATTACGAACACTCTCAACAATTGATAAAGATGCCTCCGATGAAACCTACACACTCCAAACCCTTTTCCTGGTCTCACAATGGTGCATGCCAAACAAAGTAAACTCCACACAAATTTCAATGGCGTCACGGTGAGGACATAAAGGAAGCAATCGAAACAAACCGCCAAACCAAATAATAACAATTTCTCTATGCGAAAAGGGACACGCAGAAATTCTTCCATGTTAACATCGACATCTTCAGTCGCGGAACCATCTTGCTGTCTAGAATCAATGTTCAGACCGCGGATGAAGTCCACAACTGCATTCGTATTCATCTTTTCTTCAAATTGTGCGAGCGGAGTTGTCGTTGTCGTTTCCGTTTCTACTTTAGAACCTTGCGAGGTCGTCATGGATGCCAGGTTTTTGTTGGACAGAGATTTTGTTAGAAGTCCGGAGGAGGATGTTGACGGGGTTTGATTGTTTGGTTTGATGGGTGGCTTTCCATTGATTTTGAGGGCGATTTTATCATCCTTTCCCTCGGCGAGTATATCATTCAGTATAGAGTGAGTTTTATCTTTTTTCTTGACTGGAGTTGCACCTGTTTTGTCGAAAGTATTTGAGGGGTCCTCATTATTTGTTTCCTCCTCCTCATGATTCGAAGTACTAGAGTGAGCACTGGCAGTTGTGTGGGCAGAAGCCTCGCTCTGGTCCAAGCTCATACCCCTGGACGTCTTTCGTAACTTTCTCAATTCTTCTTCGTAGGTAGGGGTATAACTTCTATATTCTAAATCAGGTGCTGGAGTCAGATCATCTCCATTTCCATTGCAAGATAGAGATAAAATTTTGGATTGTTCTTTGTCTGCTGGGGGAGGAGATTCTGATTCCAGCATGGGTTCACTGCTCCTTGACAAGTTTAGATTGTCACATGGCGGGGGGGATTGATTCCGAAGATTATTATTATGAGTAGGAGTCGCACGAGATGATTCATCATTGCGCATGGTTTGGAATGCTTGAGTGAGGCTACGAAGCTGTTCTTCGAGTGAGATGATTTGAGCCTGAAGTGCGTTACTTGATGATGATGCAGCTGTTTCAACTTCTACTTCTTCAACGCTAGCTTTTTCTGCAGGTTCTATTTCTATAGCAATTGGAGACTCGTTTGCACTGGGGAGAATGTGATGATGGGTGCTGCTGTCAGGCGAAGAGGTGGGATCTTCATGCGATGATATTTCATCTTCAGAGCACGATGACACGTAGGATTGATTCAATTTCTCCCTTAATGGAGGCAGAGGCTCTTTCAACATTCAATTATGTTATTCTCAAAGGTAATGCACGCGTACTGCAGGTAGGCTATGATGTGTTATGTTATATAATTTGATTTGTTCAACTTCTCTTGGAGAAAATGTTGATCATCTATGATTAGAAGATGTATCTTCTGTTAACTTTAACCTTGACTTTCGGTCTTCTTGTCACACATCACAATAGAAATACATCACGAAAAGTTGAAAAAGTTTAAGAAACTAGAAATCCTCGCTCATAATCTCCTCGCGACGTGGAGAATATTATGGTAGGTGCGTGGACACAATAACAACAGAAAAGGATATTAGGGCTCAATATTATCTGTAATATGACTATATGGATAGAGGTACCCACTGGTAATCTGAAAAATCAATTTGAAATACTATTTACTCCTAACCTACAACAGTAGTAGTATCTACTCCGAAATAGATCGAGAGTATCTTTGCCTCCCTCATGTTCGTTTTATTGTTGGAAGCACCAACCATACGTAGTTTCCGAAGGCACCCGATTATCTAGCTGTTGTAGATAAGACTGTCCTACCCTATTGAATCTAACGCTTAGATCAATGAAGATGAGAAATACAAAATTTATGCCAAGTGAAAGTATAATACAAAAATTGTCTTATTCTAGTAGAATCATCGTGGTAAGCTGGGCATCAAAAGAACTGCTCTGCAAAAGCAAACTTCCATGTGAATACATGCGGCATCTAATGATATGGCTGGTTCGCCAAATTGGTTACTGAACTGTTCGTATTATTTATCACACATCTGCATCAATCTTCTCTTGCTCATGGGACCAAATCCACTCCACAACATCAACAAATGACAATTCAAATTTATGCAAGCCACGATCCCGCTGGCATGACCATAAACAAGGCATAAGTAAATCAATCGCACGGGACTCAGAGCGCCATCACATTTTCAAAACATCGCCAATATAGTAGAACGCAGTCATGTATTGCGGCTTCTTCTTAGAAAACACTATCGACGAACATCAACAAACTCCAAACAACACCCAAGACCACAAACCAACCTGGACTTGCGAGAGAAACATAAGCAAACTTACCTCCTTCTCCAACGCAACAATGGCATCATCCACTTGCCATCTAATCTTTTCCACTACTCCGTTCCTTGCTTTATTCTGCTACTTTCTTTATGCTGCATACAATAGACCCAACCTCTTACAAAATGCAGCAAACTATGACCAGGATGTCACCGTCATTCCTCTAATGGATATTCTTCACACTACTCTCATCACACTCGTTTTCTGGGTATGGTTTGCAATCTACACTGGAGTCTTTGTGAGAAGGAGAAGAAGGCTAATGAAGAGTTATTTGGAAAATGCAAGTGACGGGGGTGAAGCCATTGAACTAGTTGGAGATGTATATTATGATAGCCCAAGTGGAATCTTTTGCAAACTGATTGATAAATTTTCCTTCGCTGATATCGCCTATGTAACGTACAGACATCCCAACGGAAAGGCAGATGACGGAAGTGCGAGATACGTAGAGAAGAAGATCAGGACATATTATCCATATCACAGGGAAAATGTGACAGTCTTGGTCTTGAAAGATTTCCCTCTTTCAGGTCAGCCAAAATTGGACGTTGAAAGGGATGTTGCTTCTTTTCAGAGGTGAGCTGACACAATTGTTTGCATTTATTCGGAAATTTATTTTAAACTTCCTTGTTCTGTATGGTGCTTGCCATCTCTTGGTACAGTTTGTGTAATCATACAGCATTTTTTTCTCACAACTTATAATTCGCCTACTTGCACAAAGTGAAAATGCAATTCGCAATAGAGATAAAATCAAACAGGTCGTATACGTCGCTTCAGCCTGGGCTCTTTTCCTCTTCTCATCTGCAATCTATACCATTTGTCAAATTCAGCGAGTCAGCAACCTAAACATCCAAGATGAAGAAGACCAAGAAGACCCCACCTTGGCATGGACATATTTTGCCATATACACTTGTGGTGTCATTCCGATGATCGCAATTGTGGGTAATATCGTGCAGTACTTTGTGCACCATCGGTGGGTGACCAAAGGTGGAAAAGTAACAGGTGTCTTGACAAAGGTTGTGCCGAGAGAATTGCAACGTGGTGATTTTGAAACCAACGAAGAGGCTGGGAGATATGCTGCCATGGCTTGATCGACTGGCATTACCACTTGTTGTCTGTATTGTACTCTGTTGGGCTGGATAGGAGGCTCATTGTTAATTTTTGTAAAATTTATACTTATATGTTGTACATCTTGATTATTTATGCCTAGCTCGATCTAAGGTAGCTCTCTACTAATCTGCTGGTTGCTACTAATGCCAGCTACCTCTCCACTATAGTTAGTCTCGAGAGATGGTAAGAACTCTTCCTGATGTTGATACGATATCTTCACACCGATATAACAGGTGGTATCTACATGAGAGAATTTAAAACCATATCTCACAAGGCTGCTCGCTATAAAGTGTACACGAACACATCGTTGGTTACGGAGTGTGAGAAACCTCTGAAGAAATGCAGCTCATCGAGCCACTTCATGAAATCATAGTAATGATCCAATCAAAATTGCAGCCATTGACACTGCTTTATAGCCGATTGTAGCGCTTGCCAAGAAGTCATTGGAAGCGTCTCCTTCATCACCACTGTTGCCATCACCACTAGCAGTCTCATTAATTTTCTTGACACAAAACCCAGAAGAGAAATAAGTTGCTGATATCATTGTAGCATTGACATTATTCAAGTATTCTGTATAATTAAACTGGGTATTCCCTTGCACGACAGGTGGATTGTCTGCAAGAGAGCTTTGCTTGGAAACAATGAATTCATAGTTGAATTGCTGCGATTGAATTCCTGGAATGTAAGCCGGGGGTGCAGGTCCCCTATAAGAAGAAAAATTGCTTAATTCTGATAAACTGAACTGTAATAAATCAAAGCCTAGAACATTGGTTGCCCCATAATGTAAAATTGGGTGCAAGAAAGAATCTGACGTATCGACCAACAATATCGTATAGTAATCAGTCGGCTGGTCTACAATAACACTCAAAGTTGGTGCATTCGAGGCTTGATCAATTGTGAGTGGGTCACCACATTTTAGAGAAAAAGTCCCAGGGGGATTTGCGTCATCATCATATGTAACAGCTATAAAAGGTGGGTCTGTTTTTATGCAACCAATGATAGGAGATGGTGCTTCGGAGCAATCCTCGGCCGTTGCAATTTGAGCGATGGCATACACAGAGTGAGCTTGAAACCAGATTGATAAGCAAAAAAATATGAATCTGACAAGCATTTTTGAATGTCAACGGGCTTGCAAGGAATGGATGATGTTGTGTAAATAAAAAGAACAATCGCTTCATTGGATACTGGAAACTGGAAGTATTGCTGGCGACTGGCTCGCTGGTGGGTGTTTGCTATTTGCTATGATGATGGAGTGAATAGGATGATTAATGATTATATTTATGGATTATTTTGAAGAGAGTGGCTATTATTATTTAAAAGAGTGATAAATCGTCTGGGCTATAACCTGCTTCATCGGTTGGGGTGGGAGAAAACAATGCATCATGACATCATTACTCATTAGGTACAGATCCATGATCCATGATCCATGGTATTGTATGTATTGTATTATTTATTCTGCATTAGCCATTCGTATTCGTACATATTCATTTACAATTATCACAAACCCTCCACCAGTGGATAATTCATCATTCATTGACCACACAATGGAATCGCAATCTGCTGATGATATGAGCGCTTGCCTTCTCTGGACGGTGGAGATATATCATATACTTTTAGTCGGCAGCTACCTCTCTCCCAAGGAATATCACTCACTCTCTGTGACGTGCAGTGAGCTGAGGAGGGGAATGACTTTTCAGCAGGACAATCAAGACACCAACGAGACCAACGAACATCTTCTATATGCATCTGCCAATGCAAATCAAATCTTACTCCGCCAGTCTGGTGTCACATTCTTTGGCAGCGATGAGTGGAAGGCAACCTTCGGCATAGAGTTACAGAAAGTACCACTATTGGATCTGAGCATTTTTCGCACTCTCCATACTGACTGCCCCTTTAACACCGATGGACGCAAGGTCAAGGATACTCACGCCTTGGTCTACATTCCCAAAAAAATTGATGAATCCAACATTAACATGGAGCTGCTCAGCCAGCTCTGCCCACAAATTGTCCAGGATCCTGACCCAGCTATATGGGGAGGGTATATGATGGAAGCTGTCCTCGCGGAAGATCAGCCTGATGGAGTCGAAAATCCCGATGATAGTCCTGGGATACCCCAGTATGACCCAAGGATGAATTGGATCGACTGCGGTATAGCATCAGACATGACAGTGTCGAAAAGCTGCTGGATGCTCTTCTACATTGGGGATGACCATTCCATCCTTCCGAACACAAGAGGAAAATCATTTTCTGGCATGGTCGAAGGGCTTCGGAAAGTTAATTCTGGTCTTTCGGGTGAGAGCGGCCTCGGCAGAAACGGAGAACTCTTGGCCGGAGAAGGGTACGAAGTCTTGTCCGCCCTTGAAGTTGCAGTGGTGGCATCGCTCATAGTGTCGAAAACGGGTCAGCGTATCCTTCCTTCCGAACCATCATCTTTCTCCTTGACCCGGTACTATACCGTGGACTATAACAGAACAATAATAGGTGACAATAATGAAGGCAGTGGTCTCTTTGGCTGGTACGCGCTACTTGGAGGAAATGAAAGCATTGGAATTTGCGCAGGAAGGCGGCTAGCGACCGCAGTCACTGTATCCTCTGGGCACATTGTTATGTCATGTGCAGCTCCGCGATAGATTGAGACTTGGAAGGAACATTGCCAGACACTATTGGACTGGCATTGATGCATTCATGGCTGCCAT
>Ga0136554_1000861_pt1 | contig 11766 bp, 7 predicted proteins | sample AntRauTorckE5431_FD_104637 | JGI IMG/M metagenome (GOLD analysis project Ga0136554, IMG submission 104637) | Saline lake microbial communities from Rauer Islands, Antarctica - Metagenome Torckler E5 #431 | ecosystem: Environmental > Aquatic > Non-marine Saline and Alkaline > Saline | place...
CCGCCAGCAGGTCCGCGAACTTATCCGGGTCGCTGGTGGTGCTGCCGTCATCATTGCGCACATGGCAATGGGCCAGCGTCGCGCCGGCCTCAAAGGCCTCCTGCGTGCTCTCAATCTGCTCCGCCACCGTGATGGGGACGGCGGGGTTATTTTCCTTTTTGGGAACCGATCCGGTGATGGCGACCGTAATGATAGCAGCGGTGGCCATGGCTTTTTCCTTCCCTCGGCGCTTTTTCAGCACCTCTGGTTTTTTGGCTGTGAAATGATACGTAACCTTGAAAAGGTTGCCCACAATATCCGTGACCGAGAAAACATAATCCCGGACGAAAATAACGCAATCGCTTGGAATAAACTGACACGCCCGAACTGTTGCGGCATGCATTGCTCCGTCTGGTTATGATGGCAGAATAGACGTATGCGGCGCGGAGCCGAATCGACTGAGCATAGTCACTTTCGTGTATGCTCCCCGGTGCATTACTCGCAGCCTGCATGCCAATTAAATCTTGGATGAATTGTTCTGTCTGTTGTTAGTTTCATATAGATTCTGCCGTGATGAGAAATCCTTCTCGAGATGATCCCGAAATGGCCTACACGAGATGGTAAGCACAACTGTCTGATTGCGGCCAAACTGTCCGAGTGTTATAAAAAAGACACTAGTTTAACGGTTACAAACGTTATGGGGGGAGGTCAATCATGGACCCAATTCTGGATGGCTATGTGTCTGACTATATTAATCAACATGGCATGACTCCAAAAGATCAGGGAGAAGCATTTGAGTACTTCGCAAATCACTGTGTTGTAGCGAGAGATTTTCCTTCTCTAACAGACACCAATGACATTGTAATTGGCGGTTCCAATGACACAGGGATTGATGGGATCGCGGTTTTTGTCAACGGTGCGCATGTGGAAGATGAAACAACGATAGATTTTTTCTTGAAGAAAACACGAATTTCTGTGGATATCGTATTCATTCAGTCAAAATCAGGCAAATCAATGAAGGCAGCTGAAGTAGGTACATTTTGTGAGGGGGTATACTCGTTCTTCAAAACAACCGGCATGAAAGAGAATGATGAAATAAAAAGAATAAAAAAGCTAGTCGCATATATTTTTAAGAATGCGGCCTCTATGGCGAGACGCCCGGGCATATTTATGTATTACTGTACAGCTTCTAATTTTCATAGCGATGCGAATGTTGATGCGCGAGCGGAATCAGGTTCTGAAAGACTCCGTGCACTGGACCTTTTCTCTGAGGTTAACTTCCAAGTCCTCAATAGAGAAAAACTTACGACAAGATATGATGAGATTCGCCTCAAAATAGAGAGAACGATAAACTTTAGCAGGCACGCCGTTTTCCCAATGATTAACGGAATCAGGCAGGCTTATATTGGATTGCTCAATTGTAAAGACTTAATCAAGCTAATTTCAAACTCTGATGGCGAACTTCAGAGAAATTTATTTTCTGAAAACATTCGCGATTATCTTGGGGAGAACAAAGTTAATAAAGAAATCGAGCTGACAGTTCGAGACGAAGACGCGCAACTTCGACTTCCTGCACTCAATAATGGCATTACAATTGTTGCGCGGGAGGTGGTCAACGTGGCGGACCAATTCACAATACGTGATTACCAGATCGTCAATGGCTGCCAGACTAGCAATGTCATTTTTAACAATCGCGATAAAATTTCCGGGGACGTCTTTGTGCCGGTAAAAATCGTCGAAGTATCGAATCCGGATCTAGTAAATGAAATTGTTAAATCAACAAACCGTCAAACTGAAGTAACAGACGAAGCTTTTGTTGCGCTCGAAGATTTCCATAAACAACTTGAGAAATTTTTTACAAATATAAAAGAAAAAGGAAATAAAAAACTTCTATACGAACGAAGAAGAAATCAATATCAAGATAACTCGGTCGCAACAAAACAGGTTGTAACGCTAACACTTCTCACAAAGAGTTTTGTTGCTATCTTTCTTGACGAGCCACATAGCAATTCGCGGTACTATGGAGAGTTATTGGAGACGAATAGATCTCGTCTGTACCAACAGAATCACTCTCTTTGGGCATATTATTGCTGTGCTGTAGTAGTTCACAATGTCGAGAAAGGTCTTAGAAAATATAAGCCGTTATGGATACGAAAATACCGATATCAAGTTTGCATGCTTTATGTACGCACTTTTGGTGATTTGCCGAAGGCTGATTCCGTACGAAAGTGCGATGAATTCTGTCAACGTGTTGTTGAGGAAACCTGGAATGAGGAAGAGTTCTCAAAACGTCTGAAATCGTGTGTTGCGACTATTATAAAACATGAAAAAACCGAAGCATTTAATCACCAGGGGAATCCTCCATACAGAAGGCGGGAATTCACGAAAAAGCTGTTATCGCAGACTAGTTCGTCATAAATGGTCGTAACTACATCTCTCACCTGAGTTATATGCGAATAGTCAGTAGCAGAAACTTCGTCCAGAGAATACGGCGTGTTGAAAAGCTCCGATATCGAACTGTCCGCGCTCTGGCTTTCGCCGAGTGTGGCTCCATGCGTCAGAAATTCTAATTTTATAAGTTGGAATTCTAAAGCTAAGTGGCATTTCACATTGGCCCATCTTGGGGCGCGCACAGCCACTACTTTGCGTGAAAGCGCCGGGCCCTTGCAAAAACGGCAGGGGGAAAAGGGCTTAAAGCTGCGCGTCGCGACCCATGGCCAGGAACTTTTCACGCCGTTGGCGGCGCAGTGTGGGCGCGTCCAGGGTGGTCAGCGGCGCCAAGTGCGTATCAATCGCGGCCCCCACGGCATCAATTGCCTGATCGGGCAGGCGGTGGGCGCCGCCCATCGGCTCTTCAATCATCGCGTCGATGACGCCCAACTTGTGCAGGTCTGCCGCGGTCATGCGCAACGCTTCTGCCGCCGTTTGCGTGTTATCGCCGGTGCGCCACAGGATCGACGCGCAGCCTTCGGGCGAGATCACCGAATAAACCGAATGTTCCAGCATCAGGACCCGGTCCGCCGCCGCTAAGGCAATCGCCCCGCCGGAGCCGCCTTCGCCGATGACGACGGAGATCATCGGCACGGTGAGCCCCAAGCATTTCTCAATAGACCGCGCGATGGCCTCGGCCTGGCCGCGTTCCTCCGCGCCGACGCCGGGATAGGCGCCGGGCGTGTCGACGAGGGTTATGATGGGCAGACTAAAACGCTCCGCCATATCCATCAGGCGCATGGCCTTGCGATAGCCTTCAGGCCGGGCCATGCCGAAATTATGTTTCACACGCTCTTTCGTGTCGCCGCCCTTTTCATGGCCGATAACGACGACGGAGCGGCCCTGAAATCGCCCGATGCCGCCCTGAATGGCCTTATCGTCAGCAAAAGCGCGGTCGCCGGCCAGGGCTGTGTAATCCGTGATTAGGCGGGCCATATAGTCGGCGAAATGCGGGCGCTGCGGGTGGCGCGCGACCTGCACTTTCTGCCAGGGGCTAAGCTTCGTATAGGCTTGGCGCAGAAGCTTATCCGCCTTGTTTTGCAGGCGGATGACCTCGTCGGCGATATTAACCTCCTCGTCGTCGGCGAGGTGGCGCAGCTCTTCGATCTTGCCTTCAAGTTCGGCGATGGGCTGCTCGAAATCGAGAAAATTGTGCATGTCTACCCGTGGTCCCCAGGGTCCATTGGCGCGGCAAATCCGCGTTATCGGCGTTTCGTAGCACAGGCGCGCCAGCTTGCAAACGGCCCAAAGCGGCTGTTTTAGCCTCGTGACGTTCGATTGAGCGCACGGGCTTGGGCCACCAAATTCTCCGCCTGCTTGATGGAGGCGTAGTCGATCAGCTTACCATCCAGCGAAACCGCGCCCTGGCCGCGCCTCTCCGCCTCCTGCATTGCCTCCAGGATGCGGGTCGCCTGCGCAATGTCGGCCTCGGAGGGGGAAAAAACCTCATTCGCCAACGCGATTTGGGCCGGGTGGATCGCCCATTTCCCCTCACAGCCAAGCGCGCCCGCGCGCCGCGCCTGGGCCTTGAAGCCATCGGCGTCGGAAAAATCACCGAACGGCCCGTCGATCGCCCGCAGGCCATGGGCCCGCGCGGCCACGACCAAGCGCGCGGTCGCATAATGCCACATATCGCCCCAATGATAGGCACGCGCATCCCCTTCTGCGCCCTCAGGATTTGGGTCCGTCAGCACGCCGTAGTCGGGATGCGGACCACCGATACCGGTGGTACGCGCCTTGGTTGATGCGGCATAGTCTGCGACCCCAAAATGCAGCGATTCATTGCGTGGGCTGGCCCCGGCAATGGCGTCGATATTGGCCATGCCAAGCGCACTTTCGATGATCAACTCAAACCCGATGCGTTTTTTCCGGCCCCTTGCGGTTTCCACCTGCGTGGTCAGCATATCCAGCGCATAGACATCCGCCGCCGTACCCACCTTCGGGATCATGATCTGGTCCAGACGCTCGCCGCCCTGCTCCAGGATATCAATGACATCGCGGTACATGAAGGGCGTATCCAGGCCGTTTATCCGCACCGAAACCGTCTTATCGCCCCAATCGATATCGTGCAGCGCCTGGATGATATCGCGCCGGGCCTGGGGCTTCACGTCGGGGGCGACGGCGTCTTCCAAATCCAGGAAGATCACGTCGACGGCGGATTTGGCCGCCTTTTCAAACAGCTCGGTCCGGCTGCCGGGCACGGCCAACTCGCTGCGGTTCAGGCGCGCAGGCGCTTGCGTGACGGTAGTGAAGCTCATGGGGTGCGTCTCTTTATGCAAGAGGGGGGGCGCGATCCCGCTTAGCCTGCCCGCCGACAGCGCTCTGAGCAATAGCGCACACTATCCCACACAAGCGCCCATTTGCGCCGCCAGGTGAAGGGCCGCCCGCATTGGACGCAGGTCTTTTGCGGCAGGTCCGCTTTCTTTCTCATCTTGGCCATACCCTTATTTACGGGGCAAAGGGTGGGATTGGATCGGCGCGGTGCTTGCGAAAAGGGCCCGGTGGCCCTACAAACCCGCCCGGTTTCAAGTATTTTGCGCCGATCATTCTGGCGCATCGCAAACAAGGGGCGACGGTCATGTCCGATTCCATCAAAAAAGTTGTGCTGGCCTATTCCGGTGGCCTCGATACCTCCGTCATCCTGCGCTGGTTGCAGGATCATTACGGCGCGGAGGTCGTGACCTTCACCGCCGATTTGGGCCAGGGGGAGGAACTGGAGCCGGCGCGCGCCAAGGCGGAGATGATGGGCATCAAGCAAATCTTCATCGAAGATTTGCGCGAAGAATTCGTGCGCGATTACGTCTTCCCGATGTTCCGGGCGAACGCGCTTTATGAAGGCACGTACCTGCTGGGCACCTCGGTCGCGCGGCCTTTGATCGCCAAGCGCCAGATCGAAATCGCGCGGGAAACCGGCGCGGATGCGGTTGCCCATGGCGCGACCGGCAAGGGCAATGACCAGGTGCGTTTTGAGCTTGGCTATTACGCGCTTAACCCCGACATCAAGATCATCGCGCCGTGGCGCGAATGGGACCTGACCAGCCGCACGAAGCTGATCGACTATGCCGAACAGCACCAAATCCCGTTGCCGAAGGATAAGCGCGGCGAGCCGCCGTTCAGCCAGGATGCGAACCTGCTGCATATCTCCTCTGAAGGGAACATGCTGGAAGATCCTTGGATGGAAGCGGATATGGATCTGATCCTGACCCGCATGGTGACGCCCGAAAATGCCCCCGATAAGCCGGAAGAAATCACCATCGATTTCGAACGCGGCGACCCGACGGCGATTAACGGCGAGGCGCTGACGCCCGCCGCCCTGCTTACCAAGCTGAATGAATTGGGCGGCAAGCACGGCATCGGCTGCATCGATATCGTGGAAAACCGCTTCATCGGCATGAAGTCGCGCGGTGTCTATGAAACGCCGGGCGGTACAATTCTGTTCGAAGCCCGCCGGGCGATGGAATCGATCACGCTGGACCGCGGCGCGATGCACCTAAAAGACGCGCTGATGCCGCAATATGCCGAGATGCTGTATAACGGCTTCTGGTTTAGCCCTGAGCGCGAGATGATGCAGGCCGCCATCGATAAAGGCTCAGAAATGGTGAACGGCTCGGTGCGCCTGAAGCTTTATAAAGGCAACTGCATGATCACGGGCCGCAAGAGCCCCAACAGCCTCTACGACGCCGACATGGTCACCTTCGAAGAAGACACCGTCTACGACCAACGCGACGCAGAAGGCTTCATCAAACTCAACGCGCTGCGCCTTCGCCTGCGGGGGCGGTTGCAGGGGTTGTAGGGGGAACATTTTCAGCGTGCTCCTTAATCGCTTCATAGTCGCCCGTGCGAACCGCGTTCACGATCATTTTCAACTTTGCTGTGAACTCGCGTGCCTCTGCTGGAATGTGGTCAAGGGTTTCTTCGTTCAGCCAGGAAATGAGCGCCCTGCAAGAGTCTCGCTCTTGTTTTTTTAGGTTATTTAACGCCTCGCTTAGTAGCGGTTTCTCAATGTTTGAGGCCATGCCGAACACTACAAAAAAAAGACTAAGATTCCTCTTTGACGCACCACTTTCTAAATCACTGTGAATTTTTGCAAAAATTCGGCAAACTAAAGCCGATATTATTGAGTTATTTGCTTTCTTTATGGATAGCATAGTTAAAACAAATGCTAATATTCTATACTTTATGACACCCGACTCTCCAAAGAATTTTTCACCAAAAAAATTATTATAGGGAATAAATTTTTCTTCATCCTTTGATATTTGTTTAACTATTTCTTCGATATGACCTTCTACTGATTCGTCAGTAAAAAGATCTTGGAAAAACTTTGTTTCTTTGAGCCTTGGGTCATCAATCTTAAATGAAGGGTCAGACGTAATCCTTCTGAACGTTACTTCGAGTGATTTTGGAAGTCCTGATTCTCCTATTTCGTCAGTGCTTTGGTATGATTTATCCAAAATACTTATCAAGCCATAAATTCCGAATATGTTTCCTAGGAAATCAATAATACCTTCAATTAATTGGCTCTCATTTCTGGTGAATCGAATCAAGTAATAAACATTATAAAATCGCTCAACTACTTGATATTTTGTTTTTTTGCTATTTCCAATTTTTTCAACATATCCACGCTCCACGAGCGTTGCTATTTGGGCGCTGGTTTTTGAAGGGTCTAGCCGAACCTCCTCGGCGATTTCCCGCGTTGTTGCGGGTCGCCACAGTTTTGCGATGGCGTGAAATACTTTGCGTGCCTGGGGGGGAAGTTTTTCAATCCGGGCCTGAAAATAGGGTGTCTGCTGGTCAATAAGACGCTCTAAATCCTCCTTCGCGTCCCCGGCGGGGGAGTCCCTTAACAGGCGATAGCTCAGGCTATTCAGTCTGGGGTTGCCACCCGTAATCTGACGGATGGCCTCAATCCTGGCCCGGCAGCTTTTAATGATTTCTAGGCCTTCCTCGTCATCTTCCGACTCGGCGATCGTGCGCATCAGGGTCAAGCAGGCCTCACTGGAAAGGGGGCCTAGGGTGATCGGGCGCAGGAAGGCGAAAAGGGCGTTTTTATCGTCGCTGATTTCATCGAACAGGTGGGTGGCGGTGCCAAGAAGTAAGATATCGTCCTTGCCCATCAGATGGGCCCGCAGCTTGCTCAACTCCTTCTCATCGTTGATTTGACCGAAAATGAGGTCGAGGTTTTCAAGCAGGATCAGCGGTATCTTTCCGCTTTCCTCCCGAAAGCGGAGGAGTTCTGCGTATGTATATTGTTCAAGGCGCGCATCATCTTTCTCATGTCGAAAGTGATATTGGGCCGTCTCTGCCCATTGCGGATCGCCGGTTTCATCAGACAGGAGTTCCAGCGCCTGGGTCCACAATTCGCCCAAATTTGTGATGCCATAACTTTCTTCCGGAAACGGGATGGGTTGCCATTTCTTAGCAAGCGTCTTCGTCTCCCGAACCTTGTCAAGAAAGGTCAGGGCAAGGGTCGACTTGCCCATACCCCGCGCGCCGATGATGACCGTATGGTTGCAAGCCTGCCCTTTTTTATGCCGTTTCACCGTGCGCAGCAGATCCGTCAACTCACCGTCACGCACCGCGAATAGGGCGGCGCGCTCCTGGGGCGATAGCTGGGCTGGATTATAAAGTCGCTGGCGTGTGGGGGTCATCCGCGTGTCCTTTGCCGTAAACGGTTTTTGAAGAATAACCGCAGCAGGTGGGATTCGAACACCAGCCGATCGCCTGCTTGTTTGGTGAAATAGCCATCGCGGCGCAATTCATCGCAGATCGCAAAAAAGGCTTCGTCGTCAATCTCGTCGGCGACATTGACGTCCGCCTCCGCCACGCCATCCGGCGACTGCGCGGCGTGGCGCAGCATCTCCTTGGCGGCGGTGAACGAGGCTTCTGAAAAGGTCTGCTCAAGACGGTTTAGATAGTGTGAGAGCAATTGGCTGCTCGCCCGATCCAGAATCTTTTCCTGGAAACACTGCTCCACCTCCTCAGCTGTCGGTGGCTGACCGCGATGGTTTGTTCTAAGTTCATCGAAGCCGATTTGCAGGTGTGAGGGCACAAATTGGCCAAAGCAATTGAGGAATGCGGCCTTTGCCTCATCAGATAAGAGGTATTCTTCGTCGGTGCATAATTCGTTTAAGAAGTCTTCAGCAATCGCACGATCCCAGGGCCCAAGATAATATGCGGACACATCATTCATTAGGGCCGGCACGCCGTGGCGTTCAAGCAGGCTGTTGAAGCCGATTGATCCGCCGAATACGAAGGCCAAGCGCCCCTGAAGGGCAGGGTTTTGCCGCAGGGCGCGCAAGGCCCCTAGAAACCGCTTGAAGTCTTCTTTTTCAGCAACTGTGCCGCCGTTCAGCACGCGTGCTGCAACGATCGGTAATTCATCTATGAGCAGCAGCAAGCTTCGGTCTTTTGGGCTGCTCTCAATCCGTTCCTTGATATCATCCAGGGCGCGTTGCCACTTACCAGCTAGGAGGCCTTGGATGACCTCAATATTGTTTTGAGAGTTGCCTTTTTGCGGTCCATCAGAAGTTCGCAAGGCTTGCCATTGTTTTTGAATAGCCCCACCAAGTGCTGTTTTTTCGAGGTTCGATTTGTAGGCGCTATGCTTAAATAACTCCTCCAAGATGGCGGATGCGACCCCGATGGGTGATGCCTCTCCTTCCACATTGAGGAAAATAGCATCCCATTTTTCGCCGGGGTCGTCGGCAATCTTTCGCATCACCGAGCTTTTCCCCGTCCGCCGGGGGCCGAGGATTAAGATGTGCTCCCCATTGTTAATATAGCGCCAGAGGTCTGCGACCTCTTGATCGCGACCGAAGCAATCATCCCCCGTGGCCATTTGGCCAACAACATTCCGAACCATGTGTGCCTCCCTTTTCGCCAATGATTTTATTGCCAAAGAATTTTTTGGCAAATAATTTTTTGGCAAAATATATTTTGGCAACTGGTTTTCAGGATGAATGTCCGCAAAGGCGCCAGCATTGGCGGCACAAATTCACGGTGGGATTGATCCCGTCAGAGGCAACTTGATATAAAAAAGCGGCGACCGCATTCGGCGGCGCCGCTTTTTTGTGCCTCGATTTTGGACCGCCCTCACTCCTGCAACGCCGGAATCCCTTCGTATTCCTTCAGCGCTTCCGGGTTGGCCAGCGCCTCGGCGTTTTTGACTTTGCGGCCGTGGACGACGTCGCGGACCGCCAGTTCGGTGATCTTGCCGGATCGGGTGCGCGGGATGTCGGTGACCTCGATCACCTTGGCGGGCACATGGCGCGGCGTGCAGTTGGATTTGATGCGCTGCTTGATCGCGGTGATTAAGTCGTCGGTCAACTCCTGGCCGTCCTGCATGCGCACGAACAGCACCACGCGCACGTCGTTATCCCATTGTTGGCCGATGACGATGGCCTCCAGCACCTCTTCGAAGCTTTCCACCTGGCGGTAGATTTCTGCCGTACCGATGCGCACGCCGCCGGGGTTCAGCGTGGCATCCGACCGGCCATAGACCACGACGCCGTCGTTTTCCGTCAATTCGACGTAATCGCCGTGGGTCCAGATATTGGGGAAATCTTCGAAATAGGCGGCGCGATAGCGGGCCCCCGTCTCGTCGCCCCAAAAGCCGATCGGCATGGAGGGGAAGGGCTTGGTGCAGACCAATTCCCCCTGCTGCCCGCGCACGGGCTTGCCCTCCTCATCGAAGACCTCCACCGCCATGGCGAGGCAGCGGCGTTGGATTTCGCCCCGATAAACCGGCCCGGTCGGATCGCCCGCCATGAAGCAGGCCAGTAGGTCCGTGCCGCCCGCGATGGAGGCTAACTGCACATCCTGCTTGATCGCGTCATAAACGTAATCGAAGCCTTCCGGTGCCAGCGGCGAGCCGGTGGAGCATATCGCGCGCACGCTTTTCAGGTCATGGCTATCCATCGGGCGATAGCCGCCCTTGGCCAGCGCATCCAGATATTTGGCAGAGGTGCCGAACAGCGTCCATTTTTCCGCGTCCGCATAATCGAACAACACATTACCGTCCGGCGCGAAGGGTGAGCCATCATAGAGCATCAGCGTGGACTCAGCGGCCAGCGCAGTTTGCAGCCAGTTCCACATCATCCAGCCGCAGGTGGTGAAATAAAACACCCGGTCCCCCGGCTTTTCATCACAATGCAGCAGATGTTCTTTCAATTCATTCAGCAGCGTCCCGCCGGCACTATGGGTGATGCATTTGGGCGCGCCGGTCGTGCCGGATGAATACATGATGTATAGCGGATGGCTGAAGGGCAGATACTCGTACTCAATCTCTCCGGCCGTGAAGGGGGCGGTGAAATCGGCCAGCGTCACAGCCTTCTCAACTGCTGAGACATCCGGCGCATCCGTCAAGAGCGGCAGGATCACCACCCGCTCAACCGACGGCAAATCGCCTAGGAAGTCCGCCAGTTTGGTCAGGGAGCTATGGCTTTTTCCGTTATAGAAATAACCGTCGGCGGCGAACAAAATACGCGGCTGCGACTGCCCGAAGCGATCCAGCACGCCGTTCTTGCCGAAGTCTGGCGAACAGCTGGTCCAGACCGCACCGACGGCGCTTGCGGCCAGCATGGCGACCGTGGCTTCCGGCATATTGGGGACAAAGCCGCCGACCCGGTCGCCCGGCTTGATGCCGGCGGCGCGTAAGCCCTGGGCGGTTTTGGAAACGGCGGCATGCAATTCGTTCCAGCTCATCCGCCGTTTGACCTTGTCTTCGGCCCAGAAGACGATGGCGTCGCTATCATCGCGCCGACGCAGCAGATTTTCCGCGAAGTTCAGTTTTGCATCGGGGAAAAACTGCGCGCCCGGCATTTTATCGCCGTCGATCAGCACACGCTCGCCCCGCGTCTCGGCGATGATGCCGGCGAAGTCCCAAAAATCGACCCAGAAATCTTCCAGATGATCGACCGACCACTGCCAAAGATCGCCATAGCCATCCAGCGATAGACCATGCCGGTCATTCAGCAGGGCGGTGAAGCGGGTCAGGTTCGCGCTTTCAATGCGCGCGCGGGACGGGGTCCAAAGCGGTTGGCTCATCTTAGGCGACACTCCCAGGCAGGTTGGTGAGGTTAGCGATTATTAGGCTCGATTTAGGGACGCTGATGCCCGCGCGGCACGATAGTTCGGCCCGCGCGGTGGCTTGCCCCATTGACGCCTCCGGGATAGCACGTAGGGGTGGGGTCGCCAAGATGGTGGCCCTCTGAACCAGCCTTTATGACTAGGAAGCCCGCCTCCCATGGCCCAGCGCCCCACCACCCAGCGCCCCACCACCCAGCGCCCCACCACCCA
>Ga0136554_1000867_pt1 | contig 11738 bp, 7 predicted proteins | sample AntRauTorckE5431_FD_104637 | JGI IMG/M metagenome (GOLD analysis project Ga0136554, IMG submission 104637) | Saline lake microbial communities from Rauer Islands, Antarctica - Metagenome Torckler E5 #431 | ecosystem: Environmental > Aquatic > Non-marine Saline and Alkaline > Saline | place...
AAGCCCGTAAACAAGTCGGAGTTTTCGAGAAAAAACTGCCGTTGTTCAGGAAATGTGATATCAAAGCGACTAAGGTTAATTACTTGACGGTCAACTTCTACCGTAGAGAAGTCAGGATTTACAGTTAGGTCAAGGTTCAGTCCACTCGTCACGCCTATTTTGGCATCGCCCCCGATTCCAAAACGACTTTTAGTTGGGTTACCGCTTTCAAAGTCTCTAAATGAACTACCAGTTAAGTACGGGATTATCGACACATTTTTACCCGGACTTTTCAGCGGATTCTCAAAAACGATGGGCATCTCAAACCCAAGTGACATGATAATTTGATTTTGCGGAACACGCACGAGCACGCTATTTTCGTTGGCCTGCGTATCAAAACGATATGCCTTAAAGTTCCACTCTTTGCTATCATTTTTAAAACGTAGGGTAGCCAGTGGAATGGCGGCTTCGCAGCTCCAGAACCCCTCTCCGATGTAGGAGGCACAATCCCATTTATTATCCCAGAAACCGTTGAAAAAACCACTGGCACTTGCTCCGTTAAAAAGTAGAGCCTCTCGTTGGACACCCAACGGATTCGTGCCAAAAAGAAACGCATTTGTATTATCACGAAAAGTGTCAAATACAAAGCTAATGTTATCGTTTCCGCCGGCTCTGAAATCACGGCGGAGTGTAGGCACGATGTAATCGTTTCCTTTCGAAAACATGACTGCACCAACGTATACGTTCTCGTTATCGTAGGTTAAGTATACCTTCGTCTGATACGTGGCCATCAAGCTGTCGGTAGGAAAATTCTGCCAAAACTCCGGCAAAGATTCGGCCATTCGCCAGCGTTCTTCATTTAACTGCCCGTCAAGTTGAATTGATTCTTCAACGAACTTAACGATATATTTTTCCTGACAAAACGCCGAAAAACTGAGTAAGGTCAAAAACAGTAGTTTTTTCACTAAATTTAGATTGGGGTTAGTACTTAACCCCCAAATATAATTTTTCAAGTCATTATTTTTTCAATTTGTTTCTTTATTACGACGACCCATTGCTTTTTAGCGATTTCATAGCTAATTCAAAAATAAAACTACCCCTCCCCTCTGCAAGCAGGCAAAGTTCACTCAAACTAGTTTGATAAAAGGTTTTAGTTAAAAACGATTCTAAAACTTTGATGCACCACTGAAAAGCTTATTTTTGCCCATTACTTATTCAACCCGTAACTGATTGACAATGAAGCATCTTTTACTTTCTATTTGCTTTTCGCTCACCTTTTTATTCAGCGAAGCTCAAACATCTTCACTCAAAAACTCACCGCCACTTACCGAAGCTACTCCCAAAAGTGTAGGGATGTCTGCCGAACGACTCGACCGCATCGGAAACATGCTTGAAACCGCCGTGGCGGATGATATTATTCCTGGAGCAACGATTTTAATCGCCCGATACGGAAAAATCGTTTATCATAAGTCCTTCGGAAGTTCGGATAACCCGAATAATCGGGCAGCCCGCACCGATGATATTTACCGCATCGCTTCGCAGACCAAGGCCGTTACATCCACGGCGATTATGATGCTTTGGGAAGAAGGAAAATTTGGCTTGGATGATCCAATTTCTAAGTTCATTCCCGAGTTTAAAAATCCGACAATTTTGAACAGTTTCCGCATGGCGGATTCAAGCTATACCACCAATCCCGCCACTCGTGAAATCACCATCCGGCATTTACTTTCACACACATCAGGGTTAGGTTACGGCGTAATTGACGGCGACGAACGTTTCAAAGCCATTTACAAAAAGGCGGGCATCACAGATTTATTCACCACCGAAGATATTTCGATTGGGGAAAGCGTTAAAAAACTGGCAAAACTTCCGCTTCACCATTCGCCAGGCGATGCCTTTGTTTACTCCGAAGGGTTAGACGTACTCGGTTATTTGGTGGAAGTAGTTTCAGGAATGAGCTTTTCTGACTTTCTGCAAACCCGCCTCTTTTTACCCTTAGGAATGAACGATACTAACTTTTATCAACCCGAAGCCAAGGCAAACCGGCTGGTAAAAATTCAGACAAAAACTAATGATAAATGGGCACATTTTACGGATACCTTTTACGATGTTGATTACCCAATCAAAGGAGCTAAACGCTTCTTTTCGGGCGGGGCAGGTTTGAGCAGTACGGCAAAAGACTACGCTACTTTTCTGCAAATGTACCTTAATCAAGGGGAGCTAAACGGCAAAAGATTCTTGAGCCGCACGACCATCGAAACGATGATGCAGAATCAAACAAAAGATTATCTCGGAACGGAGAAACACTACGGTTTGGCGTTCGGCGTGGTCAAAGCGGACGGCGTTATGAAAGGTGGAATTGGCGGCGAAGGCACGTTCGATTGGGGCGGTTATTTTAACACCCAATATTTCGCCGACCCAGAAGAAGGAATTATCGGAATTTTGATGAAGCAAACGCAGCGCATCGGCGGAGATTATACCGGAGAACGTTTCCGCAGTATAGTGTTCTCAGCGGTGGATAATTGACGATTCTCTGTAAACGCTGTTGAAAATTACCCACTTCTCTTACCTCGCCATTACTCAAATAAACCTATCATACCCTTTTTATGAAAAATATTTACCTCAAATCGCTGACCATTTTACTACTGGCTTGCTTCGCTTTTAGTTGTCAGGAGAAAACGCAAAAACGTCCGAATATTCTGTTCATCATGTCGGATGACCACGCCTATCAAGCAATTTCGGCGTATGATTCTACGCTTTTAGAAACCCCGAATATTGACCGCATCGCAAACGAAGGAATGCTCTTCACCAACGCGTGCGTGACTAACTCGATTTGTGCTCCGTCGCGTGCCGTAATTCTGACCGGAAAACACAGTCATATCAACGGCAAAATTGACAATAACTTTCCGTTTGACACCACGAATATTACTTTCCCGCAACTTTTACAAGACGCTGGCTACCAAACGGCAATGTTTGGAAAATTGCACTTTGGAAATAATCCGAAGGGTTTTGACGAATTTAAAATACTACCCGGTCAGGGGGTTTACTATAACCCTGATTTCGTGACGAAAAAGGAAGGCACAAAAAACTACATTGGTTACGTGACAGACATTATCACGGACATGACCCTCGGTTGGTTAAAAAACGACCGATCTGAAGATAAACCGTTCTTTTTGGCGTACCTCCACAAAGCCCCGCACCGAGAATGGCAACCCGCTCAACGTCATTACGAGACATTCACAAAGCGTAAGTTCCGTGAACCCGCCACGCTCTTCGATGATTACAGCAATCGCTCGTCTGCCGCCGCCGAAGCGAGTATGAATATTCAGGATCACATGTACATTTCACGTGACCTAAAAATGTACCCAGAGACTATCAAAAAACTGGGAATTATCACGCCATTTAAAAACGATACCGCTTCATTCAGGAATAAGCTAAACAGCTTTACACCCGAACAACGCAAAGCATGGGATGCCACGTACCAAGCCGTAAATGACGAGTACCTTGAGAAATATCCAACAATGACTAAAAAAGAGGAGATGAGCTGGCGGTATAACCGTTATATGCAAGATTACCTCGGTTGTATTGCCTCCGTTGATGAAGGCGTGGGGCAAGTTTTAAATTATTTAGAAGAAAGCGGACTCGCCGAAAATACCATCGTGATCTATACCTCAGATCAAGGCTTCTACCTTGGTGAACACGGTTGGTTTGATAAGCGATTTGCCTACAATGAATCGTTTAAAACGCCACTTTTGGTAAAGTGGCCCGAGGTAATTAAGGCAGGAACAAAGAACTCACAAATGGTGCAAAATCTTGATTTTGCCCAAACCATTTTGGAAGCAGCCGGAGTTACCGCCCCCAGCGATATGCAAGGAGAAAGTCTCGTTCCATTATTTAAAGGTAATACCGCAAATTTCCGCGATGCCGTATACTATCATTATTACGAATACCCCGGTTATCACACCGTGAAGCGTCATAAAGCTGTTGTAACCGAAGATTTCAAACTCATTCACTACTACTACGATATTGATGCGTGGGAATTGATTGACCGGAAAAAGGATCCGATGGAACTTACCAACGAGTACAATAATCCTGAATACGCTAAAACCGTCGTTGAGTTAAAAGATAAACTTGAAGAACTGCGAACAAAATATAAGGATACCGATGCCCTTGACGAAAAATTTATTGAAATGTATAAAGAGAAAGGCATCATTCCATACACGGGCGACCGGTTTTAAAAAAAATAACAATGAAATACTTACTTTTTATCCTGCTATTGAACGTTTTGTTTTCCTGCAAAACCACACAAAATGTAACGCAGCGGCTCAAGTTTGCGGAGAATCCTGTAGTGGCTCACCGTGGGGCTTGGAAGACAATGAATTACCCCGAAAACAGCATTGCGGCGTTAAAGTACGCCATTAAACTGGGTTGTACAGGTTCAGAATTTGACGTCTGGATGACCGCCGACGATTCGCTGATTGTGAATCACGATTCAGAATATCAAGACTTTGCTATCGAAGAATCTACCTACGATGAATTGGTTAAATTCAAACTTAAAAATGACGAAAAACTACCGACTTTACGGGAATACCTAACAGCAGGAATGATTAATAATTCAACAACGCGGTTGGTTTTAGAAATCAAACCATCTGGAAAAGGGAAGGCAAGAGCTCAGCAAATTGCTAAAAAAGCAGTAAATATAGTCAAGGAAATGAACGCCAAACCGTGGGTGGTTTATATCAGCTTTGACTACGACATGCTACTAAAGGTAAAAGAAGTTGACCCGCAGGCGAATACCCAATACCTCACGGGGAACAAAACGCCCGAACAACTCAAACAAGACGGCATTGACGGAATGGATTATCACTTCAACGCATTCAAGAAAAACCCGCATTGGATAGATGAGGCTAAAGCAAAAAACTTAAGCCTGAACGCCTGGACAGTGAATCAAACAGAAGACATCGACCGCCTATTGTCTCAAGGTTTTGATTATATTACCACCAACGAGCCTGAACTTGCTTTTAAGCGGCTTACCCTTAAATCAGACTAATTTTACTCCTTGCTTTTCTACCCATGAAATATTTATTCCCCTTCTTTATATTCATTTCGGTGGCGACCTTTTCACAGTCAGACTCTACCATCACTTCGGTTGACTCAGCTGTAGTTAAAACCGACAGCGTTATTGTCAAAAAACCTGTCGTAATCGAGTTGACGAAATACCGCATTACCGTTCCTGAAGGCTGGCGGGTTCAAGCGGGCTGTATCGATAAAAAGTGCGTGTTGCTTTCCCCGCGTGATACACTTGGCACGTACGATCGGTTTACCGAAAATATCAGTATAACTATCAATAAACTGACGAGCCCGAAGTATACCGCTGATATGTACGCCGATTTTTCAAAAAGTTACTTACCCAAAGTGGTGAGTAATTTTAAAGTATTAGAGCGAAAACGGCTCAAACGCAACGAAGTGCTGATGATTTATCAAGGTAAAAAAGATAACTACGAGCAAACGTGGCTGCAATACTATATTGTTAAAAACGTAAAAGTGTACATCATTACTTGCTCCGTTGAAACCAAGAACTACGAATATTATAAGCCGTTCATTAAGGAATACGCGGCAACATTTGAGTTAAAGTGAACACATTAGCACAGCGTTTGAAATCCTTTGTTTTAAACACCTACTTATGAAATTACTGAATATTAGTTCCCGCATAAAATAATGAAGCGTATGGTCTTAGCGTAATTACGTTGGAAAAACGGCAAGCTCATCCTAAAATCCGACGACGAAAGTGTGTCTACGAAAGAAATACCCATTGAAACATTCTTTCGTAAAATCGTGATGATGGGGGATAAACTGCGGGTATTCGAACAAAAAGTAAACACCAGCGACCTCGACAATACCACCAAAGTGGATTGCCAACAATACACCACCCGCTGCTACGGTTCGATGACTTCGTTCAATGTGCTCTTAAGAATAAGGAAGATTATTTTAGTACGAAGTGAGTTGTTCCATAACCCCTACTCTCAATTACCATGTCCTCTAGGTCGTGGTAATTGCTTTCCTTTTTCGATAGGTTCGTACTTTTCAGCCTTCAAATCAATCCCGTTTCCAAATTGACTCATTACTATTTTTTTCTTTTGAGCAACGTAACACAGTTATCATATAGACTCACTTTTTCAGTAAATCCGCTGCTAAATATTAGAGCGAGTCCAGCGTATATTTCTTAAACATTTCACCAAATTAGTACTCGTTGGATACGGAACGGCTTTGAATTTATATTCATTTGAACTCCCGAATGGCAACGTTAATCACCTCTTCGCTGATATAATCTTGCAACGCATACATCAAGTGCACGTGTGGCAACTTCCGATATAGCCCCCATCCCACCACTGCTGAGCCATTTCGTAAGCCACGGTGTAAAACGCATTTTCTTGCTGTAATAAATCAGCTATTTACCTTTTTCAGGCTCTACTCACATCGATATTTCATTGCTGTAAGCCTATTTTCTTTCGTCCATCAAGAAAATCAATCGTCTACTAAACCCTATCATCTATCGAACGAATCACCCAATGAGTCCATTTGCAAAAATTGCCAAAAATATTTTGATGACCTTTGTAGTGATATAATAATATACAATTTTCGATCAAATTCATGAGACTGGCCATAAGTATTATTTTGGGCATTGTGCTGCTCGGCGGGACATACCTGCTTTCACAGAAGATAGCCGATAGTAAAGAAACGCCCAAAGGGAAGACGCTAAAATCTACGAGTACGGTTTTTACCGAATACGTAAAAAATGTCGACTCCCCAATTTACATCGAGACCAACGGTACCATTCTGGCGCAGCAGCGCATCGAGGTTTTTTCGGAAGTACAAGGAGTTTTAAAACCCACCCAAAAACCGTTCAAGCCTGGCACGCGTTACAATAAAGGCGAGTTAATGTTAGAAATGGACTCGCAAGAGTTTTATTCCAGTCTCGTTTCCCAACGCAGTGTATTATATAATAACATCGTGGCGATTATGCCCGATTTGAAATTTGACCTTCCCGAATCTTTCAAGCAGTGGCAAAAATACCTCGACGAATACGATATCCAAGGGAAGGTAAAAGATTTGCCCGAGCCATTAAATGATCGGGAGAAATATTTTGTGAACGCCCGCCAAATCGTCTCTACGTATTATACAATCAAAAACCTCGAAGAGCGTCTACTAAAATACAAGATTTTTGCTCCGTTTTCCGGTATTCTCACCGAAGCACTCGTAGATCCAGGAACTTTAGTACGAACCGGACAAAAGCTCGGTGGTTTCATCAATCCCGCTATTTTCGAACTCGAAGCCAATATCAATGCTGAATACTTAGAATACGTTCAGATTGGCAAGAAGGTATCGATGAAAGACCTGAGAGGAAAAAACGAATGGAATGGTTTCGTGAAACGTATCAACGGGCTAATTAACCCCACCACCCAAACCGTGCAAGCATTTATTCAGGTGAGCGGCAAAGGACTTACGGAAGGCATGTTTTTGGAAGCAACGGTGATGTCTAAAACAGAATTAAATGTGATGGAAATTGACCGCTCATTGCTTTCAAATGGTAATCAAGTCTTCGTTGTTGAAAATGATTCGGTACTGACCACCCGGAATGTTGACGTTGTGCATTTTTCTGATAAAAAAGCAATGATTCGCGGACTTACTGACGGCGAGAACCTCTTAACTAAAACCCTTCCTAGAGCCTACGATGGCATGATTGTCAAAATTTCTAACTGAGCAACATGAGAAAAGTAATAGCATATTTTATTAAATTTCCGGTTGCCGTTAACATTGTAATCGCTGCGTTTGTCATCTTCGGAACCTTCGGAATCAGGAGCATGAAATCCTCCTTCTTCCCGCTGGTCGAATCCCGAATAATAACCATTTCGGCAATTTACCCCGGAGCGTCTCCGCAGGAAATAGAAGAAGGCGTTGTTCTCAAAATAGAGGATAACTTGAAAGGCCTCGTCGGGATTGACCGCGTCACATCCGTATCTCGGGAAAGTGCCGGATCAGTAGTAGTCGAGATTGAAAAAGGACAAGATATTGACGTGTTACTCGGCGAAGTAAAAAACGCCGTTGACCGAGTGCCTTCGTTCCCAACAGGCATGGAGCCATTAGTAGTTGAGAAAACCGAAAACATTCGAGAAACCATAAGTTTTGCCATAAGTGGTAAAAATCTGCCACTTAAAACCTTAAAGTCAATCGCCCGGGAAATTGAAAACGATTTGCGAGCGATGGATGGCATATCGCAAGTAGAAATTACTGGATATCCTGACGAAGAAATCGAAATTGCCGTTCGGGAAAAAGACCTCTTGGCTTATGGAATAACGTTTCAGGAAGTTGCCCAAGCGGTTTCTCAAGAAAATATATTAGTAACCGGAGGAAATATTAAAACCTCTCAGGAAGAATACCTCATTCGGGCAAATGGGCGAGAATATCGGGCAAGTGACTTGGATAAGTTAATCGTCCGAAGTAATCCGAACGGTAAAATAATCCGGTTGCGGGAAGTTGCCGACGTTCGAGACAGATTCTCAGAAACCCCCAATTCAAGCTACTATAACGGTGATTTATCAGTAAATATAGCCATTAGTAATACCAACGACGAGGACTTGATTTCGTCGGCAAATAAAGTCAAGGAATACGTAGAAGAATTTAACTTCGATAGTGAAAATGTGCAGCTATCGATTCTTTCTGATGCTTCCATAACGCTCAACCAGCGAACGCAACTACTTACCGAGAACGCCGCAATTGGTATGTTCTTGGTACTTCTTTTCTTGTCATTATTCCTAAACACCCGTTTGGCGTTTTGGGTAGCTGCCGGTTTACCCATATCGTTTTTGGGAATGTTTATTTTTGCCTCGTTTTTTAACGTTACCATCAACGTGCTGTCCCTTTTCGGGATGATTATCGTAATTGGTATTTTGGTGGATGACGGTATCGTCATTGCCGAAAATATTTACGAGCACTTTGAACGCGGGAAAAATAAAGTTGACGCTGCCATTGACGGAACACTCGAAGTGCTGCCTGCCATTGTCTCGGCAATTATTACCACGTTACTTGCCTTTAGCACGTTCCTTTTTCTGGATAGTCGCATCGGAGAGTTTTTCGGCGAAGTATCAGTCATTGTAATTCTGACACTCACAGTTTCACTCGTTGAGGCACTTATCATATTACCCGCTCACCTCGCCCACTCTAAAGCATTGGAAGTTAAAGATGAAACAAAGAAACGAACGGGATTCTCACTCTTATTTTCGAAGCTTCGTTACATTAATAAATTTGGCGACGCTTTTATTAACTTCCTCAGAAGTAAGTTGTACCTCCCAACATTAAAGTTCGGAATCAAATATAAGTTTTTGACGGTTTCCATTTTTCTTGGGTTCCTGCTAATCACCATCGGCTCAATCAACGGCGGCATTATCCGCACCACGTTTTTCCCAAACATAGCCTCCGACAGGATTCGCATCCAATTAAAAATGGAGGAAGGGACCAACGTAGCCATTACAGACTCCATTCTGTCTTTCATCGAGAAAAAGGCATGGACAACCAACGAAACATTCACCGAAAAACAAGGAACCGGAGAACAGGTTTTCCAGAACGTAATCAGACGGATTGGCCCCGGGTCAGCGAACGGTGGATTAGACATCAACTTACTGCCCGGAGAGCTGCGTTTATCTTCTTCCACCGAAATAACTAACGCTATCCGCGAAGCAGTTGGACCAGTTTACGGAACAGAATTGCTCACCTTCGGATCAGGTGGTAACTTCGGCGGAAGCCCAGTTTCCGTATCGTTATTAAGTAATAATATTGCGGAATTAAAAAGTGCAAAAAATGAATTAAAGGAAGCGATGTCTCGAAATCCAATCCTGAAAGACGTGGCAGATAACGACCCGAAAGGAATCAAAGAAATTAAAATAAAACTTAGAGAAAGTGCTTTCCCACTGGGCTTTAATACGCAAAACGTGATGTCGCAGGTGCGGAGTGCTTTCTTTGGTTTTCAAGCTCAACGTTTTCAACGCGGACAAGACGAAATTAAGGTTTGGGTACGCTATGATCTCGAAAACCGTTCAAGTCTCAATGACCTTGACGAGATGAAAATACGCACTCCTGCTGGCGATTTAGTACCGTTTAAAGAGATCGCATCGTATTCAATTGAGCGAGGAGAAGTGGCAATCAACCACCTCGAAGGACGACGGGAAATCCAGATTTCGGCCGATTTAAAAGACGCAAAAGCATCCGCCACCGACGTACTCGCCGATTTACAAGAAAATGTAATCCCCGAAATTCTTTCCAAATACCCGAGCGTAACGGCGTTGTACGAAGGTCAAAATAGGGAATCGAATAAACTGGCAAAATCTGCTGGGACCATCATTCCAATCATCCTGTTTCTGATGTACGCCACCATTGCGTTTACGTTCCGATCTTACGGGCAGCCACTTTTACTCATGCTCATGATTCCGTTGAGCCTTATCGGAATTGCGTGGGGCCACTGGGTACATGACTTCCCAATCAATATTTTATCAATGCTGGGTATCATCGCCCTCATCGGAATTATGGTCAACGACGGGCTCGTCCTCATCGGAAAATTCAATAGTTTTCTGCGGGAAGGAATGCCGTTTGACGAAGCATTAATCGAAGCCGGAAGGTCACGATTCAGAGCAATTTTCCTGACTTCACTAACTACCGTTGCGGGGCTTGCTCCACTAATTTTAGAAACCAGCCGACAGGCTCAATTCCTCATCCCGATGGCGATAAGTATCGCGTACGGGATTGCCATCGCTACCGTCTTAACCTTGCTTTTCCTTCCGATTCTCTTGTCAACAAGCAACAGCCTGAAAGTGGGCGTGAAGTGGCTGATAACGGGTAGAAAAATAACCAAAGAAGAAGTTGAAAGAGCTGTTATCGAACAAAATAATTAAATTTATGCGTATTAAAGTCCTTGTTGTTTTACTCTTATTTACTACCGCCTTTGAATGCCAATCACAAGGATTGCTGACCAAAGAAGAAGCGGTGCAATTGGCTTTGAAGAAGAACTTCAATATTAAAATTGCGGAAAATAATATCCGCATTGCCGAAGGAAACGCCTCGAAAGATAACCTTGGCTACAAACCAACGGTAACGGTTAACGCTGGAGCAAATTACAACCTTGATAACCCCACCGCAATTTTTCAGGACGGGCGGGAAGTTTCACTAAATTTTGCCCCTTCCAACAGCGAAAGCATTACGGCGACTGCCAACTACGTTTTATTCGATGGCTTTAACCGGCAATACAATTTAGAGCGAAACCAAGCCTCCGTTTCCGTTTCACAACTGAACGCCCGACTCGCGTTAGAAAGTATCTTATTGCAGCTATTTCAGGCGTACTACGATATTGCTCGCCTGGAAATGGATTACGATAACTTGGAGGAAATACTCAGCATTTCAAAAGACCGCCTAAAACGAGCGGAGTTTTCGTTCGTCTACGGGACCGTTACTTCATTAGATATTTCAAACGCCGAAGTCGATGTAAATACAGACAGCATTGCCATCCTAAATCAAAGTTTGCTATTGACAAACGCTCGGAATAATCTGGAATTTATCTTAAACAGCCGATTACCAGATAATTTTAGCGTGGAAACCAGCGTGGTCTTTGCCCCGCTGATTGCGAAAGAAGATTATATTAACGGATTAAAAATAATGAACGTCAACTTACTGTTGGCGGCATCAGATATTTCGTTGAGCGAAATCGACGAGCG
>Ga0136554_1000868_pt1 | contig 11737 bp, 10 predicted proteins | sample AntRauTorckE5431_FD_104637 | JGI IMG/M metagenome (GOLD analysis project Ga0136554, IMG submission 104637) | Saline lake microbial communities from Rauer Islands, Antarctica - Metagenome Torckler E5 #431 | ecosystem: Environmental > Aquatic > Non-marine Saline and Alkaline > Saline | place...
AAGTCGGCGGGACTGAGTGCTTGTTCGTGTGTCACGCTCCAGGTCCACGAGGCATTTCTCCGGGCTGTTTTTTTTTGCCCCAGCAGGGCATTGTCTCAATTCACCAAGAGGAGACCAACACCACTTCTAATGCTATTCCTGACTAGTAAAAGCTCTAGCTCATTGATGGCTGAAAGCAAAGAGAACACGTAACATCAAGGAATGTTTATTTAAATTGCTTAATTCAAGATAACACTCAGCACTCAGCCCAATCACCAATCAGACTTGCTCTGAAGTGCACTGGCACATTTAACATCTGAGCCTTAAAAACAAGTTTTCCTATATCCCTTATGTCTTTGAGGCGGGTGAGCACGAAGCTCAGGGGCCGAACACTCCTGCCTAGTGCACTGACATCCCAGCCACTGACCACTGTCCGTTGTCCACCGGTCCGCCGGGCCGCCGGGTGTCCGTGTCAATAAACAGGGGAGGGTTTCAGCAACTTTCGTGGATTTCGCCGTATCTTTCTTGTGCGCACGTGCTTGCGTTGGCACAGAACTAACTGGGGGAAACGAGTTCAGTTGCAGAACTTGAGAAGTTCAATAATTTGCCCGGCGAACATCTGAATGACGAGCCTGACGATGGCCACCGAAACCTCGCACCCACCCTCTTTCTATTGCCCCATAAGCTGCCAAGTGATGCATGACCCGGTGAGTGAGGCCATCAAATTGCACCTCAGGTGGAAAGGCATATTCCATCAACGGCGTTATTTGAATCGCCAACACAAATGGGGGAAAGTGTGGGGGGGAGGGACGATATTGCGCTCGATACTTTCAGCCGTTCGTGCCTCAAGTGCGTAGTATATACTCTAACTTGTTGGATGTGCAATTCAGGTTGTCCTCTGCGACGGGCATTCGTTTGAGCGTCGGCACATTGAGCGCTGGCTTGAGCACAACATCACCAGCCCAGTGACGGGGGCCGTCCTCGCATCTCGCACGCGGTTTCCGAACCATGCGCTCCGCAACGCGATCGAGGAGTACTTCAAGACTCTGGCTGCGAGCCACCGTTGTGCGATCCGCAGCGTGACCAGTTCCCAAGGAGATGCAACCTTCCAAAGCTACCAGGAGGGACAAGAAGGCCAGCAAGAGTTCCCCCTGCAACGCTGTGTGAACGCCCTGATGGAAATGTCCCTGACTGCCAACGCGGACTTGCCTGCAGAAGTGGCCCTCAAACGAATCGTCGATGAAGCACGGGACCTCATTGGTGCTGAAGTCGCCTCGGTCTTCCTCGTTGACACTGCCAAGCAAGAACTCTTCTCCACAGTGAACTCCACGGGCGGGGAAATTCGGATCCCATTGAATTTCGGCATTGCGGGTCTAGTGGCCACCTCTGGCGCGCCCGTCATCATTGCAGACGCATACAGCGACTCGCGCTTCAATCGTGCGGTCGACAAGCGCACGGGTTTCACGACTCGGAACATTCTGTGCTGCCCCATCAAGAACAAAAAGGGCGTGGTGGTGGGTGTAGCCCAACTCATCAACAAGGGCCGCAATGGTGCGCTCAACCCTGTTGTTGCCGAAGAGGAGGTGAGTGTGGCTGAAGCCATGCCTTTCACGTCCGAAGATCAGCGCTTCTTCATGGTCTTTGCATCCCAAGCAGCTGCGGCGATTGCGAGCAACGGCGGAACCTTTGCTGAAGATCCCAAGGCAGAAGCGGCACCAAAGAGTGATATGAGTGCTGCAGCTGAAAAATCGACTGAGAAAGCTATGGCCAAGAAGAATGATTGCAGAAGTCAGCGCCCACCTATCCAAGTCCCAAGCGAACCAAAGTCAAGTGTGGACTCAAGCATGGAGAAAGCCCTCAATGATTGCCTTGAAAAGTGCTTTGGCGGGTGAGGAATTTACTTTTATAAGGCCTTTGATTACCAATTCCTTTTCTTCGAGCTACTTCACTAGATTTCTCATGTGATTATTTCCCATTTTCTTAAATTTGCTCCTCAGGTGGGAAGCAGACGTGCTCGAGTTGTCCAAACTGACCAACGGAAAGCCTCTTTCCACTCTGGCAGAACACCTCCTCCGCACTTCTGGCCTTACTGCAACCTTTCAACTGGACACCCCTAAGCTAGAGCGCTTCCTCGCTACGATTGAGGCTGGTTACTCGAATGAAGTACCCTACCACAACAAAGCTCATGCTGCGTCGGTGCTCCACATGACCCATGCACTGATGCTGCATGGTGGAGTGGCAGCGATCGTCGGTTCTGGTCAGCACTTTTACAAACCGGGCAGTATTGGGTCGGAAACAGCAGCAACAGCTGAATTGTATCCGCCTGGTTCTCTCGAGTCGCTTGCATGCATGTTTGCAGCCATTGTGCACGACTTCGAACACTTGGGTTTAAACAACGGGTTCTTGGTAGCGACTCAGCATCCGCGGGCTTTGCGCTACAACGATATGCACGTGAATGAGTCGCACCACGTTGCTGCAGCCTTCGAAGTGTTGCTCCTTGAGCCAGACTGCAACTTCCTCTCGGCACTGCCACCCGCTGTGTTTGCAGCATTTCGTAAGCTGGTGGTGGCGTTGGTGGGAGCGACGGACATGGCCGTTGACAAGGAAATCGTGAACAATTTTTCTCAACTGGTGGCAACTGCAAAACTCCAAGCAGCGGATAAGAACCAGATGACCAGTGCTGGCATTGGTGATGCCAACATGGCTTCCAACAAGGTAGCTGCCGCAGAAGCACCTTTTGTGTTCATGCCATCGTGTGAAAAGGAGGCAGTGGCAGCGCTGCTGCTGGTGCTGAAGGCAGCAGATCTGGGTCACCTGGCGCTTCCTTGGGACCAACACGTGGGGTGGGTGCAAGCTCTGGAGGCTGAGCTCTTCCTACAGGGTGATACTGAAACTGCCCTTGGAAAGCCAACCTCTTTCCTGTGCGATCGCAATGCTCCTGGTGTCACTCAGAGCCAAGTGGGATTTTTCAACTTCGTGGTGAACCCCCTGTACGATGCCCTCGAGTCAGCTTTTCCAGCAACCAACCCCATGGTGGAGCAAGTTGCTGCTAATGGAGCGGCATGGAAAGCCAAGAGCACTGCCAACAGCGATTGAGTCCAACAAAATCGAGAAAAGCTGGCATATTTCATGAGGAAATGGAGTAAAAACAAAAAAGAAAAATGATGAGGAACGCTATCGCCCGACAAAGGGCAGTATTTATCATCACCACACATCACGCACGCACACGTACCTTTCAGAGCACACTCCAATCTCTGTGGCGGGTCATCATCACAAATCGCACTCTCGCACCACTTTCCGCGCGCATTGCACCACAAACGTATTTCAAGCTGGTATGTTTCTTGAACTCCTAGCTAGCTGCTAGCTACAAGTGGCATCGCGCGCAGACACAGGAAAATGGGCCTACCTACACCCTACTAGTAATGCCCATCCTATAGACCCCTCCTCTTTCATCTTCCATAAAACCCCGCTATCAATTCCAAAAGCCCTATTTACCACTCCAGATTCTGCCAGATTAAGTATCACATATCTCATTTAAAAAAATCGCGACCGCTTTGAGCTTTAAGTTTCCAGATAAAGAGCTGAATGTTGGTGTGGTATTATGAGTAGACCATATACCGTAGTAGCATTAGGCTTCTGCCGTCGTTGTTCGAGACTTCGCCCGCGAGTCAGATTGGCGCCAGAGCCCTGCAAGCGCACTGCCAATCACCTTTTAAACGAGCGCAAAACAAGAAACGATTTGTTTTGATTTTAAACCACATGCAGTACTTAGTTGAGGCCCGAAGGAACCCCAACAATTACAAACACAGCGGAACAAATTAGAAAAAAATAGCAAAGGGCACGCACCGAGTGCACGGTCGCAGAGATCGCGCCAGGAAGGGCGACCGTAGCCGCTGGCAGAGCACCGGCTGCCGCTGTTGCAGCCCCTGCTAGAGTGCTAGCGCCGGCGAAGGCTTTCAGGGCAAGCACAGTACTCAGAGCAGAGTTCTGTGCGACGCACGTGTAGGAAGACAAGAGTACAATAATAAGCGAAAGTTTAGAATAAAAAACGAAGTTTATCGACTCAAAATCGATCGAAATGTTTATGTTGCTCGTGAAATCCTTGTCATCTTTCCAAACCTGCATGCCGGTTTCAATGGAGACGGTGCGGCAGATGGCAGGCGGTTGCTTGCAAGCCCACGCAGCTGTGTACCCAAACGCAAAGCCTCCCGAGTGCATGAGAGCCACGGCTCCTAGCAGTGCCCACGCGCTGTGCTGCAAGCTCACCGCTCCTCCTCCAGCGCTCACCGCAGCGGTTGACACTTCCGACGCGGCCCGCAATAGACCCGCGTTTTGAGCCACAATCCCGCCGCAAATCAAGCTCACGAGCCCTACACAGGTCAAAGGCGCTACTTTCTGTACTTTTTCCATGGCGCGAGGGGCGCCTCCTTTCAGCGCCATGCCAATTGCCACGGGTAAAATCACCACTCGGAGAGTAGTTGCTACGAGAGCTGCACCGTTGATCGGTACGACTGCGCCAGCTAGCCACGAGGCTAGAAGTGGCTGGAGAGGCGAATAGTAAAATAGGAGTCAATTAAAGAAAGAGAGGCAAAAAGAAGACGACAATATTAAATTTAAGGAGAAGCATGAAGTGTTTCGAAGCTCAAGCTTGCTTTCGTTCTGAAGCTCAAGCTTGCTTTCGTGCGAAACCTAATATCCTTTCACCGTCATGAAGGCAGCTGCGGCAGTGGAGCATGCAGTCATAGCAACGCTCAACGCCACATCAGCGCCTGCGATCAAGGTCACTAGATTGGACGCCGAGCCACCAGGGCAGCAGCCCACCAATATGAGGCCAGCAGCGAAAGCTGGCGGCAAACTGAAGAGTTTCGCACTGGCACACGCCATCGTTGGCATGATGGTAAACTGCGCTAAGAAGCCAAGGACTAAATTCAACGGTGCTACGCCACGGAAATCCTTCAACGACAGGGTAGACCCCATACAGATCATGGTTGCGCCTAGAGCAGCTTCAATGAGCGGGCCTTGGAACCATGAAAGTAGATGTGGCTGCAGCAGCCCGAGTAAAGCAGCCGAGACTACCCACACGGGAAACAAATTAGTGAGTCTGTCGACGACACTGCTGCTGCTGCTGCTGCTGCTGCTGCTGGCAAAATTTGAAGAATCCGGTGCATTATAAAGCCGCACACAGCGAGAAGCTGTGCGTTGTTGACAAGGTCTGGGTTTGTAAGCGCCACTTCGGGCCGATGCACGAGGCTGCAACAGGGAGTGTCGAGCTGGCGCGACAAAGGCTCCAACAGAGCGTGTGCACAGCGCAAGTATTGCAGAAATATAAAAGGTAGCACGAACCATAAGTAGGCCTTTTTATCACTCTGCTCAATCACTTTTCTCACGGGCTAAAGAATGGCTTGTATTGTGCTCTTGAATGATGCCCGGATTATTGATAGGGAAGCAATCTGCATGCAGGCAGACTGACTAAAATGAAGATACGAAGATCATAATCAGAGATGCGTCACAAGTACGTACTGTACGTATGTACGTACTGGACTACTTACTGTACACTTTACTGCTAAGCGCTACAGATACCAAGGGTATCTTTGCTGCTACCACGGAATAGAGATATACAGTAATGTGATAGAAGTGCACTAGTCTAGCCTCAATAGATCGATAATTTAATCATGTCACTATGTCCTTCACGAGGCCTCAGAGCTATGTTATCTTTTTCGTTGTTGTTAGCACTGGCTAGTCCTAGTCAGCATAGCACAGTGCTGTTGCGCCTACCTAAGAGCTCAACCCCTGGTGAAGCACTGCTAGAGGACCGCTGCCTAGCACAGGCCATTGAGTGTGCAGCAGATCACCTTGTGATAGATATCAACGAGGGTGGCGATCACGAGACTTCTAGTGCCATTGTAACGAGCTGTGCGTGCATCTCCCGCTTGTATTCAACCGCGTGGGACTTGTGCGTGGCCGCTGGGAAGCCCAACCTCAATGTGGTTCTGCTCAACTCAGCTTGGACGAGGGTACCATCTAAGACAACATCCGTTGCTAAACCTAGTCTCGGTACATCAGCTCAAGCGGTCGCTTCGGATGTCCTCGCATGGCCTCAAGCTTTGCCCCAGCCCACACTGGTTATGGCCACAACGAACGATAACACCAAGTTAAGAGGTGTTAGCTCCGATTATACGTTTGAAGACCTTTCACCGCTCGTTGCTGCGTATAGAGCTGATGTCGCTGGTGCAGTGCTGCTTGACGATGCTGATGGTGGCAGTGTCGCAGCGTGTCCTGAGCTCAAGCGCGTAGCTGTTGGCGGCACCTTTGATCAACTGCACTGCGGACACAAAAAACTCTTGAGTATTGCTGCGGTAAGATATATTCATGTATTTATGTTATAATATTTCCAATCAGTGGAGCTAGGAAGGTATTCATACAATACTTATTGAATCTCATCTGCGATGCTTTCTACCACCCTTTCGTTAGGCACTGAGCTCCGAGTCGGTACTCGTTGGGCTGGCAACCGACGCCTTGACCAATCACAAGCAAGGTGCTGACAGCATTCAGCCATTTGAGGTTCGCCGTGACGCAGTGCTTCGCTTTTTGGCGATAGTGAAACCTGACCTTCGCGGTAAGTTGAGGCTTCTATTCTTCCTTTCTATCTCTTGAAATCACGTTTATGCCTGCCTTGTGCTTTTGTTACATGCATAATTTACGGTTCTTCCTACAGGACTTCGCTGTATGACATCCATCTTCATTTGCTCTACTTCTATTTTTGATTGATTGGTTTGGCTCAAGGGCGTAGTTGCTCATGGCAGTCGTATTTGCATTTCCTGTGCCTTTTTGTGTGTGCTCTCTTTCAGTTGACGTGGTGCCGATAGAGGACGCCACTGGGCCCGCTGCCACAGACAAAAGCCTCGATGGCCTCGTCGTTTCTTCGGAAACACTCGCCGGTTGCCGACGCATCAACACAGCACGTGCAGAAGGCAATTTGCCACCATTAATCGCGGTAGTGATTCGGCGGACGCAGCAAGCTTCGCTTAGTTCAACAGCTATGCGCAATGCCAGCTGAGTTAATATGGAGACGTTTCGATGATTATTTCATTTCCACGTAGAAGATTGAAATCTGGAATGCACGATGGTCATTACATTACCTCGATAGCTGCTGCATAAAACCATTTGCATAAGACCAATCGACCAATCATGAATCATTGGCATAAAATTTTACCGCTTTATGTTGGCGAATCCATAAAGAAAACTCTCCGGAATTTATCTTCGAGATAAGAGAGAATGAGGCCCAGTCTATATTACTAAATTCACTATCATTCGGCGTCTTAGCGGCCCGTTTTCTGTCCTAAATGCCCATAATACTATTGTACTATTGGCTATTGGTCTAGTATGGTCAAAGATAAAATCCATCGATCCATCGCCTGATGGATGTTACGAGATTGCCATCCATTGCTGGTATAAGGTAGAAAAATCAAAAGGCCAATGTGTTTAGATTAGTCCAGTTTCACGTTTCGTTTGTTCATGTAAGCAGTGAATTGCATCCTAAAACGCTAGTCCTAGTCCTTGATGATTTCTTTTGCAATCTCAAACGCGGCGTTTAACATAGAGCCAGCCATCTAGAGATAAGACCATCACACTGCACTTCACATTATGACGCATGCTTCCGCTCCCGGAGGCGAAGGGTCTCCTATTCTTGCCTTCAACCGAACCCCAATTGCGTCAGCAGTAGCTTTTGGGTCGCTGCTGTTAAATGTCGAGCAGATTGTTCCCGGGGTTGAGCCGACCACAAACTCAAACGAGGACCCTCTTGCATTCACCACATTACTGGCTAGGACTGCTTCTAATCAAACGGGAACATTGAAAATAGCGGTGTGCATGTTATACCCTTCGGCAGGTACCAGGCGATACGGTACTGTGTCCGGAGGAACTTCCGCGGATAACGGTTGCTGTATCGGTGGAGCGTTCGTGGGATCCATGCCTCACAATATTTCAACGACTCAGCAAATTTGTTGACAAGGGTTCTCACTAAGCAGTATAGAAGTAATTTTTGGGTAGTGTTGTACTTCTATTCACAGCTCAGAGCGTGGTTATTAATGGCAGCTTAGCAAGCTTGAACGGCAGCTTAGTTCATGAGTGCATGAGAATGCCATGAAAGATTTTTGTTGTGCTGATTTTGCGGCAGTGGTGCAATCTGTATTTTTCATTCAAACTACATTAGAATTTCTGCGTCTCGTCGTCGCGTCGGCGTCGTTGCGTCGTTGCCTCGTCGTCGTTTTGCTTTGCAGCAGCTGCTGTGCGAACTATTCGTGAAGGGATGAAGTCACGACAGACAGATTCTCTACAACGTGATCTTCTACATACATAGCATGTATCTTTAATTTCTAGTCAGAGCGCAGAGCACACACCTTCATGGATATCCGACTGTATGCATTCGCATTCTTAATTATCGCTTGCGATGCGCTAACGCAAGCACCGCGGCTCCGGTGCTCGCGTTCCCTAGCCCCCCACTTCGCCTTCTCGAATGGCGTGGGCGACGATACTCCGAGCAACCCTCCGGAACCAGCCCGTCGGGTCCGGCGCTTCTACTTACTTCGGCATGGGCAGACTGACATGAATGCAGCCGGTATCATCCAGGTTCATGCGTGCCTACTTAATCTTCAATAGCCTTCTCTTAGCCTTCAGATCTTCGAATTTCTGCGATCATTGCGACGCGTAATCCTCTCTTGCTTCTTCACGACTAGGGCTCCTCTGATACGAGCCGACTGACGGACCTCGGGCGAGAGCAAGCGAAAGCATCCGGGCTAGGATTGGATGAGCTCATGAGATCAGCAGAAGACTGGCCGAATCTACCGCTCGCAGCCGTGTTCATTTCGCCGGTGTCACGCGCGATGGAGACGCTCGACTCGATCAAGCAATTGTGGGAAACGCCAGCCATCGGACGAAACGACATCAAAGGTGCGCGAGACCAAACCAAGGCTACTTTAAGATTATGTCCTAGATTTTACTTGGGGATTTGAGTGAGTAGATGTACTTTTAGTGGCCTTAACGCCTCGTGTCCCATTTCCTTCTTGAACATCATTCTGCCCAAAAAGGCTCTTCGACCTACGTCAGCGTCATTCCCGACTTGCGCGAAATTGACTTGTTCGAGTGGCAAGAAATGTCCAAGCGCGATATCGCCAAGAAATGGCCGAGCCAGTGGGCGGCCTGGGGTGCGGACCCAGCTCGCTTCATGTTGCCGGAATCGGGGAAAAAGCCCGTGGTGGACCTGTGGAGGCGAGCGGAAACGGTGTGGGGCGAAATCCGAGGCGCACCTCCTGGCTTCGCTGCCCCGAGCCTTGACAGCGATACGTGCGCAGTGGTGGATGAAGCAGACGGCGATCTGGAAGACCCAAAGTGCCGGTGCGTTACGAAAGACTGGGAGGCTGATAGATTTCAAAAAGGAGAGAGCTCACGGTGCATTTTGAAGCACTTTTCCTTGAACTCTTCACGTGCTGCAGAAGTAGTCTTTGCGAAATTCGTAGAGGCTGTATCGGTTATTATTGTTTGTTCATGTCGACTGACTGCATCTGCGTGAACGCCATCTACTTGTTTTTTACCTCTCATTCAACTCCTCCTTCACCTGTGCGTACATGTAGGTGGCGTGCGATGGATCCGCATCGGCGCGTGCTTGTGGTGGGGCACAACGCCATCAACCAAGCCCTCCTCTGCACCGCGTGTGGGCTGGGGCCTGAGGATTTCAGGCGCTTTGGGTTCAAGAATGGCGGCATTGCAGAGGTTGAGTGGGCGGACGGGGAACCTCTGGCACGGCGATGGCGATGGTAAGCAAGCCAAAGATGGAAGAGACTGGGATAAGCCCCCTCGGTTGCAATTATTCACGCAATTGAGCACGTATCATTGCTCTCAAAGTTTAATGCAATGTAACATATAACGGGCATCCCAGCTTTGAAAAAAAAACTCTCACAAATCTATTCTGTCAGTACCAACCCCGCTCTATGGTCAATGCACCAATACTCTGCCTCTGATTGCTCGGCATCTCCCGCGTTCTCTCTTTTCACGTGTGTGGGGTGAATCTTGACGTATGTACAGGGTGCACCCGTTGAAATCGGGGTGGTTTCACGTGTTGGCCAACCCGGTCCTCCACGGGGTCTCCCCCGCGGCCATGAACCGCCAAGAAGCTTTCGCCGCTGCGTCGATGGACGGAGGGGCCCCCTGCGTGGTGCTGGTGCGGCCCCGCGTGCAGGCGAACTTAGGCGCGGTCGCGCAGGCCATGCTGAACTTCGGCCTCAGTGAGCTGAGGCTAGTCGACCCTTTTGTCGACCATTTGGGGCCCGAGGCGCTCGAACGCGCGCGCGGCGCCACGAGAGTGCTCGAAAAAGCGAAAGTGTATGCTAGTGTAGAAGAAGCGACCAAAGGCTTAACGCTAACCATGGCAGCAACCGCGCGCTTGAGTCGAAAGGGCGGCGAAGGAGGCAGTTTCGGTGGGTTTGGCTTGACGGAATCTTTCGCGGAAACTTCCTCAGGTGAGCAAAGTGTATCTACAAGTAGCGACAGCAGTAGCGGAAGCAGTCATGACGCCGCAGCGGCAGAACCATCCGATAGCAGCTCTCCACAGTGTGCGTCGGAGAAAGAGAAAGCAGATTTGGCGATTGTGCTGGCGAAGCAGTCGCATTCTCCGAGGAGTTGCGCCGAAGCATTAAGGCTCGTGGCTGCGCGGAACCAAAAGAGCGGCTTTTTGTTGGGACCCGAAGGCATGGGCCTTACCGTGGCAGATTTGATGCACGCGACCGACCTGGTGCACGTGCCGACGCACCCGGCGTTTAGCAGCCTCAACATCGCTGCTGCGTTAACCATCTTAGCGTACGAGTCGTGGACTGCGCGCTACGGCGACAACTTCAGCGTCGCCCAAGACGGGAGCGTAGTCGCGGACTTGAACATCCGCGACCAACCTCCGCAGAGTGCAAACGTGAACTAAAAACGCACGTTTGACAATAGCGCCTGAATGTAATGTATCCCGCATGGGCACATGGCTGGCTAAGAGCTCCTCCTACTTTGAAGGCTCGGAATTGAAGCGTGCCCAATAGACCACCAAGTATCGAGCCAAGTCAACCCTTTCTTTTTCTTTTCCTACTCAGTTTTATTGAAGACCCTGGTGCCTGGTGCTGGTGCTGCTATGCAATTAAGGTTCTCTCCTGAATGTGAAAAATTGCGCATTTAAGCAAGCCCGACTTGGCCACTAAAGAAACAGAATTCGGCTGGGTATCTAGTGCAGTGGAAGTAGCGAGCAGATGCATTGCACATAGGCGATTTAGATGTTCATTAAGGGTTTTGGCTCATGCCCAACAAACCGTAAAACAAAAAAGTAGGATAGTAGCGATTCACATCGCACCGAAAATTATACATCAAGCAATCCGATATCGATTCCCAGACACGCACTTGAACCATAAACCGAGGTCTTTTCCGAACCCCCAAAAGAGGGCTGGTAGTAACTTACGAGAAGGGTGTCATCTATTTGGCGCCTACTATCTCTCGGGCCGTGTGAAAGCCAGGCTCGGGGTTCAGGGTCCATATAACTATCGTAAGCGCACTCTTCATCGTAGTTTTCCTGTTGATGCCCTAACTAAACAAAGGGTGATTCTTCTTGCTCGAACTCGAACTCGAACTCGAACTAATACAAACCCAAATGGCACAGAAGCCAATGCTGCGGGCAGAAGTGGGAATGCGCGTGCGTTGCGCAAACAAAGCAAGTGCGGAATGATTCAGGAGG
>Ga0136554_1000872_pt1 | contig 11723 bp, 10 predicted proteins | sample AntRauTorckE5431_FD_104637 | JGI IMG/M metagenome (GOLD analysis project Ga0136554, IMG submission 104637) | Saline lake microbial communities from Rauer Islands, Antarctica - Metagenome Torckler E5 #431 | ecosystem: Environmental > Aquatic > Non-marine Saline and Alkaline > Saline | place...
TCTGGTCTTTGATTTTTAGGATCCCACTGACCAAATTCATCGCGATGAGAAAAGAATCGCTCTTTGGCTCTTGCTTTTTCCTCATCTCTTCTAGCACCACCCATACACGCATCAAACTGATTTTCCGAAATAGTGTCCAATAAGGTAGAAATTTGAAGTCTGTTTCTGGTTGCATTTACTCCAGATTCTTCCGCCACTTTTCCATCATCTATAGATTTTTGCACAGAACCAACAATCAACTCTACTCCAAACTCATCTACCAATTTGTCTCTAAAAGAAAGACACTCTGGAAAATTGTGCCCCGTATCTACGTGCACCAATGGAAAGGGAATTTTTGCTGGCCAAAATGCTTTTTTAGCTAAGTGAGTTAAGACGATAGAGTCCTTACCCCCAGAAAATAAAATAGCTGGTTTATTGAACTGAGCGAAAGTTTCTCTAATGATAAAGATACTCTCCGCTTCAAGTTCCTTCAAATGAGGTACTGAATTAGTTACTGACATTTAGTTTATTATTAATCGTTTTTATAATCTTGGTCACACATTCCTGTATGGAATTTGTCGAGGTATCGAGTTCAATAGTCGGATTTTTTGGTGCTTCGTATGTCGAATCTATTCCTGTGAAATTTTTAATTTGACCCGCTCTAGCCTTGGCATACAATCCTTTTACATCTCGTTTTTCGCACTCAGCTAAGTCGCACTTCACATAGACTTCTATGAAATTATCCTCTCCAATAACGTCTTTGGCTTTTTGTCGGTCTGCCTCAAATGGCGATATAAAGGAGCACAAGGTCACCAGACCTGCATCTGTGAATAATTTTGCTACTTCGGCTATTCTTCTGATATTCTCTTTTCTACCGTAATTCGAAAAGTCTAAATCAGTATTGAGACCCAAGCGTATATTATCTCCATCCAATACGTACGTTTTCACGCTTTGACTGTGCAGTACTTCTTGCAAGTGCGAAGCTACCGTAGATTTACCCGAACCAGAAAGTCCAGTAAACCAAATGACAAATGAATTATGCCCCATGAGTAGTCTCTTCTGGCCTAAAGACACTAGTGTGTCTTGTTTAAATAAATTATCCCTCATTGATATTACGTTTTTCTACTCCAAATTTAGTGTTGTACCACAGTCTTTCGTGTCCGTAGTATAAAAACATTTTAAGGAAAAATTCTGTTCCTGCAACGCTACTCGCTTTACTAACAGCTTGGGGATCATCTTGAAAAAACCAATAACTTAGAGTAAAAGTAGTTGTGGTAGCCACAATTCTCCAAGTCAATGTTTTGGCTATATGCCGTTTATTGGAACTAGTAATCTTCATATTTCTTTCTTTATTTGGGCTAATGCAGAAGCTATAACTTGATGCATATCATAGTATTTATAGGTAGCTAGTCTCCCACCGAATAGTATGTTTGCCTCCTTAGTTGCTCTGTTTTTATATTTGGCATATATCGCTAAATTAGTACTATCCGCTATTGGATAGTGTGGCTCGTCTCCACTTTTCGTCTCTGAAGGATACTCTTTGCTGATAACCGTTTTAGGCTGTGTGCCAAACTCAAAATGCTTGTGTTCTATGATTCGAGTATACGGTATCTTAGCATCGGTATAATTCACTATAGCGTTGCCTTGGTAATTGTCGTGATCAATTACTTCATCCTCCCACCTCATACTTCTATAGGCTAACTCACCTTCTGCGTAATCATAGTACGCATCTATTCTTCCCGTATAGACTACTTTGTCAGCTAAACTATTCCAATAGCTTGAGTCACTTAGATAATCTACATTAAGCTTTATTGCTATCCCGTCTAACAGTTTCTCCATTAGCGTATTGTACCCTCCTATTGGGATTCCCTGATAAGTGTCATTGTAGTAATTATTATCAAAGGTGTATCGTACAGGTATGCGATTTAGTATACTGGCAGGAAGCTCAGAACACACTCTTCCCCATTGCTTTTCTGTGTAACCTTTTATCAGCTTGTTATAGATATCTTCACCCACGAGCGACAATGCCTGCTCTTCTACATTTTTTGGTTGAGACACTGTGATTTTCTGCTTATTAATGATATCCTGAGCCTCTTTGGGAGTGTGCACGTCCCACAGCTGTTTGTAGGTATTCATATTGAAAGGGAGATTATAGATCTCGCCCATATAGTTAGCCAACGGTGAGTTAATAAAACGATTGAACGGAACAAATGAATTCACATAGTCCCAAATGTACTTATCATTGGTATGGAATATATGCGGTCCATACCGATGCACGTTGATTCCTTCTATATTTTCACAATACACATTCCCACCTATGTGACTTCGCCTGTCTAGTACCAAACATGTTTTACCCGCTTTCGTAGCTTCATGAGCAAATACAGCTCCATATAATCCTGAGCCTACTATGAGATAATCGTATGGTTCTTTATTAGGCATTGATTTGGTGTTTTACACAGCTTCGCCACCTCAGTCCCATTGACTAATTAAAAAAAACGGCTATGTACTAACGATTACTTACTCCAAAGAAGTAAGTAATCGGTGTGATTTGTTTTGAATTCATCATCAGAAAACTCTGACGGCGAATAACACACATGTTTTATTTTTTTACTGAGCTTTTGCTCTACTTTCTGGAGGAGTGTAAAGAGATATATTTTATCTATTTCTCCTACAAAAACTAAATCTATAACTTCTGAGTTTAGCCCTTTGGCCAGGTCACCAACTACAAAGACAAACTCCAGTGCACCTAACTTCTCTACTACGTACTGTACTATCTTATCTAAACCAGTAAACTTAAGAAGTATACTATTGATATCTTGAAATAATGGATGCTTGGTGTTGGCCTGAAAATACTTCTTATTCCCTTGCAAATTAGAAGAGAGCAATCCTGCGTTCTCTAACTTATTAAGCTCAAGACGAATAGAATTACTGGACTCACCAAACTCAGACTCTAACCCTCTCAGGTAGGAGCTATTACTAGTGTTCAAGAAGAACTTTAGCAACAGTTTAACTCTCGTTTTGGATGAAATCAGATTTTCTATCACACTAGTTTTTGAGTAGCAAATTTACTCAATATTGTAATACGTTGTATACCAATCTATGAATTTATCTATTCCTTGTTGGATAGTGGTTTCCGGCTTGAATCCTATGTAGGCATATAGATCCTCTACATCTGCATAAGTAGCGATTACATCCCCTTGTTGTACGGGCAGATATTCTTTAATGGCTTCTTTTTCTAATGCTTTCTCTAGTGCTCCTATATAGTCCATAAGTCCCACTGGACTGTTGTTACCAATATTATAAATACTGTAAGGTGCACTACTCATATTGGTCGTGAGCTTTTTTAAATCTACTGTATCGTCTCTTTCAGGAGGCTTTGGCAATAGCTTACCTATAGACTTTACTATATCTCCCACATAGGTGAAATCTCTTATCATTTTTCCTTGTCCAAAGACTTTTATGGTCTCATTCTTGATAATAGCATCTGCAAATAGGAACAAAGCCATGTCAGGACGACCCATAGGACCATACACTGTAAAAAACCTCAAACCTGTAGTGGGTACATTGTAGAGGTGTGAGTAGGAATGAGCCATTATTTCATTTGCTTTTTTCGTAGCTCCATATAATGCCATCGGATGATCTGTACACGAATCAGTCTTAAACGGAAGATTCGCGTTTAAACCATATACTGAACTAGAGGAAGCGTATACTAAATGCTTCACAGGATAGTGTCTACAAGCTTCTAGCACATTGGCAAAACCAATCAAGTTACTATTTATGTACGCTTTGGGATTATCTATGGAATACCTCACACCCGCTTGTGCTGCAAGATTAATGACAAAATCAAATTTCTCTTCAGAAAAAAGCTCCAAGAGTGCGGTATCATCTTCTAGCTTTAACTGAATAAAATCTATATCACTACGGACTATATTTCCGTATTTAATTTCACGATGATCAATTCCTTGAATCTTTAGTCGCTCGTACTTTAAATTGATATCATAGTAATCATTGATTTCGTCTAACCCTACTACTTTGTATCCAAGTGAATGCAGGAGAAGCGATAAATGATGACCGATAAAGCCAGCTGTTCCTGTTATTAATACTTTTTCCATTTATAATCTTGCGTCTATTTTGTCTCTGTCGTAAAATGCCTTTGTATCAAAGACCACTGTATTTTCGTTTCTTATGGTAGCTAAATCGATCTCTCTAAACGTATCATGTGCTACGGCAAGAATCACCGCTGCATAATCAGTAGCTAGATTTTGAACTAAATCTACACCATATTCGTGCTTGACTTCTTGTGCATTAGCCCAAGGATCGTGCACCGATACATCAATGCCAAAATCGACTAATTCTGTATATACATCAATAGCTTTTGAGTTACGTATATCTGGACAATTTTCTTTAAATGTAATCCCAAGCATAAGCACTTTGCTATTTTTGATGGTTTGTCCTTTGTCTATCATCAACTTCACGACTTTTTTAGCTACGTGTGCACCCATAGAGTCGTTTATCCTTCTACCTGATAGTATCACCTGCGGATTATAACCTACTTCTTCTGCCTTATAGGTAAGATAGTACGGATCTACACCTATGCAGTGCCCACCAACAAGTCCTGGTCTGAATGGTAAAAAGTTCCATTTGGTACCCGCAGCTTCAAGTACACTCAGTGTATCTATATCTAACTTTTCAAATATTAGGGATAATTCATTGACAAAAGCAATGTTCAAATCACGCTGACAATTTTCGATCACTTTAGCAGCTTCCGCTACTTTTATAGAAGTAGCCTTATAAGTACCTGCCGTAATAATAGTTTTGTATAACTGATCTACGACTTCAGCTATCTCATCGTTAGATCCACTAGTAACTTTTTGGATTTTGGTAACTGTATGTACTTTGTCTCCGGGATTAATTCGCTCTGGAGAATACCCACAAAAGAAATCTACGTTATACGTTAATCCACTCCCAGCTTCTAAGATAGGGACACATACCTCCTCCGTACATCCGGGGAATACCGTAGATTCATAGATGACTATGTCACCTTTCTTCAAAACTTTAGAAATAGTACCACTCGATTTTTCTAGGGGTGTAAGATCAGGACGCTTATTCTTATCTATAGGGGTAGGTACCGTAACTATAAAAATATCACAGCCATTCAAGATATCTAAGCTTGTAGAATACGTCAAATTAGACGCTAGCTTTAAATCCTTTGGCTCAACCTCCAGCGTAGAATCCTCTCCTCTTAGCAGCTCTTCTACACGTGCTTTATTTATATCAAATCCTACAGTTTCATATTGTTTCCCAAACTCAACTGCTAAAGGCAAACCAACATAACCTAAACCGATGATGCCAATTTTTTTATCTAGTAAATTCAAATAATCTTTTTTTAGTTGGAACAAATATCTAAATTATAACAAGATTACCCCAAACAAATAACTAAAAATACACACAAGACTCATTTAATCTTTTCGAAAACCTGATAGGGCAATTCTATTTTTATGCTTTGTCCCAAGGTATCAAAACTGACTAAGAAATGCTCTTTGTCATTTTGGCGGAGAATGTCTCCTTTATGTCCAGCTAACGGACCTTCAGTAATCAGCACCTGCTCGCCCAATTGAAATTGTTCTGGGGCATTTATGCTCTCTAAGGTGTATCCTGAAGTAAGTATGGTTTGTATAGTTTGCACCTCTTTATCTTTCACCACAGCATCTTCATTGTTATACCGAAGATACGCTACTACCCCGGGTACTTCCAATACTTTATCCCGTTGTAAAATCGTAGGTTTGACGAAGAGATACCCATTAAATAAAGGTACTTCTACCCACTTTTTACGGTCACTCCACTGGCTTAGTTTATTGTACAGCGGTAAGAAGTGTTCAATCCCTAACTGCTCTAGTCTCAGAGCCGCTTTTTTCTCCTGTCTACTGGCTATGTAGACGACCTTCCATACATTCTTCTCTTCCATCCGCTTGTACCTCAAAAAAGTCCATCCTCCAAAGAGGGGAATGGACTTAAAATTCATTTTCTATTCCCTTTATTTTACACCGTGCATTAGTTTTTTGAGGACGGGAGTAAGAAGCATAAGCACCACACCTGCTCCAATAGGTATTAGTGTAAATATCAGGAAGAAATAGCTCATACTGTGACTTGCGACTATTTGATCAATCTGTCCACCTATAGCACCTGCAGCTTTATTTCCCAGACCTACGGCTATGTACCACAGTCCAAACATTAACCCTATTACTTTAGCTGGCACCAATTTAGATACATAAGAAAGTCCAACTGGAGACAATGTTAATTCTCCTAGTGTATGAAGAAGATAAGCAAAAATCAACCATACAATACTCACAGATGCAGTCTGAGCACCCTGCGGTATACCTGCAGACCCATATGCAAGGACACCAAACCCCAATCCCAACAATACCAAACCAATACCAAACTTGATAGGAGCCGGAGGATTAAATCTGCTCTCCCACACTTTAGCTATGAGGGGTGCAAACGCTATGATAAAAAATGAATTTAATATTCCAAACCACGAAGCCGGAATTTCAGGTTCAGCTACATTCCACTGCTGTATCAACATCCAAATAACAATGGCCCAAATAATAACAAATGACGTTCCTAAAAACAGGTTTGAAGTAAAGTACTTACTGAATGTTATCTTGAAAAGTTTGAACAAAACATACGTTATTATTATAAGCGGTACTACTGTAAGTATGGTATTTGCTATACGAAATGTATTAGCAGCAGCACCTTCCAATATTCTGTTGGTATAGTCCTTAGCAAATATGGTCATGGAGCCTCCAGCCTGCTCGAAACACGCCCAAAAGAATATCGTAAATATAGCAAGTATCCCTACTACGATATATCTATCTCTCTGCACAGAAGGAGTTACAACCTCATCTTCTTGTACTTTCACCTTAGAACCATCTCCACCAATATCCTCTAGGTTCTCTGGCATCTCAAACTCAGCTGCTGCTTTAGGTCCGAGACCTATTTCTCCAAATATGCCTTGGGCAAACCAAAATTGCAACATACCAAAAAACATAAAGATTCCTGCCAAACCGAAACCCCAATGCCATCCTTGTGTTTCTCCTACATATCCACAGAGCATAATTCCCAAGAAAGCTCCCGCGTTTACGCCCATATAAAAGATAGTGAAGGCACCATCTTTTTTATCTTGAGCATTCTTATACACCCCATTTATAATAGATGTAATATTCGGCTTAAAAAGCCCATTACCAGCCACCAAAAGACCTATACCTGCATACAATCCCCACGGAGTGTCAAGTGCCATAGACGCATGTCCTAGAGTCATAATCAATGCTCCTATAGCCACGGCCCAGCGATAGCCTAACAGCTTATCAGCTAAAAGACCACCAATGATAGGTGTGAAATAAACTAGCATAGTATATGTACCATATAATCCTAGAGCTTCTTCCCTGCTCCAAGCCCATCCCCCTTCCATAAGACTAGAAGTAAGAAATAACACGAGTAACGCTCGCATACCGTAGTATGAAAATCTTTCCCACATTTCTGTGAAGAAAAGAATGAACAACCCACTCGGATGTCCCATAAGAAGCTTTCGATTCATTTCAGAACCCTCGAATCTATATGTTTTTGTTACTGACATACGCTGAATGTTATTCTGGTACGCCAGTGTCTGCTAGTTCAAAGCCTTCAGCTTCTTCGTGACTTAAGCCTTCTTTATCTTCTACTCCGTGAGTTAGTTTCTCCAATTGCTTTCTTAACAATAGCATCAGCATTCCGAAAACAACACAAAATATAGCTATTCCTGTAAATATTTTAAATTCTCCCAGACTTTCGGACCACTCCCCTAGCAGACCAGCTAGTTTACTGCCAAAACCTGTCATGGCAAAATAAACTCCCATTATAATAGATGCATACTTAAGCGGAGCAAGTTTAGTAATGAATGATAATGCAACAGGAGACAAACAAAGTTCGCCAATAGTATGGAATAGATATGCAAGAACGAGCCAGTACATTGCTGATTCTCCGGTATTTTCAAATTGTATAGTCGCACCCGTCATAAAAAAGAAACCAGCACCCATTATTATGAGACCTACAATCATTTTGAACAATGAACTTGATACTTTTCCTTTCAACTTACGGTTAGCCCAAAAAAGAGCAATTGATGTTCCAAAGAAAATAATAAACATAGCGTTGATAGACTGGAATACCGAAGCTGGGATTTCAAAACCCCACAATACCCTATCCGTATTATCCGCCGTGTATATACTCATAAGGCCACCTGCTTGTTCAAATGCTCCCCAAAATACAATTACGAGTAAAAACGATATAAATAGTACCCCTACTCTATCCTTTTCTATCTTAGACAAAGGTCTCTGTGAAGCTGCTCTTTCTTCTTCATTTTTAGATGCCCCTATATAATTCCCTACGTGTAACAAATACTTTTGACCATACATAAATACAGCTAAGCCAAGAAGCATTCCTATGCCTGCGAGTCCAAAGCCATAATGCCATCCGTGAACCTCACCAACGTAGCCCACTATAAGACTAGATAAAAAGGCACCTAAATTTATACCTATATAAAATATTGTAAACCCTTTATCTCTTCTAATATCACCTTGCTTATAGAGACCACCTACCATAGTTGATATATTAGGCTTCAGCATCCCTACACCCAATACAATAAGCACTAGACCTGTATAAAAAGCCCACATCTCTTCTACTGCTAGTATTCCATGACCTGCAACTAGCAGCACGCACCCAACCATAACAGACTTCCGCTGCCCTAGTATTTTGTCAGCTATTATACCGCCAGGTATCGACATCACATACACCATCATAGTATACCAGCCATACAAAGCAAGAGCCTCACCATTGGACCAGCCCAATCCAGGGTTTTTTTCAGCGACTTCCGTGATTAAATATAATACTAAGATTGCTCGCATTCCATAATATGAAAATCGCTCCCACATTTCAGTAAAAAACAATACAAAAAGACCTACCGGATGTCCAAATAACTCTTTATCGGTTGCTACGTTTGTTGACATATTTCTTGATTTAATTTTGATTTAATTTCGGTAAAAATAGAATTTATAATGGAAAATGAAAGGCTTACAGGTTTTCTAAAACAAAATTGGTCATCTTGCTATACAAATGGAGTCTCGTGTATCCTCCATAAATTCCGTGATTTTTATTCGGGTAGAATTCTGAGTCAAATGGGATATTATTCTTAATCAACTCATCTACCATCATCACTGAATTCTCAAAATGTACATTATCATCTCCTGTGCCATGCACTATGAGATACTTGCCTTTTATATCCTTTACAAAATTGATAGGCGAATTAGTATCGTACCCGGCTGCATTGTCTTTTGGCAAGCCCATATACCGCTCTGTATAGATATTATCATAGAACCTCCAGTTGGTTACAGGTGCTATGGCTATTGCCATTTTGAATACCTCATTTCCTTTGGCCAGTGCCAAACTACTCATATATCCTCCATAACTCCATCCCCAGATTCCCACTCTAGTAGCATCTATATACGAAAGCTCACCGAGTACCTTAGCTGCTGCTATTTGATCTTCGGTCTCATACTTACCCAGCTGCTCATACGTCATTTTCTTAAACTCCTCTCCCCTTGCTCCTGTACCTCTATTATCAACAGATACGACTATCACTCCATGCTTATTAGCTAGCATCTGATGCCAATAGTAATTGCTATACCCAAAGCTATTTTTTACTGTCTGAGATCCTGGACCACCGTACACGTGCATGAGCATAGGATACGCGGTAGAATCATTAAAGTTAGCAGGCTTGATCATATAATAATTCAATTCTACCCCATTTACTTTCAGCTTATCAAAGGCAATTTCGCCCATATTAAATGTACTGTTTCTAGCTACAAAATCTGCATTATCTTCTACTACTCTTACGGTCTCCCAAGCCTTATTTTTAATAGTGTATATGTGCGGCTTAGTAGCAGACGTATATGAATGTAACGCTACCGAGCAGTCTTGACTAAACTCTGCGGTATGCCATCCTTCTTCCGTAGTAAGTTGTTTTTTATCTTCCCCTTGAAAATCAATACTGTAAATATGTCTCTCCGTAGGTCCCACTTCAGTAGACGTAAAATAGATCAATTCATTGGCTTGATCTATGGCCAGCACATTATCTACTTCCCAAGCTCCTTTGGTAATCTGATAGATCTGTGGACCGTCTACTTTATGAAAGTAGAGGTGCTTATTACCACTAGACTCACTGCTCACTATCATATGCTCACCGTCCTTGAGATAATAGATATCATCTGTGATATCTACATAATACTTAGATGTTTCCTCTAATGCAGGCTCTACAGCAGTGCCGGTCACCATCAGTAGCTCCCACTTATTCTGAAGTCTATTGAGTCGCTGTACGGAGAGCACATTGGGATCTTTAGTCCACTTAATACGAGGTAGATACTGATCATTTTCACTTCCTAGCTCTATTTTTTTACATTTACTCTTTACAGCATCTGCTATATACACCTCTACTACACTATTGGCTTCTCCTGCTTTTGGGTATTTAAACTTATAAAAATCTGGATATAGATTCCCATATGTAGTCATCTGCCACTGCTTCACAGCACTTTCATCAAATCTAAAGAAGGCTAGCTTAGTTCCATCTACATTCCATTCGAATCCCTTACTCATACCAAATTCCTCTTCATACACCCAGTCTACAGCTCCATTTATAATACTATTATACGCTCCATCTTTAGTGATTCTTTTGGTTTTACCTTTCACAAGGTCAAGTATATACAGATCATTATCTTTAACGTATGCTACCTTATCTCCCATAGGACTCAGCGTAGGATAACGCACGCCTTCACTTTTTCCAAGTTGTATATTCCCAACCAAATCAAACACCCGAAAATCTCCCACTGTAGAGCGACGGTAAATCGCTTTCGAATTATAATAGAGTAAAATAATACTTTGGTCATTGTTAAAATGATACGCATCAAAACTTATTTTATCGCCTCTAAAAACATCTTTGGCATTGATAATCTCTTTTGTCTTGTCTCCTGAAACATAGTCATATGCATTGATAACAGAAAACTCCTCCGCATTTTGTTCTAGAACGCTATAGGACTTCCCACCATTCATACTTTCGAATCCAGTGATGGTTTTGGGGTAAAAAGTACCACTTGCCCATATGTCAGTGAGTGCTATGTCTCGCTTCTGACTATACGTAAATAGTGTGCAGCTAACTAGTAATAAAAAAAGTGTGTTTCTCATCTTCCAATAAATTTTCTTCAATAATAATGGAATATTAAAATGGAATGGATAGAAGAGCTAAAAGAGTGTGCAATTATTTTTTCTGTCTGATATTTTTTTTAACCTCAGAGGTATATCCTGAGTAATAGACTTAACTATTTCCATAGCTAGCGTATGCATTCATAGCATCTAACTAATGTACTTTCTCCAAAATCAGCTCTGAGTCTGTAGTCCTATACTTCTGAGTCCAATCTGATAGGCATAGCTCAAATCCAAAAGCAAGGAACACAACCAATAGTAACAAACAATTTTTCATTGCTCAAATACACTAAATACCTGAGTTCGACAATTCTTTTGAAATGCAGGTTTTCATAAAACACGGGAGGCGATAGATTTTATACGGATTAAGTCATCAAACACCGATGATGAAAAGGTCTGATGGACAAAACAGGACGATTACATAGTTAACACTAATCGAGCTTCTTTGGACTTACTAAGCA
>Ga0136554_1000874_pt1 | contig 11714 bp, 11 predicted proteins | sample AntRauTorckE5431_FD_104637 | JGI IMG/M metagenome (GOLD analysis project Ga0136554, IMG submission 104637) | Saline lake microbial communities from Rauer Islands, Antarctica - Metagenome Torckler E5 #431 | ecosystem: Environmental > Aquatic > Non-marine Saline and Alkaline > Saline | place...
AATGAGGGCAAACGCATCAAAATAGTATCTCGATTTTGACAAGTTTACCCTTGTTCGCAATGATTTGACTTTAAAAACCAAGATTATTTATAATCAAATTTTTGACGGTTTGGAATTTGGAAATTAAAAAAAAATGGAATATACTTTGAGATTTTTAAAATATTTAGTGATCGAAGCGGCTAATTCACAAAAATTTACAGCCGAAGTTGTAAAAATTCAAGCATCATTTAGATGCTTTATAGTTATATTTTTTATGCTTGTATTAAAACAAAAATAGGTATCGAATTAAACGGTTTTCCTATAAAAAAATGACAATCATATTTTTTAATATTTTGCTTAACAAAATGTCTTTTTTGACAGGATTTACAGGATTTACAGGATTTACAGGATTTTTGCTCTGCAAAAATCTAATTTTATGGCTTTGCCGTAAAATTATCCTGTTTATCCTGTCAAAAAAAGTTTACGGAGTGGACATAAAATAGAATTCTGTCAATTCAACTTTTTATAGGAAAACCCTTTATCGAATTAATTCGATGCCTGTTTTTGTTTTATAATATTATCTGCTAAGTTGTTTATTTCTCATCGCTAAATCAGTCGATGCGGAAATCAGTCCAAACCTTGCAAATTATATCTTTCGATAATCGTAATTAATTTTTCCGCATATTGACGGTCAACATTATAACCTAATTGTTTCAAACCGTTTGCCCATTTCTTATAATCATTCCCTGCGGAACCTTTCAAATTTGCATAATCTCCAGTCGTAATAAACTCGCTGTGCACTCGCCAACCTTCCCACGGAGAAGCAAATTCGTTAAACATTCCGTTTGGCGTTTCGGTACAATATCCGACCAATAATTCGCCACATTTCAGATTAAAATGATTGTTTAAAGCTAAGGCATTTGTACTTTTCCCAGCATTACTTTCTAATAATGCTTGACCTAAATTCACACTCGCCGGGATACCAAATTTTTCGCTTTCCGCAATAGCAATATCTTTAAACCGATTGATATAAGCCACGTTTGCGTCATCATCAAATACAAAAGCAGTCGTAGAAGGTAAATTTTGAGCGACGCTCATTGAATTCGTATTCGGAATATTTACCTGCGGAGAATTGAGGTTAAAATTCAAATTTAGATTCTTATACATCAAAATATAAGCCGCTGAAAGAATCAATAATACCTTAAACCACGGTACTTTGGAATTCGCAAAAACACCACCCGTTGCTCGATAAAAACCAGCTCGAACAGCCATGACAGGTTTACCAATACCGATGATTAATCCTTCCATGATATTGAACAATGAAGGCGTTTTTTGTTGCAATATTTCTAACCGCTTAATTATGCCTTTATTTTGGACATAAGGCTCTAACTTATTGTTTTGTTTCATCATAGCCTTGTTTTATTTAAAACCGTTTTGTATATTTACGGTTATTATTAAATGATTTTGTTCCAAATGTTTCTCTAACGACACAAATTTAAAACAAATTGTTGTTAAAAACAAAATGTTTCGATAATTTTTTTTTAAAACATTTTGAACAATGCAAAACTGCTTATTATGTCTGATTTTATTAATAATCCCGTAAATCAACGCTTCAGAGAGGTCTATAAAGCCTTAGATACGAATAACCTGATTAAGGGAAAGTCTGATATTGCCCGAGAACTGGGCACTTATAATCACGTTATTAATAGTATTCTGAAAGGAAAACGCAACATTACCGTTGACCAATTGAACAAATTGTTTGAAATCTACAACGTAAATGCCAACTATATTTTTGGTGGAATCGAACCTATGTTTGCTAACGAAGGCGAATTACAAACACTGGGTCTCGAAAACTTGCGCTCCAACGGAAGAAAAAACATCACTTTAATCACTCAAAAAGCATTAGCAGGTTATGCTTTGGAAGGTAATAATCCAGACTATTTCGACCAGCTGCAAAAGTTTTCGATTCCAAATATGGACGGTGAACTTATTGCCATCGAAATTAGTGGAGATAGTATGATGCCGACGATTACAAGTGGCGATATGGTGATTTGTGAACGTTTGGAAAGACATACTCCTTTAAAAGATAACGCCGTTTATGTCATTGTCACCGATGTCGTTGTTGCAAAACGGATTCAACAAATTAAAAAAGGCAATCAAACCGTTGGACTTCGTTTGATTTCTGATAATAATATTTATCGCCCGTATGACGTGGAATTAAATGATGTTTCACAAATTTTGAAAGTAAAATGTCGTTTAACGGCTTATGGCGTTAATTAGTAATGAGCCTATCTCAGGTGGATAATTATTGGTTCCGAAGTGTGCATACCTAATATGTTTTTTTTTCAAAAGAAAATACTTTTTTTGAAAAAAGTTTTCATCTTTTTCCGATATTCACACTTCGCAACCTTCGGAACTAATAATTAATCACTATGTTCAACATTAAAACCTATTACCAATCCTTTATTTCGCTGTTTTATCCAAACCTTTGTTTGGTTTGTAATCGTAGCGTACCGTTTATCGACCGTCGGATTTGTCTGAAATGTGAAGACCAACTTCCCCTTACGAATTTTCATTTAGACGAGGACAATCCAATTTTTGAAAAATTTGCAGGGCGAATAAATTTGGAACAAGCAGCCGCCTTATTTTACTTTTTCAAAGCTGGAAATGTACAAACCCTCATTCACGATTTGAAATACCACAACAAGGCAGAAATCGGCATTCAGCTCGGAAAAATGTATGGCTCAATTCTAAAAGAAGATGGCTATTTCAAAACCGTGGATTTTATCCTTCCTGTGCCGCTTCATCCAAAAAAAGAAAAACAACGGGGTTACAATCAAAGCGATATGTTTGCACAAGGTTTATCTACGACATTGGGTAAACCGTGGCGAAAAGATATTTTGAGACGAACGGAATATACCAATTCCCAAACCAAAAAAAACATCATTGATAGGTTTGAAAATGTAAAATATGCTTTCGAAATTGCTAAACCAGATTTGATTCAAAATAAGCACATTTTAATCGTAGATGACGTAATGACAACGGGTGCAACGATGGAAGTCTGTGCGATAAATTGTTTGGAAGCTGCTGATTGTCGAGTGAGTTTTGCAACAATTGGGTTTGCCGTACATTAATATTAAAACACTTAATAATAAAAACAAAATACCATAAAATCCCGTATATCGCTGCTTCTTTTGATCGCTTCATTCCTATTTTCTGTACTCACTCAGTTGGCGATGTTTTAAGGAAATACGACGAATCCATTTTGTAGAAATGAGCATAAAATAAAAAGAGTAAGGATAGCATTTCACCACCCTTACTACAAATTCTATAAAATTAATTATAAACCAACTCTAATGCCTCTTCAAAACTTTCTGGATTATTTTTTATATTTGCTTGATTCTCCGCTTCATATTCTTGTTGAATAAAAGATAAACAGGTTTCAAAATGATCGAAGCAATTCGTAAAATCAATCAATTTTGGTATAATTCCCACTTTTTTTAAACTTCCCAAAACATCTCGATTTGTACCAACTAAATAAACTTTCATATTTTTATTTTGCCAATCTTCAATTACACTTTCCAATGTAACGAAGCCACTTTGGTCTAAAAACGGTACTTGTTCCATTCTCAAAATTATCGCTTTCCGATTTTTAATCGTTTCGCAGTGATTGCGAAAGCCATGAGAAAAACCAAAAAAGAGTGGGCCTCCGATAGTTTGAATATGAATCTTTTCCATTAAATCTTTTGGTAATATATTATTTTCAACGCCATCAAGTAACATATTATCTCGTTGAGCATGAGTCATGGATTTTGACATTCTACCAATAAATAAAATCGCAGACAGGGCAAAACCAACCGCTACCGCATTTAATAAATTATCAAAAAGCGTCACTAAAAGTACAATCGCCCATACAATCGCATCTTGTTTGGGTACTTTTAACAACATTTTCAACCCTTTATAATCAATAATATTGATACCGATTGTAATCAAAAGTCCTGCAAGGACAGGCATCGGAATATATTGAACGTACTCCGTTACACTCAGGATAATGATTAACAAAAACACACCTTTCATGATACCCGAAAGTTTCGTTCTCGCACCAGCTTTGATGTTCGTCACCGTTCCCATCGTCGCACCGGCTCCAGGAATACCGCCAAACAAACCAACCACAATATTGCCAATACCTTGACCAATCACCGTCCGACGACTATCGTGTTTTGTCTTCGTCAAATTATCCGCCACAACCGATGTTAATAAAGTATCAATCACGCCCAAACCGCCAAGCATAATCGCAGGAGGGATAATATAATATAAGTCCGACCATTGCAATTGACCTAAAATGCCCAATTGTAGCGTCGGCAAGGTTTTCGGAATCTCGCCAATGATTGGCACATTCATTCCAAAACCAATGGAAACCAACGTTCCGATAAGCAATGCTGCCAAAATCGAAGGAACTTTTTTGGTTATTAATGGTAAACCATAAACAACCGCAATCGTTAAACTACCTAAAAATAAAGCTTGAAAGTTTGTGTTTGCAATACCTTCACCTAAGTTCATTAAAATATCAAGAAAGCCTTTTGGCGAACTTTGACCGAGCAAAGGAAAAATTTGAACCGAAATGATGATAACTCCGATTCCTGCCATAAATCCCGATAAAACTGGATAAGGCATAAATTTGACATACTTTCCGAAATCAAAAATGCCAAAAAGTAACTCAAAAACACCTGCTAACACGAAAGTTGCAATAATCAAAGGCATTGCATTCGCTAAATCACCTGCTGCCGCCAAACTCGTAGAAACAATAGTCGCCGCTACGACTGTCATTGGACCCGTTGGATCGGTGATTAATGTTTTTGTTCCTCCAAAAAGAGAGGCGATGATTGCTAATATAATTGCCGTATAAATCCCTGCTGTCGCTCCCAAACCTGACTGAACTCCAAAAGCTAAACCCATTGGTAGAGCGATAATTGCAGCTAAAAGTCCGCCCGTCATATCCTCTTTAAAAGAGTCTTTATACGTTGATATAAACTTTTTAATACTCATGTTTTTCTGTTGTTGTTCAAGTATAATTTGAAATGAAATAGCCGTTTTCACAATAACGGTTGCGGACCTACCACCACCCTCCAGAGTAGTGTAAAAAGAGTGACGACCACTCTGGAGAATGGTGGTACGTAATCGCTTACATCAATACTTTAATCAATTATTGAAATTTCCAAAGTTGCTTTAATCGATACATTTAACCCAGCTCTTCTGGCTTCTTCAATGATTTCTTGTGCAGAACGCTTTTCATTGAAAAGGTCATTAATCGAACAGTTCAACTGATTAACATCACAATATTCTGTACCAATACTTCCATGTAAACGCTTAACTTTGTTAGCATTGATTCGCTCTCCGATTAGCTTATTCACTAAATTTGATGCCTCAAAAGAAGAAAACTCACCTTCAACTAACTGTATCTTTTGTGTTGCTTGTGTTACTTGTGTTGCTACCATGATGATTTTATTTTAATTGTGAATGGAATTTTATTTTTTTAATTTTAATTCTGAAAAAAATTAATTGTTGTTACAAATAGAATTATTCCAGAAGAAACAAACAATTCTTTAAAAAATAAATAGTCACTTGTTATGGATAAAGTCATTACCAACCCAAGTGAAACAATCACCAATCCCATTTTTATCCAAGCGGAATTGTTTTTGACATCAGTTCGGAACGGTCTTACAGAATCATTTTTGACCTGCATTAGTTCTTTCCCGTTTTTTGGTGTTAATTTTCTAATAATCGCTGTCATTTTTCTTAGTTTATAATACAAATCTACGTTGCATTTCCATAAATTTGCATTTATCTTTTTAATAGAATACATAAACAAATTTTATGGACTTTACTTTGCACCAACTCAAAACATTCGTAAAACTTACTGAATATCAAAGTATTACGAAGGCTGCTGAAGCACTATTTTTAACACAACCTGCGGTGTCCATTCAGCTAAAAAATTTTCAAAAACAGTTTGGAATTCCCCTTACAGAAGTTGTCGGGAGGCAACTTTATATCACAGATTTCGGAAAAGAGGTCGCACAGTCGGCACAACGGATTTTAGATGAAATTGAAGTGATTAATTACAAAACAAAATCCTTTAAAGGCAAATTAACAGGACGGATAAAAATATCCATTGTCTCCACAGCGAAGTACGTAATGCCTTACTTTTTATCGGATTTTATGCGAGCGCATAGCGGCGTTGATTTAATGATGGACGTGACGAATAAGACAAGAGTCGTGGAGAGTTTGGAACGCAATGAGGTAGATTTTGCAATGGTTTCGGTCTTGCCTGAACAACTTAAATTGAATCGAATTGAGTTGATGCAAAATAAATTATACTTAGTTGGCGGAACGGTTTTAAATCGTAATCCGAAACAATCGGTCATGCGACTTTTTCAAAAACATCCTTTACTTTTTCGAGAAAAAGGTTCAGCGACTCGTGCCGCAATGGAAAGTTTTCTTGCTCAAAAAGATATTCAACCCTTTAAGAAAATAGAATTAACTTCTAATGAAGCCTTAAAACAAGCAATTGTCGCAGGTTTGGGCTATTCGATTATGCCGCTTATTGGTATTAAAAATGAATTAAAAAACGACGATTTAGAAATCATCCCTTATCGAGGTTTACCGATCGTTTCGCACTGGAATTTGGTTTGGCTAAAATCCAAAAAACTGTCTCCAGCAGCTAAGGCGTATTTGGAGTTTGTGGAAACCGAAAAAGATCGCATTATTAAGGATACTTTTGATTGGTTTGAGAAGTATTGAGAACGATGGACGAGTTGCAGGCGAATTTATAAATCACAATCTAAATTTACAAAATATGAATGAGGCAATTCAACAAATACACAATACAGCGATGGATTTATCCGACCTTGCTCGTATCAAAAAAGTAAAAGAAGGCGAAGCGGTTTATCGTCAATATTTGACGGCGGCTTATGAATTAGAATTGTATGCCGTTTCAAAAATTGAGGAAAATAATGATACCAATGACCAACTTTGGCGAGCTATTTTATTAAAAAGTGCAGGTTGGTTAGCGTATAAACATGGTTATTTGGAACAAGCTAAAAGGTTGGCAGATAAAGGATTGAGTATTAAAACGAACCGTTATGTTTTGGATAAAATTAGTGCCTTAAAAACAACAATCGAACAAGATTTGAAAACGCAACTGCCTAATAATTACCATACGTATTATGGTTTTTTGACGGCGGCGAATATTTTGACCAATCAAATCACTTTGCAAGAAAATAATCAAGTCTTAACGCTAAACGTTCCCGAAAATATAATGAAACAAATCGCTCGGTTATTCTTAGGTACAACAGTGGAAATTGAAGCAACGGAAACGAATGGTAAAGTCGTTTTGGAGGCGATTCGTCCTGCGGCTTGATTAACTTAATAATTATGAAAAACTTGATTTTAATTTTTTCCTGTTTTGTTGGTTTATTTATTTCTTGTGATGAACCTGTTTCTGAAGCGGATTTGGAAGGAACTTGGTGTTCTGTAAATTCAGGTTATACTTTCTCTTTCATGCAAAATACCGTTTATTGGAGCGGAAAATACGATTTTGTACGAAGTGGATTATACGAAATAATTGATAATAATTTACAAATTATTACTTCAAAAAATGACATCGTTTTATTTCCAATTACGTATTTTCAAACAGCAATTGATAGCTTTTCTTCTGATAGTTTGATTTTGGATACGATGAGCTTTTGGGGTGTTGCTAACTATTATGAATTAGGTGAAGAAGATTTAGAATTAATTGACTTTGAAATAACGCCTTTTATTATTAGTAAAGAGCAAAAAGAAAGATTCGAGTACTTTCCTTTAAAATGCTTTATGGAACAAGATTCCTTCGTGATGAAGGTTAATAAAAACTATATAAGCTATCAAGATTTATCATTATACATGTCTTATGGACCTCAAAGAAAAGAACCAATTGTCGCTATTTTTTTAGGAAAAAAAGTCCAATTAAAAGATTTTTCCGATTTGCAATATTGGCTGTCTTTATACAGGAATAATAGAATTACGTTTTTCACTCAACCTAAAGGCTTCAATAGTTTTTCTGCATTTGAAATGAAATTACCAATATTTGAAGACATGAATATTGATGATAAATGGAAACCAAATGAAATATATTCGCCACTTCCACAACCAATTTCCATTGATAAAAAAGAATATCTTAAATATTTCAAAAATGCTCAAAAAATAACAGTTCACTCTTCTACTGATTTAATCAAATTGAATAATATTAAAAAAGGATATTTAGCTCATATATTGTTTAATGGGAATTTAGATATGAAAACCTACATTCAAGCTCAAATGATTTTAAAACCACTTTTTAGAACAGGGAATATTCGGACGGAGATTTTGGGAGAAGTGGAATAATTAGGAATTAAGTTTTAAAATATATTTTTTGAAATAATGAAATCAAATATATGAACAATGAACTTTTGTGACTTCTAAAATTCCCACCAACTCCCTTTCCATTTTCAATCCCAAAATTCCTATCTTCGCACTTTATTTTCAGACAAAAAAAATTATTAATAATATTCGACAAACAAAAAGACGTTGGTTTCGGCTGTCTTTAATTCCCGAGATTTTCGGGACAAGCTGTTTGTCGTCAATCGTTCAAGTAAATGACTGATAATCAATCAAATGTAGAAATTGCCAAAAATCTTGGCTTGTTACCAGAAGAATTTGACCGTATTTGTGAAATTATGGGCAGAACGCCCAATTTTACGGAATTGAGTATTTTTTCTGTGATGTGGTCAGAACACTGTTCTTATAAAAATTCAATTACGTATTTGAAACAATTGCCTCGCAAAGGCGCTCGTTTGTTGGTAGAAGCGGGTGAGGAAAATGCAGGTTTGGTTGATATTGGTGATGGTTTGGCTTGTGCTTTCAAAATTGAATCGCACAATCATCCGTCAGCAGTTGAGCCGTATCAAGGGGCTGCGACTGGTGTTGGTGGTATTCATAGAGATATTTTTACGATGGGTGCAAGACCAATTGCCGCTTTAAATTCTTTGCGTTTTGGTAATATCAAACGGGCACATACGAAGCATTTGGTTCACGGTGTTGTGGAAGGAATTGGTGGTTATGGTAACTGTTTTGGAGTGCCGACTGTCGGTGGCGAGGTTTATTTTAATGATTGTTACAACCAAAATATTTTGGTGAATGCGATGTCGGTTGGTATCGTAAATGTGGGTGAAACGGTTTCGGCTTGTGCTGATGGCCCAGGAAATCCTGTGTTTATCGTAGGTTCTCGAACTGGAAAAGATGGGATTCACGGAGCAACTTTCGCTTCGGCGGATTTATCTGAAAATTCTGCGGAAGATTTGCCAGCGGTTCAGGTGGGTGATCCTTTCCAAGAAAAGTTGCTGTTAGAAGCGACTTTGGAAGCGATTCAAACTGGTGCAATCGTTGGAATGCAAGATATGGGAGCGGCAGGAATTACTTGTTCGACTTCTGAAATGAGTGCGAAAAGCGGGACGGGAATGGTGATTGATTTGGACAAAGTGCCGACTCGTCAAGAAAATATGAAGCCGTTTGAAATCTTATTATCTGAAAGTCAAGAGCGAATGTTAATCGTTTGTCACAAAGGACAAGAAGATAAATTATTGGCGGTTTTTGATAAATGGGATTTGGAATGTGCCTTGATTGGTGAAGTGACCGATACTGGACGCATTGTTTATTCTGCTGGTGGCGAAGTCGTGGCGGACGTTCCTGCACATGATTTGGTGTTGGGTGGCGGTGCGCCGATTTACGAGCGTGAGTTTGAAAGACCAGCTTATTTGGATAAAGTGGACGCTTTTGACCAAAGTACAATCGCTGAACCGACGGATTACGTAGCGGCTGCAAAAGCATTGGCGACTGCTCCAAATATTGCGTCAAAACGTTGGGTTTATGAGCAATATGATTCTATGGTTCGTACCAATAATATGACGACAAATCGTCCATCTGATGCAGCAATTATTCGAGTAAAAGGAACCAAAAAAGCATTGGCGGTGACGACGGATTGTAATTCGGCTTTCGTTTATGCAGATCCATACATTGGCGGAATGATTGCGGTGTCGGAAGCGGCTCGAAATATCGTTTGTTCTGGTGGTGAACCTGTTGCAATTACCAATTGTTTGAACTTTGGTAATCCTTATGATAAAGGGGTTTATTACCAATTTGTAAACGCATTAAAAGGAATGGGCGACGCTTGTTTGAAGTTTGAAACGCCTGTAACTGGTGGTAATGTGAGTTTCTATAATCAATCAGTCATGGATGGCGAAATCGTGCCAGTTTATCCAACGCCAACGATTGGCATGTTGGGAATTTTGGACGATGCGAATAAATATATGACGTTGGATTTCAAAAATGAAGGCGATTGTATTTATTTATTAGGCGATTGCCATGAAGGTTTGGGTAGTTCTGAATATTTGCAATCAGTTCATAATGTAAGGTATTCTCCAGTGCCTCATTTTGATTTGGAGGAAGAGTTTGCACTACAGGGAGCCGTTAAAAAGTTAATTAAAGGTTCGTTGATTCAGTCTGCACACGATATTTCTGAAGGTGGTTTATTCATATCTTTATTAGAATCGGCAATGGCTGGTGGTTTCGGTTTTGATGTTAAAACGAAAAATGATATTAGAAAAGATGCCTATTTATTTGGCGAAAGCCAAAGTCGGGTTATCGTTTCTGTGAAAAAGAATAAGATTCCTAATTTTGAAAAAACAATGGCTGCGGCTGGTGTTAAAACTACAAAACTTGGAAAAGTTACCGCTTCGAATTTGGCAATTGATGGCGAAAATTTTGGTCAAACAACGGATTGGAAAGTCGCTTATGATAATGCGATTGGCGATGAGTTAGATAAGTAGCACGGCTATCCGAGCCGCAAAAATAAGTAGCACCGCTATCCGAGCGGTAAATACACAGTCAAAAAAATCGTTGTGATTGTTCGACCATCACATCAAGAGATGATTAGAATAATCACAATGATTTTCATTAAAAATAAAATATCAAATATTGAAAAGCGGTCTGAATCCTCAATAAAAAGAGAAGCAAATTATTTGAAATTAACAAAAAATTCAGATACTTTTAGACTCTTTGACAATTTCTGCAAACCTTGAAAGTTTTATAGACGAAAGAGGAAGAAGAACAGCTGCCGGAAGAAATTAACCAAGCAAAATTAATCTTCTAAACAGTGCTAAAGTCATAGAATTAGCGGGCTTAACCATCGGAATTATCGAACAAGCTACAAGCTTAACAAAAACTGAAATTGAAAATTTATAAATTATGAAATTAAATAAAATTCTTCCTATTATATTATGCTGTTTTGTGATTGTATCCAGTTGTACGAGTACAACAAAAAATGATGCGGACACAACGCAAACCGTGACGGAACAAGAGGAAACGCCTGTCGTAAAAGGTAATTTTTCGGTGGATATTTCTGGACAATTAAAAGGTGGCGAAAATATGCAATTGTATTTCGACCAAGCTTTTTATCAGGCTTTTAATCCTTTGGATAAGGTGACGATTGATGGAAATGGAAACTTTAATATAAAAGCTAAAAATATTGAACCGGGAGTTTATCGTCTGCGAGTGAGTGATAAGAAGGTTTTATTGGTTTTTGACGGTACGGAAACGGCGGTTGTTTGTAATGGTGATTTGGTAAAAGTGCCGAATTTGATTTATGAGGTAAGCGGTTCAAAATC
>Ga0136554_1000877_pt1 | contig 11691 bp, 10 predicted proteins | sample AntRauTorckE5431_FD_104637 | JGI IMG/M metagenome (GOLD analysis project Ga0136554, IMG submission 104637) | Saline lake microbial communities from Rauer Islands, Antarctica - Metagenome Torckler E5 #431 | ecosystem: Environmental > Aquatic > Non-marine Saline and Alkaline > Saline | place...
ATCGTGAATCCGCAGGCAGTTATTATTGCGAAGATTGTTTACAATTCACTGATGCTCTTAGTGCTCGGTTTGATCGGTTTACTGATATACACCACCATGATGGGAAATCCAGTGCAGGATATGCCACTCTATCTTTTCAGCGTGGTCTTAGGAGCAGTTGGTTTTGCGGCAACGCTTACGATTGTAGCAGGAATTGCTTCCAAAGCTGATAATACAGCGACACTGATGGCAGTATTAAGTTTTCCAATTTTACTACCAATGCTCTTAATGCTGATGCGTTTATCCAAAAACGCGATGGACGGATTGGCCAGAAACGTTAGTTATGACGAAATTTTGACCATTGTCGCAATCGATGGCATTGTAATAGCGTTGAGTTATTTACTATTCCCGTATTTATGGCGGAGTTAAATTTTTGACCGAAAACTTATTGACTTTCTAACTAAATAAAATACTAAAAAAATGATAAAAAACTGGTGGAAAGCCCTCGCGGTAATTATACTTCTTTACGTTTTGATTACGGGCTTATTGAATGAAGTGCCACGTTTAGCAATCTTGAACGAAACCATTCGAAACGTTTACTTTCACGTCCCACTTTGGTTCGGGATGATGATCTTATTGATTGCTTCAGTGGTTTATGCCATCAAGTATTTACGGGGCGGAGACATAAAAAATGACGTTTATTCATCACAATTTGCCAACGTCGCCATTGGTTTTGGCGTGTTGGGGTTTCTAACGGGAGCATTGTGGGGAAATTACGCGTGGGGTTCGCCGCTACCACAAGATCCAAAGTTGATTGCAACTGAAATAGGGATGTTGATTTACGCCGCTTATTTTGTTTTACGAAGCTCTTTCGAAGACGAACAACGCAAAGCCCGCCTTTCGGCAATTTATAATATCTTCGCTTTTGCAGCATTTATGCCTTTAGTCTGGATCTTACCCCGTCTGACAGATTCACTTCACCCCGGCAACGGCGGAAACCCAGCATTCGGAAGTTACGACATGGATAACGCCATGCGGGCAATTTTTTATCCCGCTGTTATTGGCTGGACACTTTTAGGCGTTTGGATTACTTCCCTCCGAATTCGGGTCAGAACAATTGAAATCAAGCAGTTGGAAGAAATGAGTAATTGATGTAAACTACTAAATTGATATTAACAAAAACACTGTAATGCTAAACTTACTGATTATCCTTTCAAACATACTTTTTCAACAAGACGTTGAAATGGCTGATATAATGAGACAAGACGGAAAAATCTGGGTCGTAGTCGGAGTAATTCTAATCATGTTCACAGGAATTATCCTCTTTTTAATTTCGTTAGATAGGAAGGTTACTAAACTCGAAAAGAATAACAAATGAAAAAGTCACACATTGCTGCGTTGGGCATTATTGCCGTCGCAATTGCTATTATAGTCTCAACCGTTGGGGATGCTAGCACGTACGCCACTTTTATAGAAGCAAAAGAATTAGCTCAATCCGGTAACGAAAAATCGATTCACGTAGTGGGAGAATTGAAGAAAAACCCGATGGGCGAAATTATTGGTATGCGGTACAATCCCATACTCGACCCGAACCGTTTTGAGTTTGTAATGATTGATTCACTCAACAATGAATCACGCGTAGTTTACAATCAACCGAAACCGCAGGATTTGGATAAATCTGAGAAAGTGGTTGTGATTGGGAAAATGGATTTGAACAAGGATATTTTTAAGGCGGAACAGATTTTACTAAAATGCCCTTCAAAGTATAACAACAAAATGACGGAAACCGTAGCCCAAAACTAAACTATAATGATTGCTCAGGAGAAAGAAGTCAATTTGCGGTTGCAACCAAACGTTCGTTCGTTTTGGAGCACCGCTACGCAATTGAGTTTCCCTTCGGCGATGTGGCGTCTACCCAACGAGCAGACTCGTTATTTCCTGACGAGTTTTTCAGAAAGACCCTTACAAGCAAAAGTTGACTTAGACGAACTTCCGGCAGGTTTTAGTATTGCCCCCTTTAAGAATCCGCAAGGAAGTACAACGTACTTTCTTCCAGCTGATTTACTGTTAACTTTCGATTCTAAAAACCACATTGTCAAGACAATCCAACAACCTGGGGAATTTGACGATGACTGGCAAAAGTTTCAACAAATTTTAAAAAATAAAGTCGCTAAGCAGGCTTCGTCCAAAATTCAGTCGGAAGCGGTGGGAGATTCCGAGGCAGAAAAAAAGCGGTTTGTTTCAACCGTTGAAAATGCTGTCAGGCAAATCAACGAAACTGATTTGCTGAAAGTAGTTCTCTCTCGCAAAAAAACGTTTAAAATTAACGATGACCGTGATATCAATCTAATTTTCGATAAATTATGTGATGCCTACCCTACGGCGTTCGTTTCAGCGGTTTACCTGCCACATTTAAAACAGGTTTGGTTAGGAGCGTCGCCCGAAATACTCGTTTCGCAAGATGAACACGGCATTTTCAAAACAATGTCGCTTGCCGGAACGCAACCCGCTTACGACGACAAGAAACGCCCTATAGCAGAGGCAGAGGCCTCTTGGCGACAGAAAGAAATTGAAGAACAGGCCCTCGTAAGCAGGTACATTATTAATTGTTTTAAAAAAGTTAGGGTTCGAGAATACGATGAAGTAGGACCAAGAACCGCTCAAGCGGGGAACCTGATGCACCTCCGCAGTATGTTTGCTGTTGATACGCAATTGATTAATTTCCCAGAACTAACTTCCGTTATGTTAGACTTGCTTCATCCTACGTCGGCTGTTTGCGGAATGCCCAAAGAAGCCGCCACGAAATTAATATACGAAACCGAAAATTACGACCGAGAATTTTATAGTGGCTATTTAGGCCCCGTGAATGTTGAGCAATCAACGCACCTCTTCGTTAACCTCCGCACAATGAAACTGCAAGACAGTCTGGCAACCCTTTACGCTGGCTGTGGAATCACCGCTGATTCTGACCCTGAAAAAGAATGGATTGAGACTGAGATGAAGTGTCAAACTATTGAAAATGCCCTATTTTAACTACTCCCTTCTTTATTCGTAAAATGACTACAATTGATTGATTTACAGAAAAATCGAATAATTACGTCGAAAAAAAATCCAAACTTTGACGTACAAAAATAGTTTTTATCTATTATTGCACAACGGTTACTCATGCTGGCATGATTAGTGACAGCGGTTAATTGACAACAATTCGTACGTAATATTTGAAGATACTTCTCATCCCCTCGTAAATGCAGAAACTTTCACTCAATCAAAACCTGCAGCAACGGTTATCACCGCAGCAGATTCAGTTTATCAAATTACTCCAGATTCCGACTATTGAACTTAAACAGCGAATCAAAGAAGAAATGGAGGTAAATCCTGCACTTGAAGAAGGAGCAGAAATTGATGAAAAAGTGAAGGAGGAAGAGGAGCCGTTTGATGATTATGACTCCACCGAAAACGATTATAATGATGAAACGCTTGACATTCAAGACTACGTTAATCAGGATGAATACGGCGGGTATAAAATGCAGGGAGATGGGTGGAATGAAGAAGACAAAGTAAGCATGCCTATCGTTTCTTCTGATACATTAATAGAGTCTCTCGTGGGTCAGTTAGGTTACCTCCAGCTCAACAAGCGTGAATACTTAATCGGAAATCAGTTAATTGGAAGTATCGACGAAGACGGCTACATCAGACGTCCCATGCGAGCCATTGTGAATGATTTGGCGTTCACTCAAAACCTTTACACTTCCATTGAAGAGCTCGAGAAAATTTTAACAGAAGTACAAAAATTAGACCCTCCAGGAATCGCCGCCAGAGATTTACGCGAATGTTTGCTTCTTCAGTTGAGACGAATGCAGCACTCAGGACCACATATTGCCGTTGCCATCAAAATGATGGATAAAAATTATACCGAATTTACAAAAAAGCATTTCGCTAAAATTCAGAAAAAACTTAGTATCACCGAAGATGACCTAAAAGACGCAATGTCAATCATTATGCGGCTAAATCCTAAACCTGGTGGAGGGTTTTCAGGAAGTTCAGGAGCTCAGTACCTCTTACCCGACTTCATTGTTTCTGCCCAAAATGGAAAACTAGAAATCGTCCTAAATTCTAAAAACGCTCCCGACCTACGTATCAGCAGATCATTCTCAGACATGCTGAATGCTTACCACGCCGGTGACAAACAAAACAAAGTTGTCAAAGAAACGGTGACTTTTATTAAGCAAAAGCTCGATTCAGCGAAATGGTTTATTGACGCGATTCACCAACGTCAACAGACACTATTGAGAACCATGGAGGCAATTGTCCGGTATCAGGAGCCATTCTTTCAGGATGGCGACGAATCTTTGTTGAAACCCATGATTCTGAAGGATATTGCCGAGATTATTCAAATGGAAATCTCAACTGTTTCGCGGGTGGCAAATAGTAAATCAGTACAGACAGATTTCGGAATTTATCCATTAAAATACTTCTTCTCGGAAGGAATATCTACTAACTCAGGCGAAGATGCTTCAAGCCGTGAAGTAAAAAATATTCTCAGAGATATTGTTGATAACGAACCGAAACACGCTCCTTTATCGGACGATAAATTAGAAAAAATCCTTAAGAATCGAGGCTATAACATCGCCCGACGCACCGTTGCTAAATACCGCGAGCAATTAAACATCCCAGTTGCCCGATTACGGAAGCAGATTTAATTCCTCAAAAATATTTCTGGTTTTGTTACTGAGCTGTTTCAGGAATGAGGCATTTTTTGCTTGGTAGCGGATTTGTATAAGAATAGTAAGGAGTAAAAAACGCAACTATCATTCAGTTGAACACAAGCCGAATTTTCAAATTTTTCTTAGTGTCTTTTTGTCGATAAGCCAAATTTAAAAACCTGGCAACCTCGTAAAAGTGCCTTTACCATTGGGTTAAGCGACAATTGCCCTATTATTTTTATACGTTGTTAGGTACAGTTCTATTCCGATGTTGTTGGCATTGTCTCACTCAAAAGTAAAGCGTCCACTTCGTTTTCTGACATTTCTCTAAATTCATCTGGCAGTTGTGGAAAATCAATATTTGTCATCCATTCGTAAAGTAAGAAGTTTATAGGATACCTATTGGATTGGTAATCAAACTATTCATGACAAGAGCTCTACCGAATTGACTGAAGCAGTAAGAAAGCATTGGAGCATTGAAGTCCATCACTATTGTAGGGACGTTCAATGAGGCGAGTACAAAATGATAATGCAGAATAAAGACGAAGCTAAGGTCGTTGCGGGTTTCATCACAATTGCAACAGACTTATTCCAAAAAAAATATGAACACCTCTAAATTAAGGGAAAAAATAACCAAAAATTGGAAAATGGTTCATACTATTTTCAAGCCAAAATAACTTCTATGAACAAGCCCTGAAGATGAAAATAGGCGATTACGTAGCACGAAACTTTCGGTTAAACACAAAGTATGATACGAGCCAAAAACCTTAAATTTGCTACTATTTCACCTACTTTTTATATGCATTGTTAGCCACAGTTTTTCTATTCATAATTTTGTCAATTCGCCGTTTATTTTCTTGTTGTAACAAGGAAGGAAATAAATTCATTAAAATATTCGGTATCATCATTGTTACTCCAAATACTATACTCTGGTTAAAGCCTTGATAAATGGCAAAAATTGTAACAAATACAAATCCGATTAAGTGACTTATTTCTGAAAGAGTCATTTCATAACGTATTTCGGCCAAATCAGCCTTTTTATTTTCTAGCTTAATTTTCTGATTAAAAAATTTAAAAAAAGTATTTTTCACAATCCACTTGAAATATTTAATGCCGATATTTTTATTCAGAGCTACACTTTTTATAAAATTAAGATTTGATATTTTTTGATAATATTCAGTTTTCGCAAGAGTAGCGTTAATTATCATTCCGACTATCCACGATATAAATGAAATTGATATTCCAAATGTAAATCCTAATATTAAGTGTTTCGTTATCATTTTTTTTTCAAATTGTAGCTGACGGTTAGTATATGAAAAGTAGGCGGTTACGAAGCACGAAACTTTCGGTTAAACACAAAGTATGATACGAGCCCAGAACCTTGAATTTGCTACTATTTCGCCTATTTTTTGTGTACAATGTTCTCGACTGGTTTTTATTTTTGGAATAGATTTAAAACTAATTCCATATTCGCCTTTAATTCGGACATAATATTACTAATATCTTCATTTTTAGTACTTTTTGATAATTCAGATATGGGACTGTGTTGTACTATTTTTCCGTTTCTCAAGAAAATAATTTCGTCCGCTACATCGATCGCGTCTGAGATATCATGGGTGATGAATATCATAGAGGTATTAAGCTTCCTTACAATACCCTTTATTTCTTTACGTAATTCAGATTTTAAACCGATATCTAGACTACTAAATGGCTCGTCAAGCAAAAGTAATTTGGGCTCAATTGCCAATGTACGGGCTAAAGCTACTCTCTGCTCTTGACCACCACTTAGTTGCGACGGATAGGACTTGTTATAGCCTTCCATTTTCACCAACTTAAGAAACTTGTCTGTGATTTTGCTTTTATTATCTTTAATACCATATGCTATGTTTTGTTCAACTGTAAGGTGAGGGAATAATGCAAAGTCTTGAAAAACGAAGCCTATATTTCGTAGTTGAGGCTTTACTATTTTGATGTTATCACTGACGATAGATTGTGCTACTTTTATTTCACCTCCGTCGGGTCGTTCCAGACCAGCGATAAGTCTAAGTAAGGTAGATTTCCCACTACCGCTTTCACCTACGATTGCACATATCTTGCCGCTCTCCATATTGAAGTTAAAATCAGATAAGACCTTTACTTTTCCATCATAAGACTTAGAAAGTTTACTGATTTCTAAAATGGCATTCACAACCATAAAATATCCTTATTTATATGTTTAATTTATCTCTTTTTTGCAAATAACTAATGAATGCCATTGATATTGTAATCGTAAGGATCAACATTAATGCGGGTAAGGCTGCTTCTGCAACACGTTCGTCATCTGCATACTCATAGGCTTTTACGGCCAATGTTTGCACATTATAGGGTTTCAGGATTAGTGTTAATGGTAGCTCTTTTAATACGTCAATAAAAACCAATATTCCTGATGTCAATAAAGCAGTTCTCAATAAAGGCAATTCGATATTGAATAGTGTTTTTATCTTGCCAACATTTAGAAGGTAAGAAGCTTCAGAGATGTTCTTTCCCACCTTTAAAGAGTTGGCCTCTAATGGATGAAATACCACTGCTAAAAATCGAAAAACATATGCGTATATTAAGACAACACTGCTGCTGTAAAATATAAATCCGATTTCAAGGCTGAATACATCATCAAAAAAAGTGATAAACGACTGGCTGCTTCTTATGACTCCAATTCCTATAATAGCTCCTGGTATCACATAGCCAATAGTTGCGACTTTCTTAAAAAAATGTAAACTCTTTAAATGATTCCATCTTGAAAAATAGATTAAGGCTAATGAGGTAAGAAGAATAAGACCAGTAGTAACCAATGCGATAGTAAAGCTCTGTAACGCTATCTGTAGTAATTCAATGTTAAATGTTTTTTCATAAGTGAGTGTAGCCCAGTAAAACAACTGTCCTAAAGGTAATATGAGACCAAAGAGAATAGGCATCCCAATTATTGTCCAAACTAAAAGTCGCTTGTTACCTTTTAGGTCAATTCTATCTGTCGACTTTAGCTGGTCTGTACTACCTTTTACCGCATAAGATTTACTTCCTCTTTGCCACTTTACTAGTGAATTGATAATGACAACCATTACGATCAATAATGCCGATAGATACACTGCTGATTGCAGGTCTTCAAGCATCGTCCATGTTCTGAATATTCCCGTTGTAAATGTATTGATTCCATAATATTTAGCTGCTCCATAATCGTTAAGTACTTCCATAAATACTAAAAATAATCCACTAATAATTGCGGGTGACGCTAAAGGAAAAGCTACTGACCTTAGGTAACGCCAGTTGGATGCTCCTAATAAGTCACTTGACTCGCGAATACTGCGTGGAATAGATGAAAACATCGCCAGACTACTTGCATACACATAGGGGAAAAGAGAAAAGCTCAATACCCAGATCAATCCATAGATGTTCATCAACTCTATTTTTTGAATAGAAAACCCAATGGTTTGTAAACATCCAATTAGCGTTCCACCGTTGCCTAGTAAGCCAACATACGCATAGGCTAAAATATAGGATGGAATTGCTAATGGCAGAAAAAGCAACCATTTTAGTAATGATCTAAGAGGAAAATTATAATTGGATATAACCCAAGCTGAAGAGGTACCAAGTAGGGTTGTTAGTATGCCGGTACCAATCAAGAGTACAATAGAATTTTGGATATACTCTAATAGAAAATAGTTGACAATATGTTCCCACATATCACCTACGCCATCAAATAGGTATACAGTGATGGTTAAAATAGGTATGGCAACAAAAAAGCCAATGGCTGCTGTAAACAACGACCATTGGTTAAAATCTCTTCGTATTCTATTTAATTTATTGAGCATTTGGCCCTTTATCCCATGCTACTTCATCAAAAGTTATTACTGCAGCCTTATTCAATTCTCCGAGTTTGGTTAAGGATAATTGATCTTCCTTAAAATTGCCCCAAGAGATTAATAATTCTGAAGTATTGGCTGAAGGGTTTACAGGATACTCATAATTAGTTTCTGCAAATATTTCTTGCACTTCTTTGCTTACTAAGTACTCCATAAATTTAATTGCATTCGCTTTATTAGGTGCATGTTTAGTAACACCAATTCCACTTATATTAATATGTGTACCTCTGTCGTCTTGATTAGGGAAAAAGAGTCCGACCGCATTCGCAGCATTTACCTCAACCGGATCTTTTGAATTAAGCAGTTTACCTATGTAGTAGGTGTTCACAATTGCAAGGTCACCTTCGCCTGCCAATATAGCTTTGATTTGATCTCGGTCATTCCCTTTGGGTACTCGAGCAAAATTTGTGACAATGTCTTCAGCCCATGTTTTAGCCGCTGTCTTGCCATTATTAGCGATGATAGAAGCAAGTAATGACTGATTGTAAATGTTGCTAGAGGCACGAATTAATATCTTGTTTTTCCACTGAGATTCAGTTAATGCTTCATAAGTAGTTAATTCCTCAGGTTTTACTCTTTCTTTTGAATACGCTATGATACGTGCACGCTTCGTCAATCCGAACCATTGATTTTCTTGATCCTTCAAGTAACTAGGTATCGTAGAATCAAGTACTTTTGAATCTACGGATTGCAATAACCCTTTGTTTTTAGCTCTCACGAGTCTTCCTGCATCCACGGTAAGTAATAAGTCTGCAGGTGATTGATTCCCTTCACTTTCTAGTTTCTGTATAAGTTCATCTGCACTTGCTTTTACAACATTGATTTTTATCCCAGTCTCTTGTTCAAACTTTTCGAAGATGACTTTGTCGCTGTCATAATGCCTATGCGTGTAAAGTGTGATCTCTTGTTTTTGGACTTGTTCTGTTTTCTCGCTGCTATTCTTACAGGAGAATATAAGAGATACTGTGAATAAAAGTAGAATTGAATATTTTACCATTTTATTTTTTTGAATTTATATATTACTAAAGTCACAAAAATAGGTTATTTAGATTGATTATAAATAGCTTGGCTAAATAATTTTGCCTGTTGAGAATATTTGGGCTATATATTGTAGGGGTTTGAAAGCATTAAAGTAACAAGTTTCCACTAAGCCAAAACTGAATGAATAGGTTTTAAATTATTCAGTAAAAACGGTACGGTAATGAAGTTTTGGCGGATTTGCCTATAACCACAAGCTTTAAAAGCCAATGAAACCCTTATTGTATAATTGTATATAGGTTATATTGTAGTGCGTTTTTATTATACTGTTCCAAACCACCTTTGAATTATAGGTTCGGTTGCCGCACCAAGTATCGTAGCATCTATCTGTATGAATTGGCAAGGGATAAGAACCTTAGTGAGACCTATTTTAAGCATGCCATATATGGACTTAGGTTCTTTTTTAGGGCATATGATTTAGAAGATAAAGCCCTTCGCTTACCTAACTTGAAACGACAATCCCCCAACAGTCTTTTCTCGAAAAAAGTTAAGAAGGCTATTAAGAACTCCTCAGAGGCTAAAGCAAAGGGTATTGTTGAGTTTAACCTATTCTGCTGGCTTACGAGTAAGCGAGGTTTGTAAGTTAAAATTGACAGACATAGATTATGACAAGAAGCAGCTTCACCTCCACGAATGACAGGACCCATTGCAGGAGCCATTGTGTGGTCCTAAGCGATTTAATAACACGAGGCTTGGCACAGTATATTTTGGGAGCGGATTATTTGATATCAACCTCGATGAAGTCATAGGCTCAAGTGAACTAGAGCCTGTCCTGAGCAGACCTTACAACACGTCATTCGAGCCTAATTATTAGCCACTTTTAGAATTACGACTCATAAAACACTCAAATTTGAAAACAAAAGTAAAAACTCTTGGCATGCAATAGGTGATATGGTTAGATGCAAGTATAAAATCACAAAAGTACCATACCTCAAGATGGTAACGAAACATCAAACACAAGACAAAAGCCGAAAGATTAGAGCATGCAATGTTTATTGGTTCAACATCCTTAATAAAATAGAAACTACCTACGTAATTTTTGTTGTGGGTAAAGGCTGTGCTATAATTAGTTGCGGCATTAGAAATCTGCCAAGGTTTCCTACGCTAAACAGACTAGTTATGCTTAGATTTTCCGAAAGGAAAATTCGCCGCAATCAATTATGGCTTTTGTGGACAATCTATGCGGTATTGATATTCTCTTATTAATCGTCATCAAATACTGTTTTTACTTTATTTATTGTCTCGTTAGTTTCTTTATTACGTTTGGCTCTCCTAACTTCAATTTAACTGGTAATGGCCAAAATTTTGCAATCAATATGGTCTGTATGAAATGGCTTAGTTCGAAGCTGCATTATTTTAATGGTATCAACGAGTAAGACAATATACGTTTGTAGCACTAACCACATAATTTGGGATTTTAATGTAGTCAGTATTGATACATTCATTAATTCCCTTTTCCTGAAAATCCTTTACTACATCTCGTAATATCTTCTTTGCCAAAGGAAGATTTTGTTGGGCTATCACCGGAATGACCCAAGCTAAGGGGGTAGCCCAATAAGCACCATTTTGGTATGTTCCTTCTGTACAAGATAGGAATAAATTATTCCAACTAGAATCGCTTCCGGGTAAATGTCTTATTTGTCCGTTCTTAATAATTTGTTCCACATTATGAATCAGATAGTCTGAAATTTTTTTGCTTTGCTCTGCGGTTGTTATCCCAACATTAACTGCGTAGGCACTTCCCCATATATCAATTTGTTTGCAGTCCTTATCAGCGGCCCAAAACATCCCTGATTTTTCATCCATAAGTATATTTATGTTCTTTTGAATATTTTCAGAGCGAGCCTTGTAGATGTCTGGATTTCCGTAATTGTATTTTCTACAAAGTTCTTCCATTTCGATACATGCCTCGTAATAGATAAGGGATGAAAACAAAAGATTTCCAGTTTTTTTAACAATATCCGTGAAGCCATAAACACACTGTGGATTTTTTTCATCGTTGTAGACGAGGCCGCTTTCTTCTCGATTAATAAAATCGAGACCTCTTCGAAGCCTTGCCTCAAGGGCACGAAAAA
>Ga0136554_1000879_pt1 | contig 11671 bp, 11 predicted proteins | sample AntRauTorckE5431_FD_104637 | JGI IMG/M metagenome (GOLD analysis project Ga0136554, IMG submission 104637) | Saline lake microbial communities from Rauer Islands, Antarctica - Metagenome Torckler E5 #431 | ecosystem: Environmental > Aquatic > Non-marine Saline and Alkaline > Saline | place...
CTTTCAGGCGCGCGATTTCGTCGGCAGCGCCGCTCTCTTTGCCGGCCGCACCATCGGCGGTGGGGTCATCGGTGCCGTCTTCCGGCTCCGTCAGATGGTCGGCGCCGGCGGCGCGCAGCGCGTCCTCAACGGCCTTTTCAGCCGCTTCCTGGGTCGCGGGATCGACGTGATCCTGCGGGTCCTCATGCTGTTGCGCGTTGGCCTGGTCTTTGCGGCTCATGCTGTCCGGTTCCCTTAACCTAAATTTCGTTCATCTCGCCCTATCGACGATTAAGCGCTCGGCGTTCGCTTACCCGATCCGACCGCCCGCCTCAAGCAAAGCTGGGCCCGAGAAATCCACCCGTCGACAGGTATCTCGACGGTTCAAATAGGAAGCGTTGGGTGGTTTGACTAGGGCGTGGCCTAGACCGCATCGCGCCGACCGAGCAATCGACCGACCACTTTTGAGGTGTAATCCACCATCGGGATGATGCGCGCATAGTTCATTCGCGTCGGCCCAACGACCCCGATTGCGCCGATCACGCGCTCTTCCTCGTTCAGGTAAGGCGAGACGATCATTGAGCAGCCGGTCATCGAAAATAGGGTGCTGCCCGATCCGATGAAAATCTGCACGCCTTCCGCAATATCAGCGGCATCCAGCAGGCGCAGCATGTTTTCTTTCGTCTCAAGGGCGGAGAATAACGCGCGGATATGCTCAAGGTCCGTCATCGCCTGCACATCTTGCAGCAGGTTCGACTGGCCACGCACGATCAGCACGCCGTCGCCCGAACTCATATCCGACCAAGTCGCCAAACCGGCTTCGACCACCTTGGCGGTCAATTCATCGATCTGGGCTTTGTTGGCGTGGATTTCGTCGCTGACGGTATCGCGGGTTTGGTCGATCGTCTTGCCGGCCAATTTGGCGGACAGGAAATTCGTCGCCTCAGTCAAAGCCGAGGCGGGAAGCCCCATCGGCAGGTCGATCACCCGATTTTCCACCAAACCGCTGTCGGTCACCATCACGACCAGGGCCCGGCCCGGCCCGATGGGCACGAATTCCATATGTTTTAGGCGCTGATCCGACTTCGGCGCAAAGACTAGGCTGGCGCATTTGGACAGGCCGCTCATCAAACTGCTGGCTTCTTCCAGCACCTGATTGACGCTTTTACCCGTGGCGGAGCAGGAATGTTCAATCGCGCGGCGGTCGGATTCGGACAGGTTGCCAAGCTCCAGAATGCCGTCAACGAAAAGTCGCAGGCCCGCATCGGTCGGCAAGCGCCCGGCGGAGGTGTGCGGCGCATAGAGCAGGCCGCTATCCTCCAAATCCGCCATGACATTGCGCACGGTGGCCGGCGATAGCTGTTGCTGCAGGCGACGCGACAAGGTGCGCGAGCCGACAGGTTCACCCGTCTCGACGAAAGCCTCAACGATGAGGCGTAAGATTTCGCGTGAGCGGTCGTTCATTTCGGAGATCATGGTTTATATCCGATGCGCAGGCCCGATGTGCGGGCCGCAAACGCTCTGAGTGTTCAGAGGCCTTAAGTGTAAGAACCCCCTGAAAGCGCGTCAATCGCGCATCTGCCGGGTTGGACGCGCCGGGGCTGGACGCCTGCGCCTGCGGGGGTTAGCGTGCCGCCACCTTTGGCCACCACCCTTTATCGTTCTGATACCTTGAGGAGGCTGAGACCTTGCGCCCCAGCAAACGCGCCCCCGACCAGCTTCGTGAAATTATTTTGGAGCCGGATGTCGCCCGCTACGCGGAAGGCTCATGCCTCGCGAAATTTGGCCACACCCATGTTTTATGCTGTGCCAGCGTCGAAGATTCGGTGCCGCCCTTCCTGCGCAATAGCGGTCGGGGTTGGGTGACGGCGGAATATGGCATGCTGCCGCGCTCCACCCACAGCCGCATGGATCGTCGCCGCACGGCAGACGGGGGCCGGACCCAGGAAATCAGCCGGTTGATCGGCCGCTCGCTGCGCGCGATCGTCGATATGCCGAAGCTGGGGGAACGCCAAATCCGCCTGGATTGCGATGTGTTGCAGGCCGATGGCGGCACGCGCACGGCGGCGATCACGGGCGCCTATGTCGCGCTTTCCTTGGCGATCCAGCATATGCAGCGCCTGGGCGCGGTGGAGGGTAATCCCCTGACCGACAGCATCGCGGCGATTTCCTGTGGGCTTTATGAAGGCGAGGCGGTTCTGGACCTTGATTATGACGAGGATTCCAACGCCCAGGCCGATGCCAATTTCGTCCTGACCGGCAGCGGTGGTATCGTGGAAATCCAGGGCACGGCGGAGCAAGACCCGTTCAGCGAAGAGCAATTCATCAAGCTGTTGGGATTGGCCAAAAAAGGCTGTGGCGACCTGACGGCTGCGCAGAAGGCGGCGCTGGGCGTTAGCTGATCCGATCTAAAAGACGAAGCGAGGTCTGCGATGGCACGGCATTTCGACGCGGCGGATAAGGGCGGTAAGCTGGTGATCGCCAGCCATAATCCCGGCAAGGTGCGCGAGATTGGCGACCTGCTGGGCCCGTTTGGTGTGACCACGCTGTCCGCTGGGGAGTTGGACCTGCCGGAGCCGGAGGAGACCGGCGACAGTTTCATCGCCAACGCCAAGCTAAAGGCCTTGGCGGCGGCGAAGGGCGCGGATTTGCCGGCACTGGCCGATGATAGCGGCTTGGCCGTCGATGCCCTGGAAGGGGCGCCCGGCATTTATTCCGCCCGCTGGGCCGGGCCGGAGAAAGATTTTGGCCTGGCGATGGAACGCGTGCATGAGGCGATGGCCGACAGCGTTGATCGCACCGGCCAATTCGTCTGCGCTCTGGCCCTGGCCTGGCCGGATGGCCACTGCGAGATTTTCCAAGGTGCCGTCGGTGGTTTGATCGTCTGGCCGCCGCGTGGGCATCACGGCTTTGGCTATGACCCGATCTTTGTGCCCGAAGGCCATGATGAGACCTTTGGTGAGTTTGAGCCGGCGGCCAAGCACGCCATCAGCCACCGGGCCGAGGCCTTCAAAAAACTGGTAGCCGCCTGCTTCCAGGCACGCTGACCGGCCTTTAAGGGAGCGCCGACCCATGGTCGCCCTTTACGTCCACTGGCCCTTTTGTAAGGCCAAGTGCCCCTATTGCGATTTCAACAGCCATGTGCGCGACAGCGTGGATCACGACCGGTGGCGCCGCGCGTTGGTGGCGCAGACCACGTCGGCGCTGGAAATCTATCGCGATCGCCCCGGCGCGCAGTTGGAGAGCATTTTTTTTGGCGGCGGCACCCCCTCCCTGATGCAGCCCGAAACCGTGGCCGCCGTGATTGAGGCTGCGAAGGCGGCTCTGCCCGTCACGGATGATGTGGAGATCACGCTGGAGGCGAACCCAACATCGGTGGAGGCGGATAAGTTCGAAGGCTTCCGCCGGGCGGGGGTTAACCGCGTATCGCTTGGTGTTCAGGCGATGAACAATGATGATTTAGGCTTCTTGGGACGCGAACATAGCGTTGATGAGGCGTTGGCTGCCGTGGACTTGGCGCATGACACCTTCGCGCGGGTCAGCTTCGACCTGATTTACGCCCGTCCCGACCAGGACCCGGCGGTTTGGGCCCGCGAGCTTGAGGCAGCACTGGCCCGGACCGGCGACCATCTATCGCTGTATCAATTGACGATTGAGCCGGGAACCGCCTTTTTCACCCGCGATCGCCTAGGCGAGACAATGACCGCCGAGGAGGAGCGTGCCGCCGATCTGTGGGCGGTGACGCAAGAGGTGACGGGCACGGCAGGCTTTGCGGGCTATGAGGTTTCCAACCACGCCCGACCCGGCGGGGAAAGCCGCCATAATCTTGTCTATTGGCGCTATGGCGATTATGCGGGCGTCGGGCCCGGCGCGCATGGGCGGGTCACCGATGGCACAGGCATGAAGATCGCAACGACGCGCCACCGGCTGCCGGAAAAATGGCTGGAAGCCGCAGAATCCGGGGTGCCGGCCTTTGCCGAGCATGCTGGCTTATCGACTGAGGACCGCCGGCGGGAGCTATTGTTGATGGGCCTGCGCCTGAGCGAAGGCGTGCCGGAATCCCGACTTTGGGCCGAAACCGGGGCAGGGTTTGAGGTTTTGGACCCGGCCCGTCTGGATGCCTTGCAGGCGGAGGATTGGCTGCGCTTGGAAGACGGCGTGCTGCGCGTGACGCAAGCCGGGCGCATGCGGCTGAATGGGCTGCTATCCTATTTGGTGGATTAGGCCGCTTCTTCCGCGCTTTTCACCACGATATCGGCGAATTCCGTCAGATAGACCGAGCCTTTGACCGTGCGTTGCAGCAGGACGGAGCGGCGGTCCTGATCATCCGGCTTGCGTCGCACTAGGCCCAGCTCCGATAGCCGATCGACCGCGCGGGTGACCGCCGGCTTTGCGATATTCAGGCTATCCGCCAAGCCGCGCACGGTATGGGGCGGCGCACCGATATAGATCGTCATCAGCACCGCCATTTGGCGCGCCGACAGGTCGGGCCCATCGCGTCTTACACTTTCGCGCAAGGCGCCTTGCCAGAGGCTAAGGGCTTGGGTGGAGTTGATGTCGATCGCCATCGAAGGCCCGTCTCCCGAAGGATTAACCGCTATCAGGCGGCCTTAATCGTTTCGCTACCGAATTGAGATTAAGGTGCTTCGCGGTTTGGGGCAATGGCGTTTCGTGCGTTATCCGTAACGATTTTTTAGTAGCTGAAATACGGCGCGCACGCTTTGCGCTTCCCCGCCTTCGGGCCGACCGGGCTTAGGCCTCGTGTTCCACGCCATCATGTCCAAATGGCACCACGGGGTGTTGGGGGTGACGAAGCGCTGCAGGAACAGGCCTGCCGTGATCGCCCCGCCATAGCCGCCGGGTGGCGCGTTATTCAGATCGGCCACCTTGCTGTCCAATTGGCTGTCATACGCGTCAACCAAGGGCAGACGCCATAGCGGGTCGCCGACGGCATCAGCCGCGCGCGCCAAATCGCCCGCCACATCGTCGTCGTTGCAAAAAAGGGCGGGCACATCGGTACCCAGCGCAACCCGTGCGGCGCCGGTGAGCGTCGCAAAGTCCAGCAGCAGGTCCGGCGCCTCCTCGCACGCCAGCGCCAACGCGTCGGCCAAGACCAAACGGCCTTCGGCGTCGGTATTACCGATCTCGACGCTCAACCCCTTGCGGGACGGCAGCACATCCATCGGCCGGAAGGCATCGCCGGAAACGCTGTTTTCCACCGCCGGGATTAAAACGCGCAGCCGCACCTTCAACCCAAGCGCCATCACCATGCGCGCAACGGCCAAGGCCTGGGCCGCCCCGCCCATATCCTTCTTCATCATCAGCATGCCCGCCGACGGTTTTAAATCCAAACCACCGGTATCGAAACAAACGCCCTTGCCGACGAGTGTTACCTTCGGATGGCTGGGCTTGCCCCAGGTCATATCGATCAAGCGCGGTGCCCGGCTGGCGGCGCGTCCGACCGCGTGGATCATCGGAAAATTCTCCGCCAACAGATCATCGCCGACGATGATTTTGCAGGCGCCCTTGAATTCGCGCGCCATCGCCGCAGCCGTTGCGGCCAATTCGCCGGGCCCCATGTCGCCGGCGGGCGTGTTGATCAGATCGCGCGACAGATAGACGGCCTTGGCCGTGGCTTCGACCACCGCCTTATCGGCCTTGGCCGGCCATACCAGCACTGGCGCCTTATCGGATGATTTTTTATAGCGCGCGAAGCGATAGCAGCCCAACGCCCAGCCCAGCGCGGCACGATCCCCATCGACCGCCACGCCCCCGTCATCTAGGCGGTAACGTCCGCTGGGAAGGCCGGCAGCCGCCCCCCACGCCCACAGATCGCCGGCATCCTTAATTCCCAACAGCACACCCGCCGGCGCGCCGTCGGCACCGGGATAGATTAATGTGCTGGCCGGCTTTGCCTTGAAGCCGTTGTGGGCTACCCACGCGCCCAGCGCATCGGATTGTCCCTTCAACCAGCCCTCCAACCCCTCTGAGGTCAGCGGCGTGATGGGCAGCGTTTTTTTATCCGCGCGGGTCGCAAAACAATCCATATCGGCCATCGGCGCCGTCCTTCCGGTTCTAGGCATCATGCAGGGCGCATGGGGTGGGATTTAGCGCGCACACGCGCCCTAGTCCAGTCGGCAGGTCGTCGCCCAAGCTCATGAGACAGGCCCCTCAACACTCCGGCTCAGGCAATCGGCGGATGGCGCTGACTTCGGCGCCGACCATCGCCAAGCCGATATCAAGCGACAGGCGCGTTGCAATGCCGTTGGCATGGTAGTCGGCCACATAGGTCGATAGCGGCTCGCTATCCGGGGTGTCTGGGTCGTAGAAAGCGGTGACGGTCCGGATCGCCGGGCTGTCCAGCAGATCCCGGTCGCCTGCGACACCGTCCGGGGCTGGTTCGGGCGTGCCGGCGGCGACGTCGACCGTTAGCAGCGCGCCCTCTTCCCCGCCATCGAACAGGGTTTGGGAGACCAAACGCTCACCCCCGAACAGCCGGGGGATGGAATAGAAGGCGCCACTGACCGGGAAATTCGTGCCGGCGGGCAGTTTCAGGGTTTTATTCGCCGGCGTATCAAACCGCACCAGCCCGCCGTCGGGGCCGCGTTCCGCCGTGCCGGCGGTCAGGGCCACCGTCGTGCCATTGAGCTGCTGCGCGGTTTTGAACGACAAAGTACCGCCTGTCCCATCGTCGGAGAGGGTTTCCTCATGATGGGAGCGCGATACCAAGCTGATCTGCGGCTGACCCTGTTCGCCGAATTTAATCTGCATGTCGGTGTCCAGCACCCAACCTTTGCAGGTTCGCGCAAGCCGCGCCAAGAAAAGCCCATCGACGCTGGCCGCATCGACCCCGCGCGCTTCCAGCAAGGATAGGTCATAGCGCGCTTCGTGGGGCACGAACGCACTCTGTGCCTGCGCCGCGACCGGCTGGAGCGACCCAAGCGCCAGGATCAGCAGGGCCTTACAAAAAATGGGATACGTGCGTTTCATGCGACACCTTTACCTCTAAACATTTTTTACAGTCTGGCATTACAATAAACCCTGGACAATAAACCCTGGTTTCCTTGAGCCAATAGTATCTTTACTGTGTGGCAGACGGGCCCAAGCGTCGAGAGAACGCGCGCCCGGATCTGGACTGCTTATTTGGTTTCGCAGTCGGATCGTTTGGATGGGATGATGATGCAGGAAGAGCGTAAGGATATCCATAACTCCAACGTGCCGGCTTTATGTCAGGCGTGCGAAGCGCGCCATAACGGCATTTGCGGCGCGTTGAAAACGGATGAACTGCTACGCCTTAGCCGCCACACCACCACAAAACATATACCGGCCGGCAGCCAGCTGATCGGCGAAGAAGAAAGGGTCGAAACCTACGCCAATGTGTTGAGCGGCGTGGTGAAGCTTACCAAGATCATGGCCGATGGCCGTCAACAAATCGTTGGGCTGCAATTCGCCCCGGATTTCGTTGGCCGCCCCTTCCAGGAGGCCAGCAAGGTGGGCGCCGAGGCGGCCTCCGACGTGCATCTGTGCATCTTCCCGAAATCCTCCCTCGATGCGATGTTGAAGGAACAGCCCAGCATGGAGCATCGCCTGCTGCGCCAATCGCTGAACGAGTTGGATGAGGCGCGCGAATGGATGCTGACGCTGGGTCGGAAGACGGCGCAGGAAAAGGTGTCCAGCTTCCTCTATATGATCGCGACCCATATCGATCCGAATTCTGACGCGGCCACCAACAACCGTGCAGTCTTCGACCTGCCGCTCACGCGGGCCGATATTGCGGACTTCTTAGGGCTGACGATTGAAACGGTTAGCCGCCAGCTGACCAAGCTGCGCAAATCCGGCGTGATCGAGATTGAGGCCAACCGCCATTTGACGGTCCCGGATATGGCGGCCTTGAAGCAAGTCTCAGAAGGTTAGCGGGACGCGTCCTGCCAGGATGCTCTAGCTGCGAAAGCGTGGATGGGCTTTCGCGTATTCGCGCATCAACTGCTCCCCATCCACTTCCGTGTAACGCTGCGTGGTCGATAGGGAACTGTGGCCCAGCAACTCCTGGATCGCCCGCAAATCGCCGCCCGCACTTAACAGATGGGTGGCGAAGCTGTGGCGCAGCGCATGCGGGCTGGCGCTATCCGGCAGGCCAAGGCTTGCGCGCACCAGACGCATCGTGCGCCGCGCTTGGCCCGACTCCAACAATCCACCGCGCAATCCTACGAACAACGGCCGATCCGGCGGGGCCGGGTGGGGGCAGGCCGCCAGATAGGCGTCAATCGCCCGGCTGACCGCCGGCAGCACGGGGACCATGCGTTCCTTATTGCCCTTGCCGATGACGGTTAGCTGATCGCCCTTGGGCGCATCGGCGACGCTGAGTGACAAGGCTTCTGCGATGCGAAGGCCGCAGCCATAGAGCAAGGTCGCCAAGGCCACATCGCGTTTGGCGGTCCAGTCTTCGCGCGCGAAATCGCCGAAGGCTTCCACCACATCTTCCGCATCGGATACCGACAGGGGCTTTGGCACGGCGCGGGGCACCTTCGGGCTGCGGATCAGTTGGATGGATTCGCAGCGCGCCCGCCCGGTCTTGGCGGTCCAGGCGAAGAAACTGCGCAGCGCGGAGAGTTGGCGCGCGCGGCTGGAGGCGCCAATGCCATCCGCCGCACGCTCCGCCAGCCAGGCGCGGAAGGCGCGCGGCTCCAGCGCTGCGAGCTGTTTCAAGCTGGGCAAGCCGCCTTCATAGCCTTGCAGGAAGGTAAAAAATTGCCGCAAATCGCGGCTATAGGCCTCAAGGGTCTTGGGGCTGCACCGCTTTTCATCCGACAGCCAGCGCAGGAAGCCGCGATAGGCTTCGCCCAGGTCGCTTTGCTCATCGGCCAGCTCGATCATCCGCGCCCCCGTTAGCCAATCACGCCGGATGACCCAGCCAAATCCGGATCAACTGGCTTAAGACTTGGGACAAAAACCCGATCAGCTCGGTCGCTTGGCCGGGGTGGAATTTGTCTGCGTCCCGGCTACCGAAGGCCAGCAGGGCGGGTGGGCTGGTTTTTGAAATTTCCAGGCGCACCAGCGCGTCCGACTGGATCAAGGGGGCCGCGCCAGCGAAGATTTCCGGGTCGCCGGAAATCTTGGCGCGTAAATTCAACGCCTTGCCGGCGCCCACCTGATGGTCGACGAAACCGGGCGGCACCAGGGTGACGGAGCGCATGGGGAAATCTTCCGCCCGTTCGCTCTCCACACACAAGACGACCGCATCCATATCCAAAATCATCGCCAGATCGCTCTGAACGGACTCGATCAAGCGCTCAAAACTATCCGCGCCCAGCAGGGCTAGCACACAGTCATGGACGCGCGTGGTGCTGGTCAGATTGTCGCGGCTGGTGTCGATCAGTTCCTGGGCGACGTCGGTGGCATCTTCTTTTTCCCGCTTCAGGCGCCGGATCATGGCGGTTTGGAAGTCCGCCACATTATCGCCCGTGGCGGTGTTGGTCGGCGCATCCATCGCGCTTAACAACTCCGGGCGCTTGGCGAGGAAATCGGGGTGCGCGCGCAGAAAGTCCGCGACCTGATCGGCGCTTGGCGCGCCGGCAAGGCTTTCGGTTTTGATATTCTGGCTCATTCGCCCGGCTCCTCGCCCTCAATGAAGCTGGCGGCGAATCTAGCGTGATTCTCGCCCGCCCTGCTAGCGTCCCCTTTAAAGGATGCTTTGGCCCGTGCCCTTCCAATCCTTCAGGAAGTCGTCCAGGCCCTTATCGGTCAGCGGGTGGTTATAAAGCTGACGCAGCACCTTCGGCGGCAGGGTGGCGACATCCGCGCCCATCTTGGCGGCCATCACCACATGCTGGGGCCCGCGGATGGAGGCGACGAGGACTTCCGTGTCGAAGTCATATTGGCTGTAGACCTGGCAAATATCGGCGATAAGTTCCATCCCGTCCTGGCCGATATCGTCCAAGCGACCGACGAAGGGGGAGATGAAACTGGCACCGGCCTTGGCGGCCAGCAGGGCTTGGGCGGCAGAAAAGCATAGCGTCACATTGACCATGATGCCTTGATCGCTGAGCGCCTTGCAGGTTTTCAGGCCATCGACCGTCAGCGGCACTTTGACCGCGATATTGTCGGCGATCTTGGCCAGCTTCTCGCCTTCCTTCAACATGGTCTCGAAATCGGTGGCGACGCATTCGGCGCTGACCGGGCCGTCGATGATGCCGGTGATCTCTTCGACCACCTCCAAAAAGCTGCGGCCGGTTTTGGCCACCAGTGAGGGATTGGTCGTCACCCCGTCCACCATTCCGGTGGCGGCAAGGTCGCGGATATCATCCAGATCGGCAGTGTCGATGAAGAATTTCATGGGTGGCGGACCCCTTCACTTTCGCAGTTTCGCATGATGAACATCACCATGCCCTGATTCTCTTGCTCGCGGAATCGGGTGAATCGCTGCTAGAACCATCAGGCAATGTCAGACACATCCGATACAGATCCATCCGGCCCGACGCCCAACGCGCTCGGCGATCCCGCGTCACACCCCGCTCTTTTCGGGACTTCCGCCCGTCGGGTCAAGGTGCTGCTGCCTCTACCCTTGGCCGGCGCGTATGATTATCGCCTCGCCGACGACCTAGAGGCCGGTTTGGGTAGCTTTGTGCGCGTGCCCTTGGCCAATCGCGAGATGGTGGGGGTTTTGTGGGCGGAGGATAGCGAAATCGTCGCACCCGGCGAAAAGCGCGTCCCCGATTCGAAGCTGCGCGATATCACCGCCGTTTTACCCGCCCCACCTTTGCCGGTGGAAAACCGCCAGTTGGTGGATTGGATCGCCGGCTACACCCTGGCCCCGCCGGGTGCCGTCCTGCGCATGGCGATGAGCGTGCCCCAGGCCTTGGAGGCCCCGCGCACCCGCACCGCCTATGTCCTGGCAGATGACCCGCCGGAGGTGCGCCTAACCCCCGCCCGGTCCCGCGTGATCGCGCTGGCGCGCGACGGAATGGCTTTATCGGCGGCTGATTTGGCGCGTGAGACCGGGGTGACGCCCGGCGTGGTGCGCGGGCTGGCCGATGCCGGCGCGCTGCTGCCGGTGCAAGTGCGCGAAGTGCCCGATTGGCCGGAGCCGGATGCCGACCGGCCCGGTCCCACCCTATCGCCGGATCAAAAGCGGGCGGCGGATGATCTGATCGCCAAGGTCCGTGATGGCGGCTTTTCGGTAACCTTGATCGATGGGGTTACCGGGTCGGGCAAGACGGAGGTTTATTTCGAAGTCGTCGCCGCCGCCTTGCAGGCCGGGCGCCAGGTTTTGGTGCTGTTGCCCGAAATCGCGCTTAGCGCCCAGTGGTTGGAACGCTTTGCCGAGCGATTCGGCGCCCAGCCCGCCGAATGGCATTCCGACCTGACCGCCGCCCAGCGCCGCATGACCTGGCGTGGGGTGGCGGAGGGCCAAGTGCGGGTGCTGGTTGGGGCTCGTTCCGCCCTGCATCTGCCGTTTCGCGATCTGGGGCTGATCGTGATCGATGAAGAACATGACCAAAGCTATAAGCAGGAAGAGGGCGTCATCTACCACGCCCGCGATATGGCCGTGGTGCGCGCCAATATCGGCGCTTTTCCCATCGTGCTGGCCTCCGCCACGCCGTCGTTGGAAACGATGACCAATTGCGATGCCGGGCGCTACACCCGCATCCAATTGCCCGAACGCCACGGTGGCGCGGAAATGCCGACCATTGAA
>Ga0136554_1000880_pt1 | contig 11670 bp, 8 predicted proteins | sample AntRauTorckE5431_FD_104637 | JGI IMG/M metagenome (GOLD analysis project Ga0136554, IMG submission 104637) | Saline lake microbial communities from Rauer Islands, Antarctica - Metagenome Torckler E5 #431 | ecosystem: Environmental > Aquatic > Non-marine Saline and Alkaline > Saline | place...
CCAATTGTCAGCATCGTACCAGTTTGATCCACTCGTGGCGCGGTAGAGCTTGGTCAAAATCTCTCTTTCGTTATACTCTGTAGAATCAGGAGTGCATGAGGTGCTTCCAAGGTAAGGCGCAGTAAATGTGAAGGGACAGGACTTGCATACAGTTTCATCATTTATCTGACGGCCAAATTCGTTGTAGAATCCGATGGGACATAATATGGCATCGCATCCGCCATTATCCACTTCTCCATTCATCCAATTCGCATTTCCACAGAAAGATTCGTCAATCTCCGAGATGAGATTTCCAGCCAAGTAAATATTCAAGTTGGAAAATTGACCAAGAGTTTGAGGCAAAGCCTCGGAAAGCATATTTCCAACTAGATCAACGGTGATGTCATCGGTTTTAGTTATCACAGCTCGCAAGAAAGAATTCGGAATTCCTCCAGTAAGACTGTTCGCCGACAAGTAAATCTCTCTGAGGTTTGGATTATTATCAAACGCAGGGATCTTTCCACTAAGCCCACGCGCAATTGAGTTGCCTGTAGAAATTCCACCAACCGCTCCATTGGCGCTCGAATGCTGAAGGGCAATCACCTGAACATTCTGCAGATCACTGATTCCATCAGGTATCTCTCCCGAAAAGTCGTTCTCGCCTAAAGCAAAAAATCAAATTAAAATTTGTTAATAAAGAAACATTGCCAAAAATTTGGTGCGTTGCATGTCACACTTACCAAGAGCGAGAACCTGAATATTCTTGAGATTGACAATTTCTGATGGAAGATTCCCGGACAGTTTGTTTTTGAATAGATATAGTTCTTTCAAGTTTGTAAGCTGACCAATCCTGGATGACAAAGTCCCTCCAACTTTATTATAGTTCAGTAGAAGTCTCTGAAGATTTGAAAGCTCAAAGAGCCCATCGGGGATTGAGGTCAACGCGTTGCTGGTGAGATGCAGTTCTCGAAGAGAAGATGCTGCCCCGATGCCACTGATAGTGGTAATAGCGGTATTTGAAAGATTCAACACTACCAAAGCAGTCATCTTTTCAATGCCATTCAAGTCGATTGTAATGGTGTTCTCCTTCAAAATAAGATGTGTCAAAGACAAAATGTCGTAGGTATCAGCTGGAACTTCACCGACAAGATTGTTCGCAGCTAAGTCAATACTAACAATTTTCTGGTTAGCATCGCATCCAATTCCGTACCAAGTGCAGTACGCATCATTGTCCGTCCATCCATCATTATTGATCCAGTCGGGACCAGAAAGTGCATTGTACAATGCCTCAAGAGTTGTAACGATAGGGTTTACACCACACTTGGTGCTACCCAAGAATTTGAGAGCGGGAGCATCATCATTGGCTTCACATAACGTACACTCGAAACCAGCAGCTACTCTCCCAATTGGACTGTAATATCCTTCTTTGCAAAGAATACCTTCGCAGCCATACGCTTTGAGATCACCTTGATTCCAGGTTTCTGGAAGAGTATCACAAATATCAGTTGAAATCTGTGTAATTTTGTTTCCCGCCAGAAGGAAAGTGAAGTCACTAAAGCGATTAAGAAGTGAGCTAGGTACTGTTCCAGTTATGTCATTTCTCCTCAAATCTACCATAACATAGCTTGATGTGGCGCTAGCCATGAACTCGTCAGAAATAGATCCAGAAAGCTTATTCTTGTGTAAATACAACTCATTTAAAGACTCCAAAGTGCTAAAGGATGGAATGTTACCAGTAAGCCCTCCCCCTCTTGGTGCCTGATCAGAGAGATCAAGATGGCTAAGACTCGTGATTTTGGACAGTGTGTTCGGAATGGTACCAGTAAGCTTATTTCCAGAGAGAGACAAGTACTGCAAGTTGCTGAAGCTACCAAACCATGTTGGGAGAGCGCCATGGAAGCCGCATCTTTTGCATGCAAAAAATGATAGCTGTGTGAGACCTGAGAGGTCGGGGACGGCAGTATCAAAGTTATTGTATGACATGTACAGAAGTTGGAGGTTGGTCAATGTAAGAACTTCCATTGGGAAAGAAGTGAACTCGTTTTTACTCGCGTGAAGCAACTTTAATGCAGGCGCGCTTTGAATGCCGCCTAGTGATACGAGTCCAGTACCATCGACGTTGATGTATTCAAGCTTAGTTGCACCGCCAATAGAGTCGAAATGGATCACAATCTCATTCTCAGAAAGGTCAAGTTCCATAAGGTTTGGTAGGTCAAAGACAACATCAGGTAGTGTGCCTCTCAGTCCATTTGCTCCAAGACGAATGGCTTGTACAGATTTACCATCAGAAGTACAGGTGATTCCATACCAATCGCAGAAACTGATTGCATCATCATACCAGTTAGATTGAGAGTGCCATCCAATGCCATCTAGGACATCGTACATTGCTTTCAACACCGTACGTTCATTCTCAATAGCCTGCTGTTCGGCAGACACACAGTTGGAGCTTCCCATATAGGGAGCGACTGTGTTTTCAGGACAAGGCTGACAGATTTGATCTTGAACGCTTCTTCCAGATTGGCTGTAGAAGTTCTTTGGGCACAACAGACCATCGCAGTCGAATGCTGCAACGTCACCTTCAAGCCAGTTCTCCATTCTGCACAACCCAAGTTCGATCCCACTGAACCTATTATCGTTGATAAATAGATCCAACTTATCGAATTGGGTCAAGGAAGCAGGGACCATACCAGCAAGAAAGTTGCCTTCTAAGTCTACAGTGATTAGTTTCGTTTTATCCTCAATACCAGAAAGAAAGTTGTAAGGAATTCTCCCACTGAGACTGTTGTAAGCAAGATAAACGCCTTCAAGGTTCTTCAACTTGTCAAATGATGGCAAGCTGCCTGAGAGACCGGGGGAAAGCTGGAGATTTCTATTCGATAGAGACAACTTTCTCGAATCACCTTGGTCAAAGGTAGACGCTTGGCCTTCAATGGCAAGGATTTCAAGGTTTTCCATGTTGTTGATAGACTCAGGAATCGAACCATCAAAATAGTTTTCAGAGATGGTGAAGACTTTCATATTCTTCAAGTTTCCGACGGATGCTGGGATTTGACCGCTGAGGTTATTTCTCATCAAATAGAGCTCCTCAAGATTGACCATCTGACCGATCTTGGATGAAAGACGTCCGGTGAAGCTGTTGTAATTCATAAACAATCCTCTCAAATTTACTAGATCAAACAACTCATCTGGGATCTGGCCACTAAGATAGTTACCAGTCAAGTGCAATTCGTTCAGAGAGATTGCTTGTCCTACTCCTTCAAGAGAGGTAACCTGCGTTTCAGACAGCCTGAGAACACGTAAGTCCTTAGCAGCTCCGATTCCGCTGAAAGAAAAATTAATTTCGTTGTAAGATAGATTGAGCACTTGTAGGCGGGGGAGATTGAAGATCATGTCATCGGGGGTTCCAGTCATTCCGCTATAAGATAGGTCTATCTCCACTATGTTCATCTTGTCGTTATCACAGGTAATACCATCCCAAGTTCCATCGCAAGGATCAGCAGATTGTAGCCAACCATTGACACCAGTCCATGCCTCGCCATTTGCACTTGTGTGGAATGTCTCTAAAATCCACCACACTTCGTTAGAACCAAGCTCGTCGCATTTTGTCGTTCCAAAGAATTGCGCGTTTGGGCACGGTACACACAAATTGGTTGGAGTTGCACGTCCTTTCGCATTGAAGTAACCTGTGTCACAGAGAATTGCGTCACAACCGTCAACGGCTCCAAGATTCCCACCCTGCCATCCTTGCATTGTACACAAACTGCTATGAATGTGGTCAATCATATTATTGGATAGATCAATATTTAAAAATCCGAACATGTCCCATGACGAAGGAATCTGTCCACTGATTTTGTTACTGCTAAGATCAATAAAGATGTCAGTACCAAAAAGTTCTGAATTCTCCATGAGGGTGGATGGAAGATTTCCGGTCAAGGAGTTGCCAGCTAAATTAACATTCTGAAGCTTAGGAGAACCAACAAAATCGGGAACTTGACCAGTCAGTCCTCCTAAAGTATTCGTCTTTTGACGGATAGAAATTGATATCAAAAGAGGCATATTGCTGAATGCATCTGGAATGCTCCCAATAAAGTCATTCTCACCAAGGTCGACGACTCTGAGAGTAGCGCTCAAAGCATCAAACTCTACAGGCAGCTCGCCAGTCAATTTGTTTCCATATGCATACAAGTATTCAAGATTCGTAAGGTATTTGATGTGTGACGAAACACTACCATGGAACTTGTTATGTGCGATCTGTAGTTACAATGTGAAGAAGGGATGAGTTCGATCATTTGCAAGCCAGACAAATATGATCGATCCAAAGAATAAATTTCTGAAATATGCTTACCTTGAGAATTCTGAGATTTGAAAGATTGTACAGGCTGTCGGGAATTTCAGAAAAGACATTGTTGGAAGATAAATCCAGTTCTTCAATAGATGTTTCGAGGAGTTGCTCGAAGTCGCTCAAAGTGTCAAGACTGGTGCTGGAAACATCCAAATATCTGAGGTCCACTGCTTCACGAATGCCATCAAAATTGAATTTGATAAAATTCTTACTCAAATCAAGGTGCTCGAGCCCGTCGATAGAAAACACTGAAGACGGAACAGTTCCAATCATCTTCATACCACTCAAGTCAATCTTGATGATCTTTTTCTCAGCGTCGTCGCTACAGGTGATACCTGTCCATTCGCACTCACTTGTAGCTTCATCCCAGTTATTAGTAATCCAATAGTCGCCGCTCAATGCATCATAAAGCTCAAAGAGCACCCTCTTCTTATCACCATCGCAATTATTGGCGCCCATGAAAGTAGCACTCAAACAGCCTTTCTCACACTCGCGAGATTCCGTGGAACGACCTTCTGGTGCCCAACTTCCCACAGGACAAGAAATTGCGTCACATTTATAAGTAGCAACTGCTCCACTCATCCATTTATCCTTTGCACACAAGTCTGCATCGATACTTGTAAACTCATTTTGGCTAATGTCCAAATGCATCTTATAAAACTCCTCCATTCTCCTTGCACCGAAAATACCAGAGAGGCGGTTGTTGGATAGATCCACAACCATTGTTTGATCCTTGGGTGCATTCCACAAGAAATTTTCAGGGATTTGTCCACTGAAAAGGTTATCGTATAGGTATACCTCACGAATACTATCAAGTCCGGCCAAGCTAGGGATTTCACCATCAAATTGATTTTCTCCTAAAGCAAGGATCCTAAGTTTGCTCAAATTATCAATGGCACTAGAAGGAACAGATCCTTGAAACTGATTTTCACTCAAAGCTAAGACCTCTAGGTCCACAAGGTTCCCAATGGATTCAGGAATGGGTCCTTCCAACGTATTACCAAAGAGAAACAATTCGACCAAATTCCCAAGGTCCCCAATTTCCGGAGGTAAGAAACCATAAAAGTAGTTATAATTTGCATATAGCGCATTCAACTTCGTCAATCCAGTAATTTCGATGGGAAAAGGCATGTTGAGATTACACTCAGTGATATGCAATTCTCTCAATTGCGGTCCATGAAGATGTTCAAATGTTTCAATTATGGTGTTGGAAATAACGAGTTTGTTCAGCATCGTGGCTTCACTTGTGTCCTTGAAACTGATGACGAGATCGGGGTTCTCTCTAAGTACAAGGTTGGATAAATAGGGGACGTGAAATATGTCTCTTGGGATGGTACCCTCGAGCTTATTCTTGCTCAGATCGATGGTTTCAATCTGGTTGTGAAGTTCGTTGTATGTATCAACATTGTAGCATGTGACACCGTGCCAGTTACAATAGTCATAGGTATAATCGTCGAACCATCCGTCATTGTTAGCCCACGAGTGGCCATTCGTAGCGGAATAGAAAGTGTCAAGTATCTCAGGAACTGATTTTGCGGATACACATGTAACGCTGATGGATGCGATTGTCGAGAGAAGGAGGAATGCAATGGACGGAATTCCGAATCCGGCTCTTGTACACATCATAATTTCTTCCTGTTTGTAGTTCGTAAAGTTGAATGTTTCCAATGTTCTCTTTTATACTTCCTCAGATACGATTGCTTGCGTTTGTTTTTTCTGTATGTTGCTTTCAATTGCCGAGAGGACAACGTGTTGCAGTGTTTTAGTTCTTGATTATTGTGTAGCGATCGAATGAAGGAAGCAGAAAGTGCACTTGTATCTAAAACTTTTTGTGATTTCATTGACAATTGACAACAAGACTGGTCCTCCTGCTCGCTGCGCACGACGTAACAGATCACTTCGCTTTCAAGAAGGTCGCACCGCGCAAGTTCAAAGTGCAGCAGTCGGAGAGGTTAAGCCTTCGGATTTCAACAGACATAAAATCTGCACGACTCATTTTTGAATCCCTCAAACTGCTTCGTGCGCAGTACTTTGCCAAATTTGTATTCCTGTCCCGTCCGTTTCAGTATCCATATCGGGTAGTTACACATGATAAACCGCGTTGAGTAGAGACGTGAGAAATTGAAAATGTGAATGACGACGAAAGTCGAAAAGAACAAAAGCAAACTGATTCGTACATAATAGATAATAGATAGCAGGCTAACAGCTAACACTCATACAAGTGCGAGAAGAAGGACACACTTACCCAGAATTTAGACTGAATTCCCACCAATGCAGCTTATCTTCCTTCAGATTGTGCCATTACTCATTGTAAGGTCTTTGGCAATTTCGGCAATTTCCATCATGACAGAATCTTCTTCCAAACCCATCCTCAGGATTGGAGTATTGGCCGATATACAATATGCTCCCATACCCGATGGACACTCATTCGGCGGCACACCTCGGTATTATCGTCATTCAATAGTTGCTGCAAAACATGCAGCAAACCACTTCCAGCGTGAGAATGTCGATTTGGTTTTTAATCTTGGAGATATCATAGATGGAAAATGTCAAGATATTGATAAGTACTGCCAGGAAGAGGAAGGATATGTCTCTTTAAATGAAAGTTATGAAGAAGGTCTTAATCCTGGACATGGTGCTTTAGATAATGTTATCGAGGCTCTTTCGGTATACAAAGGCAAGATATTGCATACCTACGGAAACCACGAACTGTACAACCTAAATAGAGAAGATATTGGAATGAAATTGGAAATTCCATTTGTGCGAGAGGAGTCTGGAGATTTAGTCGGATACTATGCTCATGATAGTCCATGCAAATCGATTAAATTTGTCGTGCTGGACTCTTATGATATATCGTTAATGAAGAGATCCAAAGATACATCTGTCAAGTATCAGAAGGCATGTGAAATATTACAAAAGAATAATCCAAATTTTCCGGGAAATGAAAATTCACCTGTGGGTTTAGAGGGTATGCAAAAACGATTTGTGGCATTCAATGGTGCTGTCGACAAACCTCAATTAGAATGGCTGAGAGATACCCTGGAGGTGGCAAGACATGAAAAGCAAAAAGTTATCATATTGTCCCATCAGCCGATTCTACCAGGAACGTCTTCGGCCATCTGTTTAATGTGGAATTATGATGAGGTCCTGGAAATACTGAGAGAATACAAGTGCACCATTGCAGCATCCTTCTCGGGTCACGCACATAACTGTGGCTACGTGAGAGATAAAGAGAGTGGAATTCATTTTAGAGTATTTGCTTCTCCACTCGAAAGCAAGGACCCTGTGAAGACTTATGGCTTCGTTCATGTCCACGACGATCGATTGGAAATCGTAGGAGAAGGGGACTTAGTTAGTGCAGTATATGATTTTGATCATCTAGCTACATACGCGGTTGGACAATAGATTACACAGATACATATGTTTTGGTGCACAGATGAACACTACGGCATATGAAGATGCTTTGCGTGTTGTGCAGGATACACCTTTAAAACTTATGAATACATAGTAACAAAAAGCTTGACTTATTTGATATCAACCTTCAGACTCTTAACATTGCTTGTATCAATTTCCAACTTCATGTACTTATCATAAATGGATCCACTCTGAAAGCTTGATTTGGAAGCAAAAACAATTTCATAATCCTTTTCAATCGCAATATCCTTCTCTACGCCGCCGCGTGCCTGAAAACCTTCGTAGTACGCCTTCAAATCATCTCCCAAATCATGAGAAGGTCCAGGCCATCCAAGTTTTTCCTTCGCAGTATCTGGTGAAATGTAGAAGTCTGTCATACGGAAGGGGAACTTTGCCTTTCCAAACAGATCAGCATTATAGTGCTCAATTGCAACCTTATCCTTTGGAATACCCGCAGCCTCTGCACACATGTAACCAACTTCGTCATAAGAATAAAGCTTGTCAGTTCCACAATTGAAAAATCTCTGCTCTACAGCTGCCTCCTCGTTATCCAAGACAGCAGCGAGGAGGGATGCAACATCCTCTGCATTCGTTAAGGAAACTTTCTGTGTTCCATCTCCTGGAATAGGAAGGGGAAGGTCTCTGCAGAGGCGATCAAAGTACCAATCAATGTAATCATATTTGTTTGATTTGGGTCCATAGATGTACTGAGGACGGAAGGAAACAAGTGGCAAACCAAGTTCTACAGCATAGTTATCAAACAAAGTTTGCCCAGCAGATTCCTTGACAGGAGTTGTTTCTGGCATAGGAAAAATGCCGGTGGGTTGATAAATACCACCAGAAGATACGTAAGTAAATAGTTTTGTGTTCCATGATTTGGCACAATCACAAATTGCCTTTCCTGCCCCCTCGGGCTTCTTGGAGGCGTTATCCCATACATATTCGAAGGATGAGTCTCCAAGAATGGATTGAAGAGATTCAGCTGTCATGGTTTCATCTGAAAGATTTGCTTTTACAATTTTAACATCTGGGATATCACTGGGGTATGATTTGAAAGGTTCACTTTCGTCGTTGCATGCTTCATCTTGGAGGATGGTGATGGATGTGATTTTAGAGTTGGACTGAAGGTTCTTTGCGAGCTGAAATCCTGCGAGAAGATAATACATGTGAGAATTGGTAGTGTTGCCAGTATGGAAAAGGCATTGGGTAATTATGTGGAAGAAACGTACCAAGCTCTCCATGTCCACCACCCTTGTTTTGTACAATCAAGGCTGCACTCATGCTAAGAGAAGATTTCTTAGCAGCTACATGGGAAGGTCTGTTCGATGGCATGAACGCTACAACGGGGGCCGAAAGAAGGACCGCCAGTACTACAGAGAAAGAAACATTCTTGGAGATCATGGTTAGTTGCTAGTTGCTTTTCTCAAGAGGTTTTTATAGAAAGTATGGTAGACAGATGTGTTGTTTTTTTCTGTTTGCGACGCTTGTCGCTTGTCTGCTTGTCTGTTGTTGTCGTCTGTGCCTCAAACGTCAGCATGGTAGCTTGTATCTCTTCCTCTGACTTTCTCCTTCGTTGTTATCTTGTTATCTGTTATCTTGTCATCTGTCAAAACTTTTGACTTTTGAAGATCCAAGAAAACGTATTTGGTATCTCCCGCCAAAATATCCTCAACCACCTCGCTTTTGTTCTTCAACATTATCTTGTTGGACTTCAACATTATCAACCATCAACCCAGATCGTTGATTTGCATGTAGCATGATGATATCATAGGTCAATAGTCTGGAGCTAAAGATTCATCAACCATGAAGTTCCTCCCTTCATGCATCATGCTAGTTGCATCGGCGTCAGCCTTCGCTCCCCTTTCAGTTCCCCATACAACTGTGAAAACCATTCACCAATCCAAACCAATTTACAAACATGCCCATGGCATGTCTACTTCATCATCCCTCCGTATGGCTGACACACTCTCCACAGCAGAGGACAAAAAACCTACGGCCAAAACAGATTACGACCTTCTCTCCCTCCCTGCTCGTGATGGTAGATCTCTCAAGGTTGCCATTGCAGGTGGAGGAGTTGGTGGTCTCACCACTGCATTATACATGTTGAAAAAGGGATTCGACGTCACTGTTTATGAAAAAACAGCTGCCTTTGCAAGATTTGGAGGTCCCATTCAATTTGCTTCGAATGCTCTTTCTGTATTGAAAGAAGTTGATGAGAATTTATTTGATCGGGTTATGGAGAAGTTTACCTTTACTGGAACTCGTGCATGTGGTATCAAAGATGGATTGAGAGCAGATGGATCTTTCCGCATGACCAATGATTCACTTGATTACCTCGTCAACCCTGATGCCCCTGCTGATTGGTTTGTCAAATTCCCCCTCAGGGAGTGTGCCGACCTTTTTGGGTTGCCCTATACTGGAGTCATTGACCGTCCTGATTTGCAGGAAATCTTGATTGATGAGTGTAGGAAGTTGAAGCCTGACTTTCTTCAAAATGGAAACCCTGTCACTGGGTATAAAAGTCACGGAAGAGGAAAGGGTGTTACTGTGAATCTTGAAAATGGAAACACTGCCGATGCCGACCTTCTGGTTGGTTCTGATGGAATCTGGTCTGCTGTTCGAGCGCAAATGTACGGTGAAGATATTAAGGGAACCAGCAAGGATTTGAAGACTAGGCAAGGATGCAAATACAGTGGATACACTGTCTTCGCCGGAGAGACTGTTCTCGATACCCCTGATTATTATGAGACAGGATACAAGGTATACATCGGGCCACAAAGGTACTTTGTGACTTCTGATGTTGGTGATGGACGCATTCAGTGGTATGCATTCTTCGCAATTCCTCCTGGATCCAAGAAGGCGCCAAGTGGATGGGGAGGTTCTACAAGAGACGCACAGGACGACCCCGAAGAGAACCTGGTTGAATACGTAAAATCACTCCATGAAGGATGGTCTGATGAGGTAATGACTGTCCTCGATGCGACCCCACCCGACAGTGTTGAACAGCGTGACTTATATGATCGTCCGCCTGAACTACTTCGCAGTTGGGCAGATGGTAATGTTGTATTGACTGGAGATGCTGTGCACCCAATGATGCCTAACCTTGGACAGGGTGGATGCCAAGCGATCGAGGATGCATTTATTCTGACCGAAATCCTTGCTAATACCAAGAATACTGGACAGATTGAGCAGAACCTTCAAGAATTCTACAAGAAACGTATTTTCCGTGTTACCATTGTACAGTTTTTGTCTCGTCTCGCGAGTGATCTCATCATTAACGCGTTTGATACGCCATGGTCTCCTCACGATCAAAAGGGACAGTCATGGAAAAGTTATTTGACTTTCGCTTGGAAGGTGAGTTTCATGTTGTACTCAAAATTCTTCACATTACATTTACATCATTCTGACACTATCTCTTCTGTTCCCATAGCCCTTATTACAATACCTCATCTTTCCAGCGCAATTCGCTTACCTTTATTCATACTACCCATCTGGAAATATGGAGGAGCTACCTGCAGAGCTTGAGAAGGTCTGGAAAACAAGACATTTCGAGGGTGCTCAGAAGGCATTTGATGAAGTAGCTAGTGGGAAGCAGATTGAGTCTGGTCCCTCTTTCTTCCAGAAGGCAGAGGTTGAGGGCGAGAGCGTTGAAGCGTAAGGAAGCTATCGCGCTAAGCAATCAGACAGGTTGGATAAAGAGATTTTACGGATACAGAAGAAGGAGAACTAAATGTAAATCTAAAATCTATATTTGCTAAAAATTTAAAGTAAATAGTGACTCATAATGTGTGTGCGGTATTTGCCACTTTCGTTTCAGTTCCACTTAGAAAATTTCTGTCACCGCAGCCATCCTTTTGTGATACCTCCCATTGGTGATGTCGTAATATCTCTTTGTTCGACTAATCTTAGATCGCCCTTGTTTCCTCGGGCGCCCA
>Ga0136554_1000881_pt1 | contig 11668 bp, 11 predicted proteins | sample AntRauTorckE5431_FD_104637 | JGI IMG/M metagenome (GOLD analysis project Ga0136554, IMG submission 104637) | Saline lake microbial communities from Rauer Islands, Antarctica - Metagenome Torckler E5 #431 | ecosystem: Environmental > Aquatic > Non-marine Saline and Alkaline > Saline | place...
AAACAACCTCTTGGGGACATTCTTAACATGTCCAATGAACGACTGGTAAACTGGCTCCAATCCCACTCGGCATCATCATCATCCTTTTGGAACGACAACTTGTCCTCAAAATCAATACAAACACCCAACACCAGCCATCAGCCCAACACAAACATGAAAAACGACCAACGATCACTTTCATAAAATATCCATTTCCTATTTCAAAACAATTTGTCGAACAGAAATCATGCCCACCAGCGATTCCGACTCTGACTTTTCGTTGGCATCTGTGGGCTCTTTTGGTGACTCGAAACGAAAGGTGAATGCAACGTCCACTTGTTCTAGAAGCAGATCTAGTGCTCGCGCTACTAGTAATAGAAATAAGAAGCAGAAGGTGGAAGTGATCAATCTTGATGATTCAGACGATTCCGAATTTATACTTTCAGAAGATGAGAATATATCCAGTGGAGAAACTTTGATGGATAGATTCAAGAAGCGTGAAAGTACGACCTTTGGGACTTGAAGAATGTGGGTAAATTCTTTTTAGAAAAGGCTTTACCAATGTTCAGTGTCTTTTGGGATCTTGACGAGAGTTCTCTTCTGTCCACCCTCGGCAGAAGTACTAGAGGCCTTGGTGGTGACTTTGTTGGTCCTGCTCCTACACAGCCGGACTTATTTCGTGGAACGTTCGGGCAGATCAAGCCAAAACCTGGGATATACGTAAGGGGGATCTATGTTCGTGGAAGTAAAATTAAGGACGTGATCATGAGCTTCTATGGTAACAGGTTGGAGGTAACAGGAAGAGATCGGAATGAAGTTGACGATGATGAGTTGATAAAAGCATTTATTTATGTATTACACAGATGCACAAATGTGAATTATCTCGAGGAATTGTTGACACCACTACGTTTGAGCACTGACTCCTCTTCAACAACGACTTCAATAGATCCTTCCTGGTTACTGAAGTCGCCAGCCTTTTTTAATAGGGTGATTGAATGCCAGAGAGAATTTATCCTTCACGATGTAATGAATATTGATCGTGGGGCGATTTTCAACAGTAACAAGACACTGAAGAGCAAAGATCCATTCATTCAATGGGCATCTACATTTCTTCAAACAAACGGTATGCCTCTAGTGCCTATCGAGAAAGGAGCGAACAAGTATCTCTTCGAAGAAATCAACGAGTATCAATTGACGGACCGGTGTGTGCAAGTGATAAAATTAAAGAGTAAGGGAGAGGACAAAAAGAAGGGAAATTATCAAACAATTCTTCGTAGCTTTCTACAGTTCTTGGGAATTGGGAGGTGCAAAGTTGTCTTTTCGACGGATGTTAGAGTTGCATTCACTCATGATACTGACCTTTACATTCCTAACGCACCACTTTCACGGGAATTGATTATCAGAGTTCTTAATGTGTGTCATTGGAGAGTAGATGGAGTCCATCCAGAAAATTATTCATCACTTTTGGATGCAATTTTGACCCGGATGATGGGTGGAAAAGGGAACGAATGCTCGTTAGAAGCCGCTAAAAATATTGTTCAGAAAGCCAAGCAAATCAAAACGGAGGCGGCCAAATTTCTGCATTCGCGTGAATTGTCCATTGCTCCAGAGCGAGAGATAGTTGAATGTTTGTCTGATGATGGACCAGATCCTGTTGTCGATAAGAAAGATACTTTTTACCCCAACCTGGATAGACTAATTGAAGAAAAGACCGGGAAAAAGTCAAACACTGTGCGGGTTGGAGGAGGAGAATTCGACAGAGATAATGCAGGTCCAGACGATTGCATTCGTCCATCATCTCAAATGTCGCAAGTCGAAGTTGGCGATTTTTTTGGAGGGGGGTCAACTCTTTGTGACGAGGCTACAGCTAAATCTATTTCACAGAAGAAGTTCGACAATCGTGTTAAAAAGAAAATCGTAGATATCAGAAGTGCTCTAAAGGATGCTACCAGAATCATAGCCAATGGAATCCCAACAATCAGAGGGCTCCTCAACGACGTCTATGTGGGTTACGATGCTGGTAATGATTCGTATGAAGCTTTCTTTGATGGGGAGCGTATAGTCGTAAATCTATACGCATTCCTGTCAAAGGTTGGAAACAAAAAGTCAGTAAGAATCCTCGTTTTGGATCTCATAACTGTTGTCACCCACGAGCTCGCACATGCTTTCCTTCCGAATGCTGGTCATGGACCAGATTGGAGAGAATGTCATATGAATATGATTGTCCAAGTCATGCACAATTTGGATCATCAGTTTTGTACTAATCGTAGTAAGTAGATTAGAAGTATCCTTCTCGTGATCTATAAGTAAGCTACATAATAGTAGAGTGTAGATGAATTTGCACATCTGTAAGTAAGCTACATAATAGTAGAGTGTAGATGAATTTGCATTCGCACAAGATTGGGATATCCAGCATTCATATTCCTGTGGATGCAATGCCAGTAAAATCTCACTCATCATTTGATTTGCACCTGATAGAGGACGAAAAATATGTGAATGAAGCAGGCAATGCTGGTGGCTACTTCCATACTACTACTACCTCAACAGCCACAAAAATTGTCAGAATAATACAAATTGGCTAAGGTAGTCTATCGCCTTTTTGAAGAGCTGGAAGTAGAATTATCTGGAAAGCACTTTATCGCACAAGATGCATCCTGTGTTGGAATGCATACTAGTACAGACGCCATCTCACTCGAGATCAGCGACGCAGTATTGTACCTATTGGATCGGACCTATTATAAAAAATCAAGACGACGCAGAGGAGGATACCACTGTGGAAGATGTCAAGAATATGCTATTATGATTTCAATTGAGGAAAAGGCTTCCGGATGCAAGTAATGCCGAACTTGAATTTTAGTGTCAAGAGATTTTGGAGCGAATAATAAAGGGCGAAAGTAGATAATTTCATAACCTGTGGTCGGGCTTAAAATTAGCTATTGTACGAGTTTTCAAGTGGTTCTTGCTTGAATAACTCAACAAAACACCTCAAACCTCAAAACACGCAATAGCCCAGCGATAGGCACTAGCCACTATTATCTACGAAACTGCACTTCAACTACTAATCGCAGCCTAATAGGTAATAAATAGAGCTACACATACAGTAGTGAGAGTATCCCGGCATCGTATACACCCATTCAGAATCTGACCATAATTTAAACAGTATCTTCACCATCAGATCACCATGACTACTGGAAATCCATACCCAGTGCAGCTGAACATCGACGGCAACTTTCCATTGGGCATCACTGTTGAATTTAAAAATTCTTTAGTTTTTGTCAAGGCTGTTACTCCTGGTAAACAATGCGATGGGAAAATTCATGTTGCCGATCAGGTCATCTATGTCGACGACGAAATTGTCATCAACAGCAATGATAGCATAAGATACTTTCAACATCTGGTGCAATTTAGGAGAAATCAACTGGCGATGTTCACGGTAACGTTCTTGAGATATTCGCCATCTCATAATCGTGATCAAGCAATTCCCAACTCGCTGCAAGTATTAACGACGAACGCCATGAAGGCCATGAAGGCTCGCGGATTATTGAAATATTTGAATCTTGATAATAACGGATCTCAAGAACTGGACGATCAGCAATCAGGCAGCAAGCATTCTAGCACAGTGACAACGAAAGAATCAATATCGACACCTACATCGGCAACGACATCGACGGGGAATAGACTGGCATCGCCAAGAATCATAGATGTCCCATTGATACAAGGTCCCATTGGTATCGAAATAACCAATCGATTCGGAGGAATCCGCGTTCAAGCCATCACACCAGGGTCGCAATGTAATGGAAAAGTGGAAGTAGGTGATCATATTGTTGAATTTGATGGGCTTGGTATGAAGGACATGAACATTGAAGGCTTCAAACAAAGGATTAGCCAACTAAAAGGACAGAAAATTAGGCTTATGAAGGTTCACAGGGTTCCCCGGATAGGTCAAAATGAAGATGCATCTATTCAGAGATCTACCACAGCTACAGGTCATCTCGAAATACAAAAGAAAGTTGATAGTCATGTTGATGACACTATCAAAGAAAAAGTTATTCCTCCACCAGATGGTCCAGGCAATTCTTCTACTTTGACTTCCAATTATTATCCTCCCTCGAAAGGTCCATATTATACCCCTTCCGCGAGAGGTCCATCCACCTCAGAAGGTAGTGGTGCGCAGCATGTCCATGCCAACACAAGCAAGGCAGCATCATCTTCGTCATTTAGTAGCCAATTAGACACCGCAATGAGGGTGAACCGTCCGATGAGAGCAAGGGCTAACAAGAAAAGTAAAGTTACACCTTCATCACCTAGTGAGGAAGTTGCCTTATGCCAACCAAGTGAGTCACAGAGACAACTCAGTAGGCAGAGCAGTGTCACTACGGCGGAGGAAAATGACACCAAGTGTCCTGCATCGACTGAGCAAATAGGTACAAGTGTTCCAACGAAGGTGAAGCCTCCGATGAAAATAATCGATCTTTGCGATATTTGTGGAAAGCCTGATGGTTTCTTGGAATCCATGACACTGCAGAAATGTTTTCGTTGCAACATTTCAGTACATGAAGACTGTTATGGGTTGGCTAATGAAAATAAAGGGATAAAATATCCAGACTGGAGATGCCATTCGTGTGCTAGTAAGTGTGTGTGTACCTTCGTCGACCCAAAGGGATGTATCTACCCTGTACTAATTGATTATCTATGATTTTATGTCTCCATTTCATGTCCAGGCGTCGGGAAAACTATCAAAGTGAACAATGGCGATACAGTACAAGTTAAAAAACGAGCTATGGCTTGTGCCCTCTGTCCGGTCTCCAAAGGGTTTCATGCAATGACCCCTCTTTATGATAGACATGGTCCTGAAGGGAAACCCATTCCAGCAAAACCAAGAAATGAGGAAGATGGTATCATGTGGGTGCATTGCCTCTGTGCTCAAGTTTTAGGCGATAATGTTGGAACAAAAAGTACTATTTTCGGGTGTTATGAGGATGGCTTATATATAGGCGGGGACGAACCAAGTGACGAAAACAATGGACAATCTCCGAATACCATCGGTCTTAATTTAGACCACAAAGCGGACGGTGATACGCTGATTACTTCTGTTATACATCATTTCGTGATGGAACGTGACAATCCAACTTTATTGCAACGTATGAATGATTTTCGAAGTCTCAAGTGTACTGTGTGCAAACATAATGACGTGAAAAGCAGACGGATCCCGATTCAGGTATGAATTTGTGTATTTCATGAGATTTTTTTCACTTCATGACAATGCTAACAGTTATTCGGTTTCTTAATTAGTGCGCATACAATGAGTGCAATGTCGCATTTCATGTAGGATGTGGACATTTTGGGCAAGATGATTCAATGATCGAGTTTTTCCCTGGGAAGCAGAACGCCGAAGGCGAAGATATCATGGATCTGACTGCAAGAGGGTTCTGCAAGACGCATTTGAAAATTGTAAGGAAAAAGGGTTACAAAATGCCGGCAAGGACTGAAAGACTTGTTTACGAAACAGTTGGTCAGGCAAAGAGAAAATCGAAATCGCTTGTAGATGGTGAAGATGGTGAGATATTTGAAAACGAAGTAGGTTTTGAATTGTCCTCCGACGAAGGCCGAGTTGATCTTAAAGCATTCCCTGCAAAAAAGAAGGCGAGAAGACAGCATTCAGCAGCTAGCAAAGACTCGCAATATTTTGAGAACAAAAGACAAAATGAAGAATATAGCTCTCAGATGGAAGCTGACCTTGAGAGAATCCTAAAAGCTGGCACTAATGCGGAGAAGGCTATGCGAATTGTTAAAAATTCTTGGAAAGGGCAGCTGTCAAAAAGTGTGTACAAGCGTGCAATGGCTTCTTCCAATTGCAGTAGGCTTATTGAACTTCACAGCCAGCAGATAGAGTTGCAGCCAATTGCATCTCGCAAGAAAATCATTAAAAAGCGACCAATAAAAAACCGATGGAAAACCTTGTTTCTTCCTAATTTTACTTTTGGCTCCGTTCTGACTAAAGAATGGGACGAGGAAATAGAAATAATTGATCAGGAAGAATAATACACTTTATATAGTTTCAATTATGATGTTACCGTATTAGATAAGTTTCTTGGTTTTGTCTTGCTTCTTGCTCTCGTCTGAAGTGCAGCTGGTGCCCGCGAAGTCACATCGAAAGAATTGATCACTATTGCTAGAGACAAATGGTTGGCTCATCAATTGTGATTCGTCGGCTATCTTGGACACCACAATCTTGGAGCTGAACGCTGCATTGCTTCAGAGTAATCTATATACCTGCTACTTGACTAGCTACTGCTCTAGTACTACTCGACTACCAACTCTGAATAGGAATATATTTGTTTATTCACTCTGTATCCTGTAATTCAAATTTGATGCATTATTTATTATTTCATTAATGGGACCTGACCGCGCCATGATCCATGATGCGAATCCGAAAGCGTCTAAAAAGTCAAAAGAGTGACGGTCAAGAATGATGTCAGTTTTGTGTCTAAAGAAGCCCATCGAAGATCGTTCTGTTTTTGTATCTTGTATCAGCATTCAGCATTGAGCACGTCCTTCTCATAAATACTTACATTGTACACTATTGATTCATTTAAGAATAATATTCACTTCCTAAACAGTAAAACAACATGCAGATCTTCGTAAAGACCCTCACCGGAAAGACCATCACCCTCGATGTCGAGCCTTCTGACAGTATTGACAACGTGAAAACCAAGATTCAGGATAAGGAGGGAATCCCCCCTGATCAACAGCGTCTCATCTTTGCTGGAAAGCAGCTCGAGGATGGACGTACTCTTTCTGACTACAATATCCAAAAGGAGTCCACTCTTCATCTTGTACTTCGTCTTCGTGGAGGACACTGTCAGGTGCCATGTGGAATCTTTGATGATCCTATGATTGTTGCTGAAGTAAAGCAATGTGTTGAAACCATCAAGAAGGCCATGGCGCAGATCAAGGAACTCGAATCGGGAAGCGGAACTGGAGCTCAAGAGTTGAATCAAATTGTGCGTTGGATCAATACCAAAGAAGAGCACGCAAAGAAAATTATCAGCACCGTAGCTGAATACTGCCTTTGCCAAAGAGTAAAGAAGGAGGTCTTCGCTTCGGAATCTGATTATACTGATGCTTTGAAGGCGCACCATGCGGTCATGCAGGCTGCAATGAAGTGTAAGCAAACTGTCGATGAATCCGCAGTCGGTGTCCTCGAGCATGCTGTTGGAGATTTCGAGAAGATGTACAAGCCTCAGGAATGAGGAGATTCATTGTGCTGGCAATAGAGATTCCAACGTACATCATTATTTGTCATCGTATGCGAAGCGTTGGTGCACGTTGTCATGCTCTACTACATGCTTACATCTTATGATTTCTCTAGATATGCAACTTTCGTAAACTACACCATTATTTTATCGTACACTCTGGTCTATCCCATCGTATTATGTTCAACGAGAACAAACCAAGATTAAAGACGAAGGAATGTGGACGAAAGACTAAACCGACGGCGTTGCTGTTGCAATAGTCCTTTGACGCGAGAAATATACCATGATGCGGTTTGTCTCATTATTTCCTTTGTCAAATCTTGTCCACCCTTGGTCATTAGAATGTCCTTCAGCACTTTAATCTTACTATAGCCAGTGTAGAGGGCCGAGTCACGCAACAATCGTCTTATCTGTTCACGATCAATCTTTCCTGTGTCACCGTTACGCACCATCTTTTGTAAAGTTGATGCCACAACCGGCGAGTTCGTTGGGTTTGAGAGAATATGATTCAACGCGTATGGATACATCATGGCAAAAGCATTGAAATCTGGATCAAGAGATCTTGCTATTCCCTCCAAAGTTCCAAGAGCACGTGCGTTATTGATGAAATAGGGTGGAAGTTGGAACTTGAAACGAGGAACTAGGCGCACAAGCCCATCCAATAATTTATCAAATTTCAATGTTGGAATGTTGGTATTTTTCGATGCTTGGTTCGATTGTGTTGGGGTACGGATATCTTCTCCTTCTGGAAAGACGAGCACTTCCTCCATTGTCTTTGTAAGAGCTTCTGTGAGGGCACTTCTCTCAGATGGGTCATTCAGAATTTCTTGAGGCATCAAATCCAATTCACCGAAGAGACTTGCGACTGCCTCTACATCTTTTGCAAAGACTAGCTGTGATACTGCACAAACTAGACCATCACGAACCTGCTCGGGGATTGTCGCCAATAAGCCAAAGTCAAGGTATGCTAGTGTTAATTTGGAATTTTTGCCATTTCGTGTATCTCGAACTTTTAATAGATTTCCCGCATGCGGATCGGCATGTAATGTGCCAAATTCTAGCAGTTGCGATAGAGTCACTTGCAATGCCTGCTCAATCAGAACGAGATTTTCCTTTCTTTCCTCTACTTCATCAGGTGTCAAGTTTTCATCATCACTGTAATCGCCAATAGATGTCAGCTTGCTCCCTGTTATCCATTCCATAACAATGACATTCTCAGTGCAATATTCAGTCATCATCTCAGGCACTATAACACCATTTCCTGGCAATGCGTTTCTCGCACTTCCATACTTGTGAGAATATAAATCAGCAAATTTTTTGGCATTCGAAGTCTCATTGGTATAATCCAGTTCCTCAAATATGCGAGACATGAATTCATCGACGGCAGCCTTGATTTCAGTATTCATCAATCTCCCAGAGAAAGTTGGAGATGGGATCGATTCAACAAACGATGCCATGGATCTAAGTAATGCTGCATCCTTTTCAACAATTTTTCTAATTCCCGGTCGCTGAACCTTGATCGCAACTTCTCCCACATCAAGCAGATATCCTTTGTAAACCTGCCCCACACTAGCTGCAGCAATTGGTTCTGGAGATAAGCTATCTAGAAGAATAGCAATTCTAACTTCCTCCACCCCTGCTTTGAGTAACTCTTCCTGAATAATAGCTTTGGCAGTTCCAGAATCGAACGCCGCCATATCATCCTGCAGCGAACACAAGGATTCCGCCAGTGATTTTGGTATTATATCCGGTCGAGAGGCCAGGGCCTGGCCAAACTTCACATAAGTCGGGCCAAGAGTTTCCAGTGCATGCACTACTCGCTCTGCATTGCTCAGTTGGGTCCTTTTCCATTCGGAAGTTGATGACCAAAAAATATCCCACGCATCTTGTTCTTTAGTCACGATTATCAGGGGGGAAGAGGAATGTCCAATGTTTTTATTCTTGTGTTTATGAGATCCAAAGAGTGCCGAAGTAGCTAATGGCACGGCGACATTAAAGGCAACTCCTGCAATCTCAGCAGTTCGTGTCATTAACAGAGAGAAATCATTTTCGATCCCTCCTTCTTCTGGCATAGTGGTGGCAGCATTGAGGTGAGAGTGTGTTGCATAGTAAGATGGAAAGTCCTGCGATAGATGGTGTTTAGTTTGGTGCAGGGTGAAGGCAGCTGATGCTGTTGAAGCAACGAGGGCTGACCATCCTATGATAGTTATGGAAAATCTCATATTTGAGCTAGTCGTAGTTTGATAGTAGAACACGGTATAGCGTACTCCTGAGAGTAGATGGTAGTAGCAGTAGTACGATAGTACTAGTAATGCAGTATTCAGTATTGTTTAAAGCAGAAAGGACAAAGGATGTCAGGATGTCGTCTCAACGAGAGAATGAGAGTCACAATAAAGACGTGTCACCATAAATCATAAATCTGTCTAATTTAGCTCTTTGGTTACGTTCTTTTTTGTTTCCGAAGCGAGCATCATCCATCCCCACCTTCCTTCCCACATCCCACCAACAGCCACCAACCACCAACCAATTCGTCACGAAAATAAAATAATACAGATACACAACCACCACTTCATGCTACTACATACATGCAAGAACTCAATGGTTTGCTATCGACAACGACGACATAACCATCAATATTCAATATGACAACAACATCATCAATAACTACCGCCACCGAAGCAGCATCAGCAGAAGGGCGAGTACTCCTCGCCAAGCAGGATCCTGCCTACAAGGCCACCAAGGCCCCCGTCGAGGGAAAGGTCTACTTTAGCTACGCCGACATCCACGACACTGTCTCCAAGATGGTTCCGCAAATCTTAGAATTCAATCCCTCCGTGATCATTGCCATTGGCGGGGGAGGCTTCATCCCGGCACGGATGCTCCGGACGGAACTCCAGATCCCCATACTTGCCGTCTCTTTGGAGCTCTACGACGACTCGACCAACACGGCCCGATCCACCGTGAAGAAAATCCAGTGGTTCGACGAGCATTCCGAGGTCGGGAGCAAGGTCCGCGACCGAAAGGTCTTGATCGTGGATGAGGTCGATGACTCCCGGACAACTCTCCAGTACTGCGTCGAAGAGGTCCTCCAGACGAACGCACCTTCCGAGGTCGCCGTGGCGGTCGTCCACAACAAGCTCAAACCCAAAAAAGGAAGACTCCCGGAGGGTGTCGTCTACATGGCGGGGGCCAACGTGGCAGATCACTGGAATTGCTATCCATGGGATGCGGCGGCCTATGGCAACACGATCTTCGAGCACGAGGCACTGGCAGCGAAGTGCACAACCACAGCCGAAATAGAGGATGGTGGTGGTTCCAATAATGAAAACACAACTCCGTGAAAAGAAGACACAGATACAGATGCATGGAGGGAAAATGAGAAGAAAGACCCGAAACAAGGCATTGCGTTATAATAGGAGGGTATAAGTTGTAACCACACACCGCAGAGAGAAAGAAACAAAGGATGTTGATTTCTTTTTCAAATAAACTCCATATGGATTTCTGATCATGCTACTAGAACAATTTTAACTTCGATGTTCTTCGTGAAGGGCACAAAACAGTGAAACTCTTTCAGCAGATCACAAACTTTAAATATGGAAAGCAACTGTTTAACTACTACTAACGCAGGTACTTCTCCCGTCTCACTGCTTCATATAAGTAGATGAGTATTTGTTATATATACAGAAGCTACGAGAACTATACTAGTAACACTGATAGTTCTATTTTATTTGTGCATGACTCCCTATCTTAAGGATTATACAAAATACTTTTACACAGAGTTTTTGTTACAGAACATCTAACATCTTTGGGATAACACAATATTTATATTTTATATATTTATACAGAGTTTCTGTGACAGAATATTTCTTTGCAAGAATTATTTAATTTCTACCAAAAAAAGTGGTGAGAAAACAACCCAATTCCCAAGACACCACATTGTAGTTGTACTTTCATAGTCATCAGCATGTTCTTCCTTGTCTCTTTGGATTTGCGTACACTGTAACAAGTAGTAGTAGCTGCTAATCCACAAAAACCGACGGGAATAATGTCGTCTCAACGAGAGAATGAGAGTCACAAAAAAGACGTGTCAACATAAATCATAATTTGTCTAATTTAGCTCTCTTTTTTGTTTCCGAAGCGAGCATCATCCTCTCCATGCTCGTACCTCGTACGAACTTTTACCACTACTAAATAAGTACCTACCTACCTACATGCTACATGCTGTAAGTACATGCAACAACTCAATGGTTTGCTATCGACAACGACGACCGACGACACCGAACACCAAATAGTCATCAGTATTCAGTATTCAATTTTCATGCAAGCAAAAGCAAAAGCAAAAGCAAATTGGGAGTCGACGAACGACAAAAATCATATCTGATAAAAAAAACAAATGAACGCAAACGACTTCATAAAGCAAGCAAATATTGAGC
>Ga0136554_1000885_pt1 | contig 11646 bp, 8 predicted proteins | sample AntRauTorckE5431_FD_104637 | JGI IMG/M metagenome (GOLD analysis project Ga0136554, IMG submission 104637) | Saline lake microbial communities from Rauer Islands, Antarctica - Metagenome Torckler E5 #431 | ecosystem: Environmental > Aquatic > Non-marine Saline and Alkaline > Saline | place...
CAGGAGGGGAAATCCGCGCCTGAGGCCGCCTATCTTGGCGCCAGTCAGGTATGGGGGGCCATCATGGTCTCGGCTCTGACGACGGTGATGGTCTTCATCCCGATCCTGGTGATGCAGTTGGAGGTGGGGCAGCTATTCCGCGATATCGCGGTCGCTATTTCGGTGGCGGTGATCCTATCGCTGTTGGTGTCGGTGACGGTGATCCCGGCGCTGTCGCGCCGCCTGCTTGCGGGCAAGGTCGGCGGCGAAAATAAACGCCAACTGGCCTTGCCGGGCATCGATCATTTTGGGCGGTTCTTCTTGCGCCTTGTGACGGGCTTTGCGCGGATGGTGGTCAAGAGCCGGGCCTTGGCCGCGATGATTGTTTTGTTGGTGACGGTGACGGCGGGCGGCATGACCTGGAAACTGCTGCCGGATTTGGAATATCTGCCGGAGGGTAACCGGAACTTCATCTTCGGCATCATTTTCCCGCCGCCGGGCTACAATCTGGATACCATGCGCGATATGGCGGGCCGGGTCGAAACGGCCGTGAAGCCGCTGTGGGATTTCGATTATCCGGGCAAGCCGGCACCGGCAGAGGACGCGTCGGAAAAAGCGGAGGCTGTCGCAGAAGACAGCCCGCCCGGCATTGAAGTTTTCTTCTTCGTCGCCACGAATTCGCGCACCTTCATGGGCGCGCGCGCCACCGATCCCTCAAAGGTCGGCGCCTTGATTCCGGAAATGACCGGCCCGGTGTTCCGGGAGCCGGGAACTTTTGGCTTCTTCACCCAGCCCTCAATCTTCGGGCGCGGGGTGGGGGGCACACGCTCCATCGATATGGATATTCGCGGGCCGGAACTGCCCACCGTGATCGCCGCTGCCCAACGCGCGGCCCAAAAGGTAGGGCAGTATTTCCCCCGTGATGAAGGCAACCAGTTGCGCCCGCAGCCGGGCTTGGAGCTTGGCGCGCCAGAGGTGCGGGTTAAGCCCGACGCCGTCGCCCTATCCGATAATGGCGTCAGCGCGCGCGAGCTTGGGCTGACCGTCGACACCTTCAATGACGGCCTGCGGGTGGAAGAAGTCAGCGTCCAGGGCAAATTGATGGACCTGATGCTGAAGGGGCGTGAGGGGTTTGTGACTGACACCCAGGGCATTTCGCAGCTGCCGGTTGTCACCGCCTCCGGCACGATCCTGCCAGCAGACTCTTTGGCCACGGTGACGATCACCGCCGGGCCGACCGAAATCCGCCACACCGAGCGCGAGCGTACCGTCACCCTGCAAATCCGCCCCAGCAACGCGATCCCGCTTGGCCGGGCGGTGCAAACGCTTGAAACCGATATCATTAAGGCGCTGGAGGAAGAGGGGCTGCCGCCGGGCGTGACGATCGAATTATCCGGCACCGCCGATAAGCTAGCGGAAACTTGGTCGGCGATGCAGTTGGATCTGCTGTTGGCGTTGGTGATCGTCTATCTGGTGATGGCAATTCTGTTCGAAAGCTTTGCCTATCCCTTGATCATGGTGCTGTCTGTACCCTTGGCGACGGCAGGCGGCGTGATCGGCCTATTCGTGCTGAACCAGTTCACCTACCAAGCCCTGGATATGCTGACCTTACTTGGGTTTGTGATCCTAATCGGGATCGTGGTGAATAACGCGATTCTGCTGGTGCATCAGACGCTTTATCTGGTGCGCGAGGAAGGCAACACGCCCGAAGATGCGATCGTTGAGGCCACGCGCAATCGTGTGCGCCCGATCTTCATGTCGACCCTGACCAGCGTCTTTGGGATGTTGCCCCTGGTGCTATTCCCAGGGGCTGGGTCTGAGATTTATCGCGGGCTGGGATCGGTCGTGGTCGGCGGGTTGGCGCTCTCCGCGCTGCTGACGCTTGGCATTATTCCGCCGCTGCTGGCGCTGTTCCTGAAAACGATTGAGGGGCGGCGCGCCGATAGGATGAGCGGCGAAAAGGCATCGGCCACTGCCGGTCAAGCTGCGGAGTAAATAGCCGGCCTTTAGTCGCCGCAGCTTTCGCAGGGCCGCGTGGGCAGGCCGCGTTTGATCCACCCGGTGTCCCCGCCGCGCCCCAACATGCCTTCCTTGACGTTGTAAACCTCGCTAAAGCCATTGGCGCTCAGGAACCGACTGGCCCAGCTTGTGCGCACGCCAGAGGCGCAGATTAACGCCACCGGCATTGATTTATCGCCCCCGACAGCGGCCACCATATCGGCCAGAAATCCGCGCGGGCCGGTCTCTTGGTGCATCGTCACCTCGCGCGCGGGGACGGCGACGCCGGTATCGCGCCATTCACGGGGACGGCGAACATCAACCAACAGGACGCTACCCGCTTCAGCCCGCGCAAGCGCGGTCGCGGGGGTCATGATCTCCTCGCCCAAGGCTGGTGCCGCGGGCGCGAAAAACAGCCCCAGCAGCATCAGTGTCGCGCCGGTCAGCATGGCACGCATTAGGTGCCGGTTGGGTCGTTGAGCGGCGCGCTGTGTTTGCGGTGCCTGGGTATGGAGGCCGCAGTGTAGGATGTATCCGCGCATCAATTTGATGCTCCCGCTTGCAGTGAAGAACCAGGGTGAGTTTGGGGAGGCCGGCCCGCGAAGCCAAGGAAAAGTCGCCTTTTGGGCGGATCAAGCTTGTGTGATCACCGACACTAGCCCTGCTTGCCAGAAAGGCGTATCGTGACCGGGTGAGGGCGTGTGTCCGCGATACCGATAGGGTGGTGCGCGCGACCAAACAGGGACAGTGGGAGAGGCCTATGGCGAATAACACGCTCAGCGCCGACGATGTGCAACGTTTGATGTCCGACCCCTCCTCCGAAGGGAGGGTCGCTGCTGCGGAAAAAGTGTCAGACGCCTTTGCCTCATCAGCCCTCAGTGATGGCGAGCGTAAAATCGCGGAAGACATCTTCCGGGTTTTGGCAAAGGACGCCGAAGATCGGGTGCGGATCGCGCTTGCCGAAAATTTGAAGGATACGCCGAACCTGTCGCAGGAAATCGCCGGCGTGTTCGCGCGCGACGCGAATGATTGGGTTGCCTTGCCGATGTTGCGGGACTCCTCCGTGCTGGGCGATGACGAGCTGATTCAGATTCTGAAAGCCGCGACCCCGACGCGTCAGGTTGCGATTGCTGAGCGTGAGACGGTCTCGGACACACTCGCCTCTGCGATTGTCGATACGGGCAATGAAGAGGCGGTCGTCAGCCTGGTTGGCAATGCCGGGGCAGACTTGTCGGAGCCGACGTTATCGCGCGTCGTTGATGAATTCGGCCATGTCGAAAGTCTCCACGCACCCTTGGTCCAACGGGCCGAATTGCCGGCGACGGTGGCTGAAAAGCTGGTTTCCTTGGTTTCAAGCGTCTTGCAAGAGCATTTGGTGACCCACCACGCTTTGCCGGCGGAAGTGGCCACCGATTTGGTGATGCACAGCCGCGAACGGGCCACGGTTCAATTGGCCGCAGAAAACAGCGCGGATGTCAGCGCCCTGGTCGATCAACTGGCCAGCAATGGTCGTCTGACGCCCTCGCTGGTTCTACGCAGCCTGTGCCTGGGTGATTTAAGCTTCTTTGAGGCCGCGCTGGCGCGCTTGGCCGGGGTTAAGCTGAACAACGCGCGTCTCTTGATCGATGATGAAGGGGCGCTTGGGCTGCGCTCGCTTTACGACAAGGCAGGATTGCCGCGTGCGCTGTTCCCCGCCTTTGACTCCGCCGTGCACCAAGCCCGCGCCGTGGAGGCGGAGCGCACCGACGAGGATCCGGACGCGCGCATGCGCCGCCTGCTGGAACATGTTCTGACCGAGCATGAGGGCATCGTGGATGAATATGGCCTGGATACGGTTGATTATCTGCTGACGAAGTTCAATAAGCTCTCCGAGCAGGATCAGGCCGCATAACGGGCCCTGTTCCAGAGCCTCTTGTGCGAATTCTGCGTGAATGATATATCTAAAGGGTGCCAGAAGGGCACAAACGCCCATGATGGGCGCAGGATTAAGAGCTAGCAGATCATTTGGATGAGCTGGCGGAGGTCGTAGAAATGACTTCGGACATCGGGGCGGCAGGCGCCAGCAGAATTCTGCAGGCAGCCCAGCAACAGCAAAAGCCCGGAACTTTCAAAATTAAGACTGACGGCGCGGCCAATCTGCGCCGCACCATTGATCAATTGGAGTCTGAAGCGGGGCGGAAGCAGATCATCGGGTCTGCTTTGCTGCGTCTGCGCGGCATCCAAGAAGGCATTATCCCGCCCGGCGCCGAATGGGAAACCGTCGGCGGTTTTTTACAAGCGACCGGTCAACCCTTCACAATTGGGTTGGATGAGCGGGGCCAAATTGCGGTTCAGGCGCAGAGCGAAAGCGATCTGCTGAATTTCACGCCGCGCCAGCAAGAAGCGATCCGCGAGGCCACCACCCAGATGAAGGATCTGGTCAAGGGTGCCGATTTTGAGGACACCAAGCGCGGCCTGCGCGCCGAACTAGCCTTTGGAATTCTGCGTATTGAGGAGATGAAAGCTTACTCCCCGCCGGAAGAATTTTGGGAAAAGCAATTCAGCAGCTATGCCGAAATGGGCCGCCCCGTTAAGCTTGCGCTTGATGGCGAGGGCAACAAGATCGCCTTGGATCAGTTGACCCATGACTTTTCCGACGTGGAAGATCTTGGGGATCGACGGAAGCTTCTGAATGCCATGAGTGACCTGAAAGACATCATTTCCGGCGATAAGGGCGCGACGGAAATTTGGCATTTCGCCGCGCTCGGCAACCGGGTGGATGGCAGCGACTATTTCCTGGATTTGGACGACGCTGGCGATGTGGTGGTCCAGCGCAATAAGATAACCACCGTCACGCCTGATTTCTTGGACGCCGACGCGAATAACCCTGAGGTGACGGCCCCGTGGCAAGAAGAAGCCCTTCGGCTTTACGGCGAAGGCAAAAGCTTCCAATTCGGCTTTGAGGCCGACGGCCAAACCTTAAAGGTGATTGAGAATAACGTGCTTAATTTAACCCGCGACGACGAAATCGCCGCCGGTCAGGGGCGTATCCGTGACGCGCTGGTCTCGCTCTTGGCGTAAAGGGGCAGGTGGGTTCCAGCCCCGCTCCTCGACCTGCGCCTCGATCCGCGCCTTGATTAGGCGATCTCTCGGGCGATCCCTAGGAAGAAATCAACCTCGCTCGGCTGTCCCTCTGTGGTGCCCGCACTTGAAAGCGGTTCCAAGATCAGCTCACACAGATAATGGCTGCCGTCTTTGCGGTAATTCAGAAACTGGCCGGTCGCCGGTTTGCGCTGATCAATCGCTTGGCGAAGCTCGGTGCGAACATCTTCGTCCGTCTCAGGCCCCTGCAACATGGCCGGGCTGCGACCTAAGATGTCGGTGGCTTGATAGCCGCTCAATCTCTCAAACGCCGTGTTGGCAGCAAGCACGCGCGGGGCTGCGCCGGGCGCGGGGGCATCCGTGATCAGGACGGCATCCGGGATACGTTCGATCAGTGCGATCGCCCATTTCGGGGCGCTTGCCGCCGCGCCATGGGTTTCCTTAAAGGCGCTGCGATAGCAACTGTCGACGGCCTGGCTGACTGACTGCATGACCCCGTCGAACTGGGCGGTCGGGTAGATCAGGCGCTGACGACCGTCCGCGAGGCTTCGGTCAAGGTCCACCAGTCCGCGTTCTTCCAGCCGTTCAATGGCGCGGCGCACCGTTGTGCGTGGCAGGGCCGTCGCTTTTGCAATATCCGCAATATCTGGCGCTGTTATTTCGCCACCCCCTGCATGGGGGGCAGGTGAGTGGCTGGCGTTTCGATGGGCCAGATAGGCTACTGCCAAAGCGACCGGCCATGTCGCGCCTCGGTCCAGCTCAAATCCGTGGTCGCGCAAAAGGTCGGCAGCGCGTAAATCGGATCGCCAAAGCCGCTCAATCCGCCGCATCGCGCCGTCCTGCGCGTTGACGCTTATTTGATGCTGCCCACTATCTGCTGCCGGATTACCAACCATTAAGACCGCCTAAAATGCCGAAAAACTAAGTCTGCGTGAACCATAAGCTGAAACTGGTTAACAACAAAAGACCATATAAGGTTTCGATGAACGTTTCTGAGGATTTTTATACCCACCCGGGCTAGGTCTGTCTTTACTGGTCCATAGCCCTCGTTGGACACCCCAAACCGATCAGTGGCCTTCAAGCCGAATTTTCGGGGATAGGGCCGCAGGGTCAATCTTAAGGTGAAGGATGGCCGGTCGCCCACTTGCGCGGGCTTGCGTAAAGGCCGGCGCAAATTCCGCTGTCGTCGATACCGTTGCGCCAAAGCCGTCATAGGCCCGCGCCAGGGCGGCAAAGTCCGGGTTCTTCAACTGTGTGCCCGACGGGCGTCCGGGGTAATTGCGCTGTTGGTGCATCCGGATCGTGCCGTACATGCCGTTATCCACGATCAGGACGATGATGCGCGCGTCCTGTTCGCAGGCGGTTCCGAACTCTTGGGCGACCATCTGGAAGCAACCATCGCCTGCTAGGCAGATAACCTCCCGGTCGGGATGCTGTAGCTTCGCGGCGATCGCCGCCGGCAGGCCATAGCCCATCGAGCCTGATGTCGGGGCCACTTGGGTGCCCCAGTTGCGGTATCGGTAGTAGCGGTGAAGCCAAGCGGAATAGTTGCCGGCACCGTTGGTCAAAATCGCATCATCGGGCAGGGCGCTGTTCAAATGGCCGATCACCTGTTCCATTTTCAGGGCACCCGGCGTTTCCTGCGGCTCTTGCCAAGTCTCATAAGCGGCCCGCGCATCAGACAGCCAGGCGCCGCCGGAACGCTTGACGGCGGCGGCCTGCAATTGCTGCGCGACCGGACCGGGCTGGCCATTAAGCGCCAAATTGGGTCGATAGACACGGCCAATTTCTGAGGGGTCGGCATGGATGTGGATCAGCTCTTGGGTCGGCACCGGTGGCGTTAGCAGGGTGTAGCCGGATGTCGTCATCTCCCCCAACCGCGCCCCAAGTGCCAGGATGACGTCGGCGTCGCGCACTGTTTGGGCAAGCGCCGGGTTAATTCCGATCCCGACATCGCCGACATAGTTGGGATGGCGGTTATCCATGAAATCCTGACAGCGGAAGGAGGCGCCGACCGGCAGCCCCATGATCTCCGCAAAATCGGCCAAGGCGCTGGCGGCCTCGGCACTCCAGCTCGCGCCGCCGACGATGACCATCGGGCGTTCCGCTTGCGCCAGGCGGTCCACCACGGCGTGGATGTCGGCGTCCGCGGCCATGCCGGATGGCAGGCTTGCGGCCTCAACGGGTGCGCCGTGCGCGGGGCCGGACAACATATCTTCAGGCAGGGCCAAAACGACCGGCCCCGGTCTGCCGCTTTGGGCGATGTGGAAGGCGTGGCTGATATATTCGGGAATGCGATCCGCGCGGTCTATTTCGCCGACCCATTTGGCGAGCGGGCCGAACATGGCGCGATAATCGACTTCCTGAAAAGCCTCCCGGTCGCGCTGATCGCTGGCGACTTGGCCGACGAACAGGATCATCGGCGTGCTGTCTTGAAAGGCGACATGCACGCCCGCGCTGGCGTTGGTGGCGCCTGGGCCGCGGGTGACAAAGGCAATGCCGGGGCGCCCGGTCAACTTGCCGGTCGCCTCCGCCATCATCGCCGCCCCGCCTTCCTGGCGCGCGACGACAACGTCGATATCGGCGTCATGCAGGCCATCAAGGGCGGCCAGAAAGCTTTCGCCAGGAATGCAGAAAACCCGCTCCACCCCCTGGGCCACGAGACAGTGGGTTAAGAGGGCACCGCCATGCAGCGGTGTCTGAGTGTCGACCATTTTATCGGTTCCTTATTGGCGAGGGGCGACGGTGGGGCGTGCGGCGAGGCCATCGTTGGCGCTCTCCATGAACTGACGGATGGCTTCACTCATCATCGCTCTGTCAGCAGCCGCCCTATTACACTTTATACAGCCCCCTTCGCCGATCTTCAAACAAGGCAGCAGAAAACGGGCTGCCTGATATCTGACTGGGTGCGCTGCGCTCGAAAAGGGTCTGGCTGCGCTTAAAGTTTTTGTTCTTTTGCAAGGGCTCGAACCGCCGCAATCAAAGGGCCGAGGGAAAAGGGCTCGTTTCCCTCCTCGTTAATCGGCAAAAGCGGGCGGATTCTCTCATAAGCGATGCGCACACCCGCGCCCAGATCGCTCAGGGGGATGCCTCGGCGATGAATGGCCCAGATGCCAATCGCCAACTCGATCGCAATGATCTTCCAGCCGGTATCGAGTTGGCGTTGTAAGTCGTGGACAGCGTGCAGCGCATGGCCGGACGTGTCCTCGACCCCGTCGGCCAGCTGCCCGATGGAAATCAAGAGATGGGGGCGTGCCCAGATTTTTGACGACGTGATCAGGGAAGCGGCAATATGGCCAAGGTTCAGAAATTGGACACCGCCCGTCGCCTGACCGTCACCCTCGGCCAGTCCGATTGGGAGGCCGGAAAATACCGGCCATTGCAGTTTTTGAATGCGCTCACCCGACAAGTCCGCCAGCTTGGCCAAACCCTGGCGCAAGGTATCCAATGTCAGCGTTAGCCGCGTTGTGTCCATATTCGCGTGCGAAATCGAGTGGCCCGTTTCGGGGTCGATGATTGGATTATCATTGACGGTATTCAGCTCCTGATTCCAAACGTCTTCAGAGTGTTTTGCGACTTCGCCAACGGCACCGTGCGCCTGGGAAATGGCACGGAAACTGAGCGGGTCTTGCAGAAACCGGGCCTCTCCTTCAGCAAATAATCGCGACCCTGCGAGGTGCGCGCGGATTTGAGACGCGCACGCTGCTTGGCCCGGTCGGCGATGCACGCGGTTGACCGCCTCGGATAAGGCGCTGAGATTTCCCCGAAATCCTTCCAGCGTGACGGCGGCTGTTAGATCGTAAAGCCCTAAAAGCCGCTTCATATCAACGATCGCCATCGCGCCCAATGCCAGCGTAACGGCATTGTGGTTTATCAGGGATAGGGTTTCTTTCGCTTTTGGAAGGCATCGTGCCTGCGCGCTTTCGAGCGAGAAAATCCAAACCGCCAGTTGCGCCAAAAGAACCAGGTCCGACGCCCCCACCGAGCCGCTTGCGTCGATGTCGGGTAAGTCGTCGGCATTGGATGCTTCTAGTAAGGTGCTCAACAAGTCTCGGCTGACCCCGGAATGACCCTGCGCGAATTCATTGATCATGATGATCAAAACACCGCGCACCGCTTCCTTGGAGAGGAGGGGGCCAGGCACGCGGGTCGCATGCGCCCGGACAAGTCGCATATTGTACTGCGCGACTTCCTTTTCCTGCACGACGTAGTCTTTTTGCGACCCAACCCCCGTTGTGATGCCGTAGGCCGGGATGCCCCGGCTGACAATCCGCTCAACATAGGCGCGTCCGCTATCGACGCGATCCCAGCAGGCCGATTGTATAGCGATCGTCTGCGTGCCGGCACTTGCGTGCGCTAGCATTTCACAGGTCAAATCCTCGCCATCAAGGGATAGAACCGGCGGCGCTGATATGGGGGAAGACGGGGGCATTTAAATCTCTTTCAACTGTCCCGGTCTGGGGGCAACGGGAATGCACCCCGAGACGGTCGCTCCTAGGGAATATCCCAGGGGGGCATCCCAGGGGGGGCATCTCAGGGGGGGGCTTCTCAGAAGGGGTGCGGAAGGAATTATACGGATTGACGCTCGAAGATAATCGGAAACCAGTCTTCGCGCAGGGCCTGACCGGGAACCATGTCATGGCCCGGAAAGGGCGGGGAGGTGCGGCCCGGTCGCTCGACATAGCGCGCGTCATCGCCGACCAGTCTGAGGGAAAAAGCCCGCCTGCGCAGGTCGGTCCTGTTCCCCCGCGCGCCGTGAAGAATGCCGAAATTGAACGCCACGGCATCACCCGGATCCATCGTCCATTCCTTGATGTCCATGCCTTCCGCGTCGGGATCGGGCACGGGTCTGTATTTCTTTTCGTCCGGGTAGAAGCTGGTTTCAGACAGCCATCGGGTCGGCAGGACCGGCCTTTCCCAGGCGTGGCTTCCCGCCACACACCGAAGGCTATTCTCCGCGACCGGGTCTATGGGTGACCAGAAGCTGACGGTCTGCCGACCGTCGACGAAGTAATAGGGGCTATCCTGATGCCACGGTGTGGGTTTGGAGGTTCCGGGCTCCTTAACCAGGATATGGTCATGGAACAACTGTACGCGTGTCGATCTCATCAAATTTGCGGCCACTTCGCCAGCGGGGGAGGTTTTGATCACCTCCTCAAATTCCGGAATGCGGGTCCAATTGCAATAATCATCGAAGAACCGCCCCGCTTCGCCTTGTTTAGTGTTCTCGGCGGCGTAGGGTCCGGGCTCTGCCATATTGCGCGCAATGCCGACGGCGATCGTCTCGACATGTGATTTGAATAGCCCTTTGATCAAGGTCACGCCGTCCCGCTGGAAGGCGTCGATATGGTCTTGCGTGATGAGTGGGTGCATGTCTGATTCCTCCCGTTCCACGCCACTTTATGAACGTCTTTTAATAGGTGCAAATAATATTATATTCTGATATTTATAGTTTTATGCTATATATAACGCTTCGTCAGTATCAATACGTCGTGTCGGTCGCGGACACGAAAAGCATGACTGATGCCGCCTCTCTGCTGAATGTCTCGCAGCCCTCTCTATCGGTTGCGATTACGCGCGTAGAAGAGCGATTGAACCGCGCCCTATTTGTCCGGCGCAAAGGGGCCGCAATTGTCGTAACACCCTTCGGTCATCGCTTTGTCCAGCAGGCGCGCGCCCTTCTTCAATCCGCCACAGAGATTGAAAACATAACCGAGGCGACGCGACCGGTGATCGTGGGGTGCTTCGAAGACATCGCGCCTTGGTATCTTACCAAAGCGTTGGCGGACCTTAGATCGCAGTTTCCAGAGATGACGTTCCAAGGTCAGGAAGGCCGGTTCTCTGATTTGGCAAAAGCGATCCGAGAGGGACGCCTTGATATGGCGATTTCCTATGACATCGGCTTTGACGGCAGTTTCAATCGCCAAAAAATTAAGCAGGTGGCCCCTGTCGCCTTCGTTTGCGCCGAGCATCCTTTGGCCCGCTTCTCCTCAATTGAATTGCATCAATTGAACGACCAATCCCTGATCCTATCCGCGGAGGACTTGTCCCTCGGCTACATCCGGCGTCTTTTTAAAGAGTTGCGGGTAAAGCCGAACATCGAACACCGAACATCGACGCTTGAAATGATGCGATCGCTTGCCGCGCACGGGTCCGGTGTTGGCATCAGCTATTCCAACCCGCCGAGCGCGATGAGTTACGATGGCCAACCGCTTGTGACGATCCCCATCAGCACCCCCGAAGCCTTAACCAACATCGTATTGGTGTGGACAAACTTGGTCGACCTTGATCCGAAAATCGAGACCGTTCTAAAGGCTCTCAGCACACTCTGAGGGTTGTCTGGAATAGGTCGCAACCGCCTCAATGCCCGAGCCACGGTGCTCAGCGACCCTCCCATTTTCTGGCTATAAGATGCCGGGCAAATTCAGGCCCTTCTCGCGGGCGCAGTCCAGCGCGATGTCGTAGCCTGCGTCTGCATGGCGCATCACGCCGGTCGCCGGATCATTCCACAAGACCCGCGCGATGCGGCGGTCGGCATCTTCCGATCCGTCGCAACAGATCACCATGCCTGAATGTTGGGAGAATCCC
>Ga0136554_1000886_pt1 | contig 11641 bp, 7 predicted proteins | sample AntRauTorckE5431_FD_104637 | JGI IMG/M metagenome (GOLD analysis project Ga0136554, IMG submission 104637) | Saline lake microbial communities from Rauer Islands, Antarctica - Metagenome Torckler E5 #431 | ecosystem: Environmental > Aquatic > Non-marine Saline and Alkaline > Saline | place...
CATTCTCGACCGACAAGCAGTGTTTCATCTGGGTAGTAAATATTCCGTGCTGTTGTTCCAGTACATATCCAGCTTGCAGAACCTCAAACACGTCACCAGTAAGCGATTCACTGTATCAGAATTACGATCAATACTGGGTATTCCAGAAGGGAAGCTGGTGCGATTTGCCGATGTAAACAGTCGTGCTTTGGGACCATCTGTAGACGAGATTAACAGTGATCTAACTCGATTACATTTAACGGTGAAACTTCACAAAGTTGGCCGCACGGTGGCCGAGGTTGAGATAGCTTGGGAAGTCAAAGCAGACCTGATGAAAGTGAAGGACGAGCTGGATCGGCCCAAGGTGGGCCGGAAAGCGCGACGGGATGGCACGGCGGAAACGCCTGTGACGGCCTTCCCTGACTCTGGAAGCGTGAAGGATACCCAGCCATGGGACCGGATCGCACGGAACAATGCGCCGCGCATCGACGGTCGGCATGTGCCAGACCTGCGCAAGCTGGCCGATACGTTCCGCAAGTGGTGTGGGGAAAAGTCTATCCCGCTAGATGCAGCCAGCATCGAGAAAACTTTCACGACATGGTGCAAGAACTATTCAGCGCGATAGACTGTTTTGGCAATGGACCGTTTTGGGCAGAAGTGCGGTGCGTCTCGTTACGTATAGGATATGCTATGTAGGGCGGCTCGCCATCTAAGCGTAAATCTAGAAATCGTCTACGTAGCGTAGCGTATAGGTTTGAAATCAATGGGGCGGCCATGTTGACAACAAAATACACGTACAGTTAACTTCTACGAAAAGTTGAAAGTTATATTTTAGAAGTGCGCAGTGTATGAACCAAACCGACAGTCTATTTTTGCCAGCCGCATACAATCTGAAACATGATACGTACACAACTGGAAGCACCCTGCGTCCTTCAACAGATAGACTATGGGTAACCAACGATCCAAGCACGACGAAAGTGGCGCTTAATCCCGCAAGTCATCTCGACATTTCAGGAACTCGGTTTCTTCATTCTTTGGTCGAAGAGGGTGATGAATACTTGGGTGACGACGCACGAAAGGACCGTTCAGAGATCCAAGTGGAACGGATCATGCAGAACGGGTTAACGTACTCGTTTTCTTTTGATTTCAAAATTATAAACGATCCGGTAGATACTTCGTCCACCGTTGTCGTAAGCGATGCAGATTTTTTGAACCTGTTTCAGCTTAGGAATAGTGGCGGACCGACTACATCTGACGATTCCGTGCCGCCAGTAACCGTCCGAATTTATCAAGGAGATAAATTCGAAGTGAATTATAAGTGGAAAAATCCGGTTACTGGTGATCCTGATGAAAATAATGTCGTTCTATTAAGTTTTGATGGCTTAGAGGCTAATGTCGTATACAGTCTTTTCTTAGAAGTAAATTTTCCGGACCAAGCTAGCTCTAGCTGGCTTATTGACTCTTCTCTTAAAGAAGGTACTGCTTTCAAAGCAGGCGGCACCCATACAAAAACCACTACGATAGCAGACAATCCCGACAAATATTTTAGCTACTACGAACCACTTGGTCCGTTCCCGCAAATTGGCGTTTATCGGGGTGACGCAATCGGCGTCGGTCCAGAAAAATCCTTTCAGGCAGAGTATCGCGATATCTCCGTTACATATCCTGACGGGGTAAATACTCTGGCGATCACCACGCCGGGTATCACAACCCAAACAAATACCGGTACTTTTTTGCTCCGGGACAACGTCACTGGGAGTGCAGGCAATGACACCATAAATGGGGGTCACAAGAATGATACTGTAGATGGTGGCAATGGCAACGATTCAATACTTGGCTTTACCGGAGAAGATTCCATAAGAGGTGGAAGTGGAAAAGACACACTTAATGGGGGTACAGATAATGACATCCTCAAAGGCGATGCTGGTAATGACAAGCTCTATGGTGGTTCAGGTGATGACGATCTGTTCGGTGGAACAGGGAATGATTATCTAACAGGAAACGAGGGCGCTGACACTTTGCGGGGGGATGCAGGTAACGATAACATCGCCTCGACCGACAGTGTCGGCGATGTCATAAACGCGGGATCTGGAAATGACACTGTGTCGGGCGGCGTTGGCAACGACTTGATTTTTGGATTTTCAGGATACGATCAGCTAAGCGGTAATAATGGCGATGATACCATTACCAGTGGGTCGGATGGCAACGGTGATACTGTATTTGGCGGCAATGGGAATGATAGCATCACGGGTGGCGGCGGCTTCAACGATCTGTATGGAAACAACGGGAACGACACCATTAATGGCGGCGCAGGATCTGAAGAGATATTTGGTGGCTCGGGGAACGATCATATTTCTGGTGGAGCCGGTGCGGACATGTTCGTATTCACAGGCACATTTGGTGATGACACAATTGCGGACTTCAACTTGTCTACTGCCAATGAAAAAGTAAACTTGGGCGGTGTATCCTCCATCACCAGCTTTTCAGATCTGGTCGCCAACCATACAGAAAATGTGGCAGGTAACTTGGTTATAACTGACGTTGGTGGAAATACGATCACACTGATAGGTATTCAGGAACATCAATTGTCAGCCAGCGATTTTATCTTCTGAATAAATATTAGCCTGTTGTAGAAAAATAGTAAGCTAAGAAAGAGGCAGTAGAATGCGCGATCTGATATCCGATAATATCCTGACCCTTGGCCGTTTGACCCAAGACGAGACGTTGAGAAGCAGTATCGATACGGTTGGTGATACAGACTGGTTTCGTGTATCTCTTGAAGCAGGTAAATCATACGGGTTTTCGGTCGCTGGTACGGAACGATACGTTGGCGAGAGCATTCCAGAGTTTGGCCCGACACTGTCTGGTCTGTTCGATGCTAAGGGTCAGAACGTTAGTACCGCAGGTAACGGTACCTCCAATAATGAGTTGAGCCCTTCTGGTCGTCTACCGGCCGTTTTCGACTTTTTCACGGATGCGAAATACTTCGAGGCATCGACCAGTGGTGATTATTTCATCTCTGTTGTCTCGACAGAGCCGGAAGAGGTCGGGGACTACAACCTGACCTTCTTTGAGGATGACCTGCCGGGGGATGTCAGCACACCGGTTATGCTTGTACCGGGTGGGACCATGCGAGCGTCAATTGATGGACCAAGCGAAGAGGATACATGCGCAATCAAAGTCAGTGAAGGCGACACATTCGAGGTTCGGATGGAAGGATTAGGGTTTGGCGACCTTACTTTGGATCGCCCTTTTTTGGAATTGAGCGACGCTGAAGGTAATCTTCTTAAGATGCCAGGCTCTACTAGTTCGTCCTCTTTGGGAGATAAATTTAAAGGGTCAGATATCGTTTATGAAGCGCGCGAAAGCGGCACCTATTACATCGCTGCCTTGGCATTAGAGAATAATCAGGGTTCCTACAATATAACGCTGAACAACGTCATCAAAGAGTTGGGTGAGGCGCGTGAAGACGCTTTCGATTTAACTGTTGGTGAACAAGTTACCGCGCGGGTTGATGGCGGGAACGAGGACCTTGATTGGTTCAGCGTATCGCTTGAGGCTGATGTTTCTTACCGTTTCAATATCAACAGCGATGACCGGTTTGACATCGGTGTTGGCGGGTTTGCTGGCCGCATCGTGGATGAGGCGGGAGAAACCGTTGCAGTACCTTTGAGAGTGAATGGTTCTTTTGAGAATTACGAAGTATTTTTCACCCCCTCCACATCCGGCATATACGCATTAGAAGCGGCGCATCGGTTAACTGGATCGGGGGTTTATGACGTCATCGTGGACGTCGCGATCCCCGTCATCGGTACCGATGCTGCGGATTGGCTCACCCTGCCGGACGGCTCAGCGCGTGATTTGTTCTTGATCGATGGGGGTGAAGGCCGCGATACGATGTCCTTTGTCGGTCTTGATACGGGCGTCACCGTGAACCTCGCCAGCGGCCTTGCCCGCGCACAGGGTGCAGACCCGTTTACTCTCGCCATGCAAAGCATCGAGAACGTCACCGGCACCAGCTTTGCCGATACGCTGATCGGCAGCGGGGTTTCCGAGACGATGCGCGGCTTGGGCGGCAACGATACGTTTTTCGGTTCCGACGGTGCGGACGAAATCGATGGCGGCGCGGGCCGTGATACGTTCAGCTTTGCATTCTCCAAGGATGGCGTATCCGCCTCCCTACTGCGCGGACGCGGTTGGGTAGGCGATGCAGAAGGTGACCGGATCAAGAATGTCGAAAACCTGAACGGCACGTTGCAAGATGACTTCCTGTGGGGCGATCACGACTACAACCGTCTTGACGGCAGCTTTGGTGACGACACGCTGATCGGCAACGGCGGTGATGATTACATTCTGGGGGGCTTTGGCACCGATACGGTGGTGTTTTCTGGCGTACGGGCTGAATATGACATCGCGACAACGGGGTTCAGCACAACCGTTACACACCTGCGTGGTGGCGTAGACGGAACGGACCTGCTGGGCAGCGCCGAAGTGCTTCGATTTGCGGATGGCGATGTGCTGACAGCGGATTTGTTGGAGATGTAGGCGCTTGGACCCTTTAGTTTAGGAGAAAGGCGTAATCCGCTCATGTCAATTTCGGTGTAAGAGTTGATAAAGGGGATATCCAAGGTAACAATTTTCGACTAACTGAAAAGTTAAGCGTTCCAAAACCCTCCTTTTTGGAACGCAGCCTCCCTGCCCTGTTTTTCGCCACCACAAACCCCGTTCAAAATCCAAGCGGTTGTTGAAGACTTATGGAAAGATTGTCTGTAGTGATCTGGATCGCTACACTACATAATAGATCATTATGAGACAGGCAGTCGCTACATGACACAAGTTACAATATCGGAGGCGGCAAGACGGGTGGGTGTTGCTCGGTCTACATTGCTGCGACACATCAAAAATGGTAAGGTTTCAAAGGTTATTGGCAAAGATGGAAAGCCAAGTTTGGATACATCCGAACTGTTGCGAGTGTATGGTGATCTGAAAAATTCCGATAAAGACGATACAAGCGATACACTACACCAAAACCGTAGCGCACTACAGATTGATACAGGTGATCGCTACACCGAAAAAGACATTGAAATCGCAACTTTACGAGCTGAACTTAAAGCAGCGCTCGAAAGGGCAGATGAATTCAAGGAAGAACGCGACGAGTGGCGGGGAGTAGCTAAAAAAGGGCAGGCCTTGCTCACTGACGCGGGGCAGGGGAGGCCCCGTCAAGGATTGTGGGCGCGAGTATTCGGCAAATCAGTGTAGCCCTCCTTCAAGCCCGCCTGATGGTGTTTCGGCTTACTTCGAACAGACGCGCCAGCTCTGCAATGCCACGACCTTCTTGGTCTCGCATACGCGCTACTTCTGCGCGGCGCTCTGGTGACAGGGCAGGGGGTCTGCCCCCAACGCGCCCCCGCTTGCGGGCGGCAGTAAGACCTTCTTTGGTTCTCTCGGATATCCGCTCACGCTCAAACTGGGCGATGGAAGCGAACACATGAAAGACCAGCCGTCCGGCTGGTGTCGTGGTGTCGATGTCCTCGGCCAAGGATCTAAACCCCGCGCCCTGTGCGCCTACCGCCTCAACGATGCTCAAGAGGTCCTGTAAGGATCGGCTAAGGCGATCATACTTGGTCACGACAACCACATCACCATCCCGCAACTGCTCGATCATGCGATCCAGCTCAGGGCGGGATTTTTTGGTGCCGGAGATTTTTTCCGCAAAGATGCGATCAGCGCCAATCGTCTCAAGGGCGGTGGTCTGGGCATCAAGGTGTTGATCTTCTGTCGAGACACGCGCGTAGCCGATGATCACTGATCTGACCCTTCCAAAAACCTTCAACAACTGGTTTGGTTTTGAACGGGGTTTTTGGCGGCGTCAATCGGGTGTTTTGAGCCGGTGCCAAAAACGGAGGTTTTTTGCACTCTCTGGCATCATACCCTAAGTAGGGTGGCGAGAGGTTGATCCAGCTTGATGCAGCCAGCATTGATAATACTTTCGACATGGGACAAAAGCTATTCAGCAAGACAAGACATTCAACAGACGGCTGGTACCGCGATGACCAAAGACCCGGACAAGGTGTGTCGCTCACGAATGATGATATCCCCCTGCTGAGAACTGAGCCGATCAGGATTGGCATGGCTTCAGAGCACTATATCGCCATCAGTGAAGCTCAAAATTTCGACGTGGGCCAAGAGGTCCGTGCCTTCGAACCCGTCACGATGACTCACTCGAACAGAAAAGCTGTTGTTCTCAAGAATGTCGTAGTCAGCACGCGCACCCGAGTAGATCACTGTGTCCTTGCCGAACCCGCCCAAGATGTAGTCATCCCCGCCGTTTCCGACAAAGGTGTCATCGCCATGACGACCCTCCAACCGGTTCGCGCTATGGTCGCCCCAGATGAAGTCGTCAGCGTTCGTACCGAAGAGGTTCTCGATGTCGGTGTAGCGGTCGCCTGAAGCATCACCGGACCATCCCCTGCCCTTCAACAATGAGGCGGAAATGCCTTCTGTCGAAAACAGATAGTCAAGCGTATCACGGCCCGATCCGCCGTCGAACCGGCCAGCATCCGCACCATCGGCGTAGAACAGGTCGCGCCCGCCGAGGCCGCGAATTTCGCCGGATGCCACGTTAAAGAGGTCATCCTGGCCTGTTCCTGTCAGCCGCTCTACGTTGGTCATGGTCACTTTCCCAAAAGCAGGGAAAAAGGCGCTGTGTCCGGTGTCCGTGTCGTAGATGCCCGCACCAGAGGTCCGACTGACGAAGGACACCATATCGATGCCATCACCCCCGTCAATCTGGTCAGAGCCGCCGATCGAGACGATCCAGTCGTTGCCGCCACGCCCCGCGATCATGTCCGGGCCGGGGGTGTCGACCAAATAATTGGCCTCATCGTCCCCGTCGATCCGGCCTTGAATAAAGCCGGTTTCCGCTCCGTAGATGACAAAGGCAGTCCCGGGCTGGGGCGCTTCCGAGCGGAACGTTTCGGAGTTGAAACCGCTGCCAACGATGATATCGGCAAAGCCGTCGGCGTTAAGGTCGCCCGCCGGAGAGATCGACACGCCAAGCCGATATCCGTCGAGCGTGGCCCCGGAAATCCGGTAGCCATCCGATGCGTCCAGGTCATCCAGCGACAGCGATATCCTCTCGGCATCACCGTAAATGACGTAAGCCTCGCCCGCCGATCTCGCTTCGTCATTGGAAGCGACCTGATTGCCGATCAGCAGATCGTCGATTCCGTCGCCGTTCACATCACCGGCGGTCCGGAAGTCGAAAAAGCCGGTTCCGGTGATGGTAAAACCAGGGATGTCGGCGCTGTCGGACAGGTCGATATGCGCGCGACGGTCTGCGCTCATACCGTAGATGATGCGACCGAAGCCATCCTCGCTGAAGAGGGCGGCTCGATAGGACACTGCAAGGTCATCGATCCCGTCGCCGTTCAGGTCGCCAACGTTGTGAAAGCTCGACCCCAACCTAGACCCTTCGGCACCGCGGATCTCGAACCCGTCATCGAGAGTCAGCGCAGCCAAATCAAAGTCGGGAAAGCCATCCACACGGCCATAGACGATGTTGAGGAGCCCGTCGCCATCAGACACTGCCGTCCGGCCGAAGCCAAAATCGCCGAGGCCGTCATCGTTGATATCCCCGACAGAATAGACCCAAGTCGCGCGTCCCGGAATCTGTACGCCGACAGAGGGTGACAGCTCATCGACATCAATGGCCGGGCCAGGACTTTCGCGGTTCCCATAGATAAGAAAGTTAGCATTACCAGAGATCGAGAAATCGTCGATTCCGTCACCGTTGATATCTCCGAGACCCGAGCCATCACCTCCGAGACGCAATGATCCGATATCAGTCCGGATGGCGAAGCCGTTCGTACCGTCAAGACTGTCGAGATCGACGACGGATGGCACGACTGCGCCGCCATAGATCAAATAACCCCGACCTGAAGTTTCATCCGCTTCGTTTCGGGTGGAAACGGCACCTATCAGAATATCGCCAAAGCCATCACCGTTAATGTCGCCAACGAATTCCACCGTACCGCCAGCACTAGAAACGATTTCGTCAGTCTCGAAGGTGATGTCAGCCGTAACGCCATCAACGGCCAGATCGACCGCTGGCAAAGTGCCCGCGTCAGTGCCAAGAAACAAATAGGCCTCTCCGGTTGATTGACCTTCCGCGTTGTCCTTTCCGGGTGCTCCAACGATCAGATCGACAAAGCCATCGCCATTGAAGTCGCCAGCCCCGACAGAAATACCAAAGGTGTCGTCGTTCTCAGGACCAGAAAGTTTGAAACCAACCGCCCCTGCAACCTCATCAATCCTGAGATTGTTATCCATAAGCTAGTTTCCTTGTTTACACCTTGATTTCAATAATCACGCTCAATTGCAAGCTAACCGAACAGAGCATCATGTACATCACCTAGGGTTGTATCATATATCCTCAGGACGTCGTTGCCCGGCCCACTCCCATCCAAGTCTATGTAAACGTTGGTCTGGCTGCCAGCATTGACCGTATAGGCGTAGGCGGTGCTGCTTACGCCATTGCCAAAATTGCTCTCCGATATTGAAACGACAAGATCGTCGGAAGACGAATCAAAGTCGTAAATAATATCTACTCCCCCACCATATCCAAAATGGAATACGTCGCCACCGCTGCCTCCTCGCAGATAGTCATTTCCACCGAGGCCGTTGATGACGTCGTTGTTGGCGTCACCGTGAATCGTATCATTGCCACCACCGCCGAAAATTGTGTCCGTACCACTTCCGCCACGGATGCTGTCAGCGTCAGCCCCCCCATCGATGAAATCTGCCTGATCATTTCCTCTAATCGTGTCGGAACCATCCCCGCCGTAAAGAAAATCTAGGCCATTCCCTCCGTAGATATTATCGGAACTCGAATTACCGTAGATCGTGTCGTTTCCAAAATCACCGGATAGGTCGTCAGTTCCATCCCCGCCATACAGAATGTCAGCGTCGGTTCCTCCGTAAATCAGATCATTGTCTTCGCCACCCCACAGCTCGTCTGGCCCATACCTGCCATAAATTGTATCGTTACCTGCAAGCCCCTCAATTCGATCAGCTGTGCGGTAATCTCCAACCTGTTGGCGACGCACTGTAGTAGACGGGTCTAAAGTATCCGGACCAGAACTGCCTTGGATCACCTCCCACTGCCCTCGGTCGGCGTCAGATTCGGCGTATGCGGTAAAGTTTGAGAATGTTGTAGTCGAAGTCCCATCGACGTCACTCCCACGGTATGATCCTAACCTTATGTAGTTGGTATGCTTTAGCTCAAGCACGTCGTTCCAAACTCCAAAGTCGTCTTCCAAATAGTCAGTCGCATAAATCCCCAAGCTACCCCCGGCGGCATCAAAGGCCTCGATCCTGACGCGAAATTCTGAGTTATCGGTAGTTGAAAGTTCCGTCGGCTCTTCCCCGTTTTGTTTGAGCACAATTCCCACCTCATAGCGTTCATGGCTGGGCTCTAGATATAGATTCGCATATGGGACATCATCAAAGTATCGCGGGACAGCCGCGCCATTTGCAGATGTTGCAAAGTACCAACTTCCTTCTATGCTGTCCCACCAGACATTTAATTGCCCTGGCACACTGGTGGATGCAGGAAGTGTGACACTTGCCTGTATTTGCATAATCGCGTGCCACCAGTTGTCTGATGCGGTCGGGTCATCTGGTGGACTGAATTCCAATCCATACGTAAATGCAAAATAGCGATCAGAATTCATGTACCGAAACGAAGCGATCTCGCTTCGGTCTTTGTTAGCACTGCTGTCGTTTGTACTGTAAGGGCTGTCCACCGGCGTGGAAGTTGAAAGGACGCTACTTGTATAATCGAGAAGTTCCGCGCTTGTAACAGGGTGGGAAACTGCCACCGGTCCAGTCAGTTTCTGTGGAACGTTCATGTTGGCGCGTGTATAATACGCATTGGCAAGGTCGCCGATTAAAAAATCGCTTAGTCCGTCAAAGTCAGAAAGGTAGGTAAGACCAACCAAGTAATCGTCGAGCATCAAGCTTTCGAGTAAGGTGCCTGATAGTTCAGTCGAAATCGTATCATACGTTCGATAATAATCGGCTTCAAATACAGTCATTGTATGCCCTCTAAAAATTTAGGTGGTAATATTACATTTAACTGTGCTGCTTTCTGGTGGTCTGTAACGTCCGTATAAAAGATGACTATACGTGATTTTGTTGTCAATAACAGCCTTCAAAGCTTTACGCCGCATCCTAGGTGTTTGATCCGCGGCAGGCAATTCACACGGAGGCCGTCTTATTATGCTGCTGCGTATCGACTTACCCGACGCCTTTATGCCCGGCCCCCAGCCGCGCTGCGGGTATACGTAACGTACGAGGCTCTCTCCCCTCTACGTAAGCACTACATATTGGCTACCGCTCGATCTCATGCCCACGGTCGCGATGGGCTTCGCGCTCGATCTCCTGCTGGCGCTCCAGCTCTTTCACCCGCTCCTGTTCTTGCGCAGCCTCCTGCGCGGTGTGCTGTTCCTCGGCCTCACGGCCCTCGCGTAACGCCGCCGCACGATCCGCCAGAGCATCCGGGTCGATCCCCTTAGCCGCCTCGCGCAACCGTGCCGCCAAATCCTGCGGGGCATCCCGTTCTTGCTCTGGCGTGGGGTCTTCCTGAACCTTCTCTTGGTCCTGATAGGCTTCCCAATATGCCTTCAATCGGGTGGCAAAGTCCGGTTCTTCTTCTCGGCCATCACGGCCTCCCGCAAGCGCCAGCTCGGACTGCCCCGGTCCCAGACGGTCCATGACGCGCTCTGCCGCACGGTCCAGCCAATCGCGGACCTGTCCGGTCAACTCCTGCACCACTTGCCTGACCTCGGCGGCACGGTCCTTGACCTCATGCCAGACGCGGACGGCAGCGACCTCGATACCGCGCTCTTTGAGCTGCCACGCGCCAAGGGAAAGCTGGGGCAGGGGCGGGCGGTCCAGAGACATGGCCCGCACCGTCTCGTGCAGCTCCGCGCCCTCGTCGCCGCGCTCCCGCGCCGCCGATGCCAGCTCAAGCGCCTCGTCGCGCTGCGCCACCAGCGTCCGGTGATCCACGCGGTCCTCGATGCCGGCGCGTTCAAGCGCCGCGTTGCTGTCCCGCGCCCAGGCTTCGCGCCAGCCCTCCAGAACCTCGACCTTGTTCCAGTCGCGGTTCTTGGTGGTGAAGCCCTCCGGGCCGATCTCGCGGGTGGTCAGCAGAATGTGTGCGTGATGGTTGCGTTCATCTCCCTCGCGCCCCGGCGCGTGCAGGGCGATGTCAGCGACCATGCCACGGTCCACGAACTGCGCCTGTGCATAGTCGCGGACCAGCGCGACCCGCTCGTCATGCGTCAGCTCGTCGGGCAGGGCCACGCGCACTTCGCGGGCGACCTGGCTGTTCTTGCGGGTCTCAGATTCCTCGACGCGGTTCCACAGCTCGGATCGGTCACGGACCCAATCCGGCGCATGGTCCGGTGCGAGGATTTCGGTGTGATCGACACCGCCCCGCGCCGCGTAATCGAAGGTAAGCCCGGTGCGGCGGTCTTCGATCCGCTCGGCCACGCGGTAGGCGGACGCCGCCGTGGCGCTGCGGCCCTGACTGCGGGAAATCATCGTTGCGCGTAAATGATAGATCGCCATTCGGGGGCTGCACTTTGCTTAGGGG
>Ga0136554_1000887_pt1 | contig 11638 bp, 10 predicted proteins | sample AntRauTorckE5431_FD_104637 | JGI IMG/M metagenome (GOLD analysis project Ga0136554, IMG submission 104637) | Saline lake microbial communities from Rauer Islands, Antarctica - Metagenome Torckler E5 #431 | ecosystem: Environmental > Aquatic > Non-marine Saline and Alkaline > Saline | place...
AGGAAGGGCAAGTTTCGGTAAACACGTATTTTGTACTTGAAGGCTGTATTCGAGAATACATACTATCTGATGGGGAAGAAAAGACTACGGATTTCTACTCTGAGGAACAATGGGCTATTTCATTAAATAGTTTATCTCCTCAAAGTTCTGCAAACCACAATTGGATTTGTATGGAAGATACTACTGTAGTTGTGGGTAATGAACAGCAAGCTCAAGAACTTTTCAAACACTTCCCAAGGTTCGAAACAATATCTCGTGCAATAATGGAAGCAGCTTTCGCTGAACAAAAAGAAACACTGTCTTCCTATCATACAGACTCTCCTGAACAACGCTATCTTAAGCTGCTGAAATCAAGAGCTGAATTGGTGCAGCGAATACCTCAATATCATCTTGCTAGTTATATTGGCGTAAAAGCCGAATCTTTAAGTCGCATTAGAAAGCGCATTGCCTCCTCTTCCAATGAATAGCTAAACAGTAATAATAACATTGCCTCTTTTGTGCCCTTTGTCTACATAATCGTGAGCTTCGGCCATTTTTTCTAAAGGATAAACACGGTCTATTACGGGCTTAATCTTCTCTTGCTCAGCCAATAATTTTAAATTCATGAAAGCACCTTTAGGAGTTAACGGAATTCCATGATCAATCGAAATGTATTTACCTTTTGGCAAAAGAGCTTTTTTGCTTTTCTCTTTAAGTGTTGAGGATTTAGAGTTTCCAACAGCATCTAGGACATAATTATAAGTCTCTAATTTTAATTCAGCGTCTTCTGTCGTATAATCAATCATAAAATCACTTCCCAAGGACTTTACTAATTCAAAATTCCTTCCGCTGCAAACGCTTGTGACAATGGCTCCTGCACTCTTTGCCAATTGTAACGCCATGCTCCCAATGCTACCTGAAGCTCCATAGATTAAAACTTGGTCGCCTTTTTTTATGACAGTCTTATTCAACAAATGTGACGCGAGTAATCCACCATACGGGATGGCTGCAGCTTCATTATGGCTGATATTCTTAGGCTTAAGGGCAATGTGCCAGTCTTCAGGGAGGCATATATATTCAGCATAGGAACCAAAATGACGTTTTGTCGGTGAAACAGAACCATATGCAAAAACTTCATCGCCAACCTTAAATGAAGATACACTTTTGCCCATACTCTCTATAATACCTGATGATACCATTCCCAAAATTGGTTTTCTTGGCTTTCCAAAACCGAAAACACATTGAAGGATGAGCTTTGGAATAAGTGATTCGCTCATTCTGCGAATAAGAACATCGCTGCTTGTAACAGAGGTGGCATGAATCTTAATAAGTACTTCATTGTCCCTTGGTGACGGCTTTTCAACTTCAGTTAATACTAAGTTTTCTGAACCTCCATATCTTAAACACTCAATAGCTTTCATAATCTTTGATTTTTTATATCAGCAAAATTGGCCACAGTACAATTTAATCTCATTGACTTGAGTTAAGAAATGAAATAAACTAATTTAGATTATGAGTTATGGTGACCAATAATGAACAACTCTAAATAAAAAACTTATAACAATGGGTATAGTGCATAGCACTCTGCGGAATGCTACGACACCATACACTGAACGTTGTAGCTAATTGTCACATCCATTTTTTCCTGGTCTTTCTGTTTTTATTTATCACTAAATTTATCTGACAATGAAAATAAAAAACTTAACATTTATTCTACTATTTAATATCATAACTTTAACCTTAACTGCTCAAAACACTGCAAATTTCGAATGGCCAGAAAATGAAATAACTCCAATTTTCAAAGAGTTTGTAACAGCGTATAATACAAATGATCTAAAAAAATTAGAAGTCTTTACAAGGAAGCATTACGAAAAAGACTTTGTAAAAGCTGCCGCGTATTGGCCAAGTGTTTTTGCTGATTATGGACAAATAGAAACATTTAGAGTTTCAGAAAAATGGACTACAAAAAATAGATTGGCTATTTGGTTTCAAGGAAAACAAACCAAAGCTTGGGTAATGATCATGTTGCGAATGAATACAGATAACACCAAAATTATTGGAAAATCTGTTTGGAGAGGCATGCGTCCTTCAGGAAACTTACCTCCTTACAGTGCTATTTCTTCAAAAGAAATGAAGCCTTATTTAAAAAAATACCTAAGCGATTTAGATAAAATAGATTTCTTTTCTGGATCTGTATTGGTAGCCAAAGGAAATACCATTTTATTCGAAGGAACCTATGGTGAAAGCAATAAAAAAAGGAATACAAAAAATAATGTAAATACCTCTTTAAACCTTGCTTCAGTTACAAAAACGTTTACGGCAGTAGCCATAGCCAAATTAGCAGAACAAGGAATGCTTAAATTTACCGACCCTATTAGTAAGTTTATCCCTGAATACCCCAAAGACATTGCCGATCAAGTAACCATTCATCATTTATTAACGCACACTTCTGGCATTGAATTGGATGATTACAAGCCATTTAATGAAGAGAATGGCAAAGCAAAAAGCGTGGAGGAGAGGTTAAAAGCTCAAATAACACATATTGACTCATTAAACGAAGGCAGAAGAAAAAACTTTAAGGTGTTAAATAAATACGATTATTCTAATGAAGAATTTACTTTATTAGGTGTGATTATTGAAAGAACAAGTGGAATGTCTTATGCAAAATATATTGAAAAGAATATATTTAATCCGCTTAACATGAAAAACTCTTTTGCAGATATTCAAAAATTATCTAATCATCAAAACAAAGCCATTGGCTATACATATAAAGATACTGAATCTAATTTTATTGGTGGTACAAGACACGAAAATGGAGGAGTTGGTTCTTTTTTGGGCCCAGACGGAGGACTCTATTCTACTACTAGAGATTTGTATACGTATTTTAAAGCAATCAATAATCATACTCTTATAAACAAAGAAACTCAAGAATTACTGCACAAGAAATACGCTAAAAGGTATGCAACGAAAGACGTAAGCGTTCATTATGGGTACGGATTTTTTGTGTCTCAAAAAGGAAAAACAAAGGCTATTGGGCATGGAGGTACTTATCCTGGAGTTGGAGGTTATTTTTATTATTATCCAGAAACTGATCATTATGTTATTGTATTAAGTAATTACGGACAAAGTTCTAGTGGCGCGGTTGCAGCTCATGTTGAATCTTTAATAGAGTCAAATTATTAATCCTTTACGTCTTCTCTATTGCATTAATAGATAATAAAACTAGCTACAACAATGTATAAAAGCAATGGCGGTTTAAGTGCTTAAACCAGAATATAACATATAAACTAAAATCAGTAAATCAGCCAAAGGTAGCGGTTTCAAAATCCGCTACTGTCCTTATACAAACACGTTGTGCTTCATTAAGAATGGACAATAATATTACATAAAATGAAAAAAAATATCACTGTAATTATCACACTTCTACTATCACTATTTTTAGTGTCTTCCTGCACCAGAACTAAGAAGACCGATTATTCAGAATTCACCAAAGCATATAATCAGTTCATAGAATTGGCAACAAATGAATTTGGAACACAGCATGGATTATCTCTTGCAATTGTTAAGGATGATCAAATCATATTTGAAAAATATCATGGGCTTGCAGACCTTGAAAAAGGCAAAATGGTGGATGAAAACACGCTTTTTTATATTGCTTCTACAACTAAATCGTTTACAGCTTTGGCAGCATTAATTTTGGAATCTAAAGGTGAACTGGATTTAGAAAAATCTTTAAGCGAATACTTTCCGGAGATTAACTTTGATCCATCACTAAAAGCAGATAGCATTACAATTCGTAATTTGGTTCAGCATACTTTGGGTATAGAAAATGACCCAATTATACAGGCTACAGCTTATACTGGTATTCACAATCCTAATATGTTGTTAGAGATGTTATCACAACTCACAACTGTTAATACAGATGCTCCCTATGGTGTATATGGATATACTAACTTTGGTTATAATATTTTGAGTATGATCATAGATAGAGAGCTCGACACCAACTGGCAGGCTGTACTTGATGAAGAAATTTTCGAACCTTTACAGATGACCCATACAAGTGCTAAAATGTCTGACGCAGAAAAAAACGGATGGGACGTTGCCAAGCCACTTAGTCAAGTAAACCCTGAAAACAAACTAAAGAGTTTTCGGCTAGCAAAGAAAGACAATACCATGCATGCCGCAGGAGGTATGATTACTAGCTCAAGGGATATAGCTCGCTGGTTAATCATGGAATTAAATAGCGGAAAAATAGATGGTAATCAAATTTTTGATTCAAAAATGATTAAGAACAGTGTTTTTCCACATGCGAATCAGGATAGAAAACATGGGAATCGTAAAGAATTTGGTTACGGTTACGGATGGGAATCGGGCACTACAGAACTTGGTGACACCTTAATCAGCCATGGTGGTGGGTTTGTTGGCACACACTCTGAAGTTTCTTTTATGCCCTCAGCAGGCTTAGGTATTGTGGTATTAGCAAACAATTCAACTTCAGGGAGAAGATTAGGTGCTTTATTGTCATCTTATGCGTATGACTACTTCTCTGGTCGTGAAGATATAAATACGTATTATCAAAAAAAGATAAAAGAGTATAAAGAAGAAATTAAAGAACTACAAGAAAGGAGAAAAAAACGGTTTGCAGAAAGAATGGAAATGCAATGGCAATTTGACCTAGCCTTTTCAAATTATGCAGGTACCTATACCAATGATTTATTGGGTTCGCTTAAAATAGAGCATCTTGGTGATAATCGATTAGTTGCTGAAATTGGAAATCTGAAATCTCCTTTAGCTACACCTTATAAGCATATTAACTCTATAAGAGTTGAAATGACACCAAATAATGGTTCAATAATCCAGTTTGTTGTCAACGATGGAAAAGTGAAACATGCTACATTTTGGGGACAGACCTACACCAAACATATAGATTAACCATGAGGAATCAAAAAATAGAAATTGAATAAAGTCAACACATGAGCCATACATATTTGCAACTTGTACCAGTCAACGCTAAACAAAACATTGCAAAAGAGTATGTATTTGCCAACACTAGCAAGTTTACGAAAAAAAATAACGGAAGCACAACACCGTATAAAATTAATTGCTTGGTTCTCGCCTACTTGGAAATTCCTTTGGAATTTTCTCTGGTTCGTATTTGTCCACTAATTTTTTTAAACGTCGCAACTAACCTTATACTTAATCGTTGCCAAACTTACTCACGAAAATGCCAAAAATTAGCTTAAAACTGAAATAAACGCTGAAAAACATATTATTTTTGACCTTTCGAGAAGTATTGACTTACATAAAATTTCGACTGAACATACAAATGAAGAAGCGATTGCTGGAAAAATGAGCGGATTAATCGGAATGAATGACAGCGTGACTTGGCGAGCAAAACATTTTGGGGTTTATCAAAAATCAACTTCCAAAATCACGGAATTTGAACGACCAAATTACTTTGTAGACGAAATGCAAAAGGAGCTTTTAAGGAATTTAAACATGAACATCATTTTGCAGAATCTAATGGCGGAACTAATAATAGCGAGTATTTTTTTAATTACTATAACCTTTCTTTAGCTGCTAAATATTTTGTGCTCAGTAAAGAATTCAATAAAGGTGTATACGTAAATAGTAGTGTTGGTTTTGGGCAATTCACAGCTAAGCGTAGCAATAAGGCAGCTAATAATTACCAACATCAGTTCGCCATAGGAACTTCGGTGATGGCGGGGCTTGGTTATACTTTCCCTTTTAAGAAAAATGCTCTGAGTATCGAAATGCAATACGAATATGCGAATCGAAATGGTACTGTTACTGGCGAAGGGGGTAGTATTAGTTTTATTACAGGTCAAATTGGTGGAAACATCATTCTTTCATTTTAAATATTGCAGAAATGAAAAATTGAATCTACAAAGCCTTAGGTGAGAAGCCTAATGTAATGGTAAATTGATAAAAATAGGACAAGTAAACAAGAGCAGCAGATAACAAAATGGCTAAGTAAGTGCAAAGTCCAAAGTTTGCACTTTTTTTATGCTTTTATAATTAACCGAAAACAAGTGCTTTTTAATCGCTACTACTCATGCATAAAACGTTGTAACACATTAAAAATAAAGGCGAATGTTTAAACAAATTTTAAAATTTACTGGAATTACAGTGTTCATGATCATTGGATTATTCGCAATATGGTTCAGGTTTTTTGTTAGTGAATATGAAGAGTTTAAGAGCAGTACTGTATTTGAGCATCGACAAAGCATCTCAACTGATGGCCCTTATGTCCTGTATGAAAAGGACTCGGTTAGAATCATTAATGTTGAAGAAAACTTAAATGATTATAGAATTCTTGATGATCGATTTGCAAAAGATAAACCGATAAAAAACCTAAAAATAAATTCTTATGGTTACGACAATCCTTCGGAAATAGCATTTAAGTTAGACTTGATGGATTCCTTAGTAATTCCACAAGCTATTTACTTAAAGCAAGACAAAATATTTGCGGTTTCTGATATAGAAGGGAATATGTATGCTTTTCACAAACTTTTAAGAGCAAATGGAATAATAGATAATAATTCTAATTGGACTTTTGGTAGTGGACATTTAGTGCTTGTGGGCGATTTTGTAGATAGAGGGCTTAATGTAACTCAATGTTTGTGGTTAATTTATAAGCTGGAAAAGCAAGCTTCTAACCATGGAGGTCGTGTGCATTTTATTTTAGGCAATCATGAGCTATTTAATCTAAGAGGGGTAAATTATCATGTAAGGTCGAAATATAAAAATTTAGCAACTCAACTTGATTTAGATTATTCTAAAGATTTTTACGGAATCAATAGTGAGCTGGGAAGATGGCTCAGAACTAAAAATACCATAGAGAAAATTGGTGATATCTTATTTGTTCATGGCGGTATTAGTCAGGACTTATTAAACTTAGACTTAACAATAAAAGAAATAAACCAAATTGTAAGAAACAACATTAGTACACTCAATTATACTGACTCTATGAGTAAAATTATTCATGGAGCGGAAGGGCCATTGAAATACCGAGGATTTGGGCATGCACAGGATACAGAAACATCTAATATAATCAGTAAGGCAAAGCAGTATTTTAGCGTTTCCGCATTAATTATTGGTCATTCTACGGTTCCTGATATTTATCTACAATATGAAAAATCACTAATTAATATTGACATTCATTTTCCTAATAAAGATAGTGATATCAATAGAGGAAAAGGATTATTGATAGAAGCGGATAATTGGTATAATGTGGATGATATTGGAAACAAAGAAAAAATTCAAGAACGAGCTACAACACTACCTAAGAACAGCCCTACGGGTCGCTAAAGCTTATTTTTAGCCTAAACGTTGTAGAGCATTAGAAAAACTACCCGAACATGATTGAGTTTTTAATAGAGTTAAGACAATATGCTGTTTACTTACTACTCGGACTTTTTGTAGTAGCGATGATTTCTTTCTTTTACTTCAAAAGCACAAAAAGAGGCTGATAACGAATACTATACGTTCAAGAAAGGTAGTTCTGGCGGCATTGGAAAGTGGTATATGGGTAGAGAGATTGTTCATATGATGGATTTTCAAGAGATAGACTGGCAGGAGAGATCTAATCGCGAAGAAGAAGAAAACACCTCAGAACTCCTCCAAAACATGGATATACAGGCTTCAGATAACATGGCAGATATTGGAGCTAGCTCAGGTTATCATGTGCTTCAAATGGCACCGCAAGCAAGCAAAGGAATGGTTTATGCCGTAGACATTCAAATGGAAATGTTGGCTGCCATTAAAAAGAAAAAAGAGGCGGAGGGCATTAGTAATGTAAGACTCATCAAAGGATCTACACAAAGCGTCAATCTAGCTTCTAATACCATTGATAAGGTTCTTATGGTGGATGTATATCATGAGTTTGACTACCCTAGAGAAATACTGCTAAGCAGCAAAGATGCCCTAGTAAAAGACGGTAAAATCTACTTAATAGAATATAGAAGTGAAGACCCGAACGTCCCTATCAAAGAACTTCATAAAATGACCGAAAAATAGGCGGTCAAAGAAATGAAAGCCATAGGTATGAAACTTCAGAGAAACATTAAAAACCTGCCTTGGCATCATTGCATGGTGTTTATGAAAGATGAAGCAGCTAAATAATACCGTAACCCGGTTGGTATTCGCTTTATAATCACTCATACCACGAAGCAGGATTTATTGGTCTCAGTAATAGTTAAAACTATGAAATTTATTGCATTTCGCTTTCAGCTTCTAAAAATATGTAAATTTGGTTTATGGATTTCCAAAGATCAAATAGCCATAGTATATCAAGGCTGACGGCTCATATAGTCTGGCCGACGAAATATAGATATTCAGTTCTTTTGGGCGATATAAAGATGCGTTGTCGTACTCCTTTGATACAGATTTGCGAGGCTGAGGGAGTGCATATTTTGAAGGGTGTTGTGTCCAAAGGTCATGTTCATATACAGTTGGAATATCGTCCTTCTCAATCGATAAGTCACCTGATAAAGTTATTGAAAGACCGTTCTTCTCCGAAACTTCAAATAGAGTTTCTAGAGTTGAAGAAACGTTACTGGGGGCGTCATTTCTGGGCAATTGGTTATGGTTGTTGGAGTACAGGTAATATTACAGATGAAATGGTAAACGAGTATTTGGAACATCATCGCAAGCCGGGGGATGCTGATAACACGGACTTTATCATAGAATAGTCAGAATTTCAGTCTAAAACCAAAACTATGGACTTTGAGTCCATAGTGGTTTATTTTTCTGTTTTTTTTGAATTTATATTAGAACATATTCCCAAATAAGGTCAGGGTTGGATCTGCTTTTGATACAGCAATATTTTGAGGAAAACATACCTCAATAAATAATTTGGTGGTGTAAATTTCTCCGTCCAGAAATAACACCTTATCAGAACAAAAAGAACTAGGCGACAAATTGGCGAATAAAAAAAGGAGTCTTATTGAATTCATGATTGATTTGGACATTATTTCCAACGTTTATCAGTATGGTTCCCTTGCATTATATCGATATTTTACACTAAATCATGGAGGATATAATGGTTTAATTACTCATTCTTTTCAATATTTTTCACATAGGTTATATCTGCTTCCACATCTTTCAAAAAAATACTCCAGTGAAAACTGCTTATGGCCTGACTATATTTGGGTACACTCACATGACCCATGCTTACGTAGGGCATTTTTTGGTATCTGTCTATGGTGTATTTGACTACATTTTCCCAATGGCCCAAACATTTTTCCAAAAAGGCCAAGGCTTGTGTCTTATCCGCTGCTTGCTTTTGGATATTGAATGTTTGCAGTGCTACTCCTGCCCGGAGTTTATCTGAAAAATAAAATCCAAGATGGCACCACGTAGTAATATCATCTAATTCGGAATTCAATAGAGGTTTGTTATTTTCTGAGTACAGAATTTCAACGATAGAGAGGGCTTTCTTACACTCGTCCTCAATTGTTTGTGCCAGTTCCAAAGGGGAAACCTCACCTGCGTTTAATGAATTACCATGTATTGTTTTGTTCACATAGTCTTGAATGCTAATGTACTTGGAATCTAATGTTTCATGGTTAATAAGTTCTTGTATGGAGATGAAGGCAGATTTTCCGTCATCAAAACCTGTTGGTACCACAGACATAAAGCCTTCGGAGTACAAAGTATAATCCCAAGTAGATTTGTAGTATGAGGCAATGTATTCTGGTACTTTTGAGGATAAAGTATGTGCGTTCAACAAGCTTAAAGCATTCACATTTTTGTATCGAATATTAAATTGTGCTGCTAGTTTTTCGTCTGTTTCATCAGGGTTATAAGTAAGTCGCCCCCACAAATGATAAAACAACCATTGCTTTTGAAATGCATATTTCCAAGTTCTATGTGGGTGGTTTTCGATGTGTGAATAATCTTTCGCAGGTATATAACCCTCTGAGCCAATAAAATAGCCATCAACGTAGTCTAAGTTATTGGTTTTTATATGGTCCCTAATAAATGTAGGATCACCCCAGCGAAGAAGAACAAAATCTTCGTTTCTAATCATCCAAGAAATGAAATAGTTTTCGGGTTTTGGGTCCCAGAATCCCTTCATGATAGCTCCATCATTTTGGGCGTGCGTGAGCGACAGTTTTGGGGTAGAATGTCCGTGTGACCAGTTAAATTTCACTTCTACACTGGTTTTATCAGGAAGGTTAGCTTTGTCAATAATCCTTCTCATCTCTTTAGGATCACCTGCTAAAACGGCCCTGTGAATAAACTTTATCTTTCTGTCTGCCTGGTTTATTCCTTCAATAAATGTTTCCGCAATCCAATCTTCGCGTTCAGTGCCTGTCATTAATTCATCACCCCAGTTTCCCATCCAGTCGGCAAGGGTTACGCCCAAGCCTGTGAGGTCTTTGTATTCATTTATCACTTGAGTTACAGACTCTCTCGTATATTTCTTTACAAGCTCCGACCTATCAGAGTATTCTTCTGTTCCATAGGCCTTTGCAAATTCTGGAGAAGTCACAATGTTCCAATTTACCAGATAGGTTTCAATACCTCTGTTTTTGGCCATTTTAAATAAGGTTTTCCAAAACATTTGCCACTCCTCTAGCTCCTCGTCACTTAATGAAGTAGCCATAGGGTAATTTTTTGCTCTAATCATGTAGGGAAAGGGATGGTTATTCCATAAGCTTATGGCATTGAATCGGTTTTTTACCATCATATCAAGATACGCCTCCCAAAAGGTTAGATCCCGGCAGGTTTCAATATGAAGTTCTGTGGCAGGTCCTTCTCTATAAGGCGACCATGGAAGGTTGAACTTAATGGCCCGGAAAGAAAAAGCTGGATCAATCTCCTTCTCTTCTAGTTGAGTTAGCTTACTTCCCGTTTCCAACTGTTCAATTATATCCATAATACCATACAGACATCCTCTTTCTGTATCACCATGGACATACATTTTTCTCTTTTTCCCAATTAACTTGTATCCATCTCTTTTTTCTTCTGCATTGTTGTTTTTCACAATGAGGTTTTGATCTTTGAAAAGATCACCATCCAGCATTAATATATGAATTTGGTATTGTGCTTGCTTAGTACTTGATTCAACAATGGCATAGCCTGATTTTTTTAACTGTGCACTAAGTTTGGTCTTGCCGTATGTCAATATCTCAGAATTGACATCATAATGAAAAGAGACAGTACTTGTTTTTTCTTTTATGGTTGAAATTCCTCCTCTAGCAACACACGAAAAAAGAAAGGAGGTACATAGTAAGAGAAGAATATTATATGTTTTAGGTAGCATGCTAGTATGGAATAAAATTTATACGGATGATATGCTTCAAGAGGTGATTTTGAATAATTAATTTATAACAAAAGAATTTATTTTTTTAACTATTGCTAATAACCTCTTCAATTTTATAGTAGATAATTTCTCTAGGAGGTCATTTTGACTTAGTCGAAGTTGTCTATTGGTGCTTATACCAAGGCTTAGTATTGAAGATAGGACTTATTTAAAAAGGGAGGATGGTCTAATGCAGACCTACTAGCTATGCACCCTCTCAAAAAGACATCGCACAGCCGAAGAATAAGGTGGGTTTATAGTACCTTTGTTCACAAAAAAATTATAGAATAAGTGGAGAGTTTTAAACAATTGGGTGTAGGCGGGTCG
>Ga0136554_1000888_pt1 | contig 11638 bp, 10 predicted proteins | sample AntRauTorckE5431_FD_104637 | JGI IMG/M metagenome (GOLD analysis project Ga0136554, IMG submission 104637) | Saline lake microbial communities from Rauer Islands, Antarctica - Metagenome Torckler E5 #431 | ecosystem: Environmental > Aquatic > Non-marine Saline and Alkaline > Saline | place...
TAGTTGATAAATTCTCCGGCAGATAGCCCTGAACTGTAGCTAATAGACGGAACTTTTAAAAATGTGGAGATATCTGTACCAATCATGGGGCCAAACGAAACCATTTGAGCAATAGAAGTATTGACTATAAAAAGTGTGAGCAACGCAAGAACGAAATGCTTAGTGATGATTTTCATATGTATGTTTGTTAAATTCGTATTCAGGCAATCAATAAGCATTCGTTCCCTCCATGATAAACTCAAATTTCACTAAAAAAAACTGATTAGTAAACCAATACAACTACCTTTCTAGTTTAAAAAGTAATGCCCCCATCAAACTCTATGAAAAAAGCCTTTGTACTATCCTCACTTCTCGTAGTATCGTTGATTTCTTTCGTCGAAGACCCGTTCCTCCAACTTACCCGATTATTCGAAAACTATACACTTTCTTACCCAAACGAAAAGGTTTACCTGCACACGGATAAACCTTACTACACCGCCGGAGAAAGTATTTGGTTCAAATCTTATGCGGTGTTAGGAAGTCCCGAAACACCAGATACACTCAGCGTTCCGCTCTACGTAGAATTGATTGATTCACAAACCGAAAAGGTAATAGACCAACGAGTTTTACGATTAGAAAATGGTTTTGCAGCGGGAGATTTCCGTTTGGCTGACACACTTCGTACGGGCTTCTATCAACTGCGAGCTTACACTAACTGGATGCGAAACTTTGGAGAAAAGGCATTTTTCAAAAAAGACTTTCGGGTTTTCGAAACGGGAAGTTTAAATGTACCGAGTATAACAAAAAACCCATCTATTAATTTTCAATTCTTTCCCGAAGGGGGCGATTTAGTTGGTGGAATAGAGAACAGGTTAGCGTTTAAAGCGACCGATGATAAAGGAAAAGGCGTATTTGCCAGAGGTTACATATTAGGTAGTTTACAAGACACAGTAGCACGGTTTGAAACACGGCATCAGGGAATGGGCTTCATTTATTTCAAGCCCACTAGAGGTGAAACCTACAAGGCAAAAATTACGGTCAATAATATTATTGAAATCTCTCCTGAAATGCCCAAAGTACTGTCCTCCGGATTTACAATAACAATAGACAATCTATCAAAAGCAGAAGTTATACGGGTTTTCATTAATAAATCAACTGATTTACCCACTACCGAAATTGGTTTGGTGGCACAGTCAAAAGGTAGGGTCTATTTTTCAGGTAAGGCGACCGCTAGGAAAAATACGTTGTTTATTGAAATTCCAAAAAAGAACCTCCCGTCGGGTGTAACGCAACTCACGCTCATTGATCATACAGGTAAACCACATTGTGAGCGCCTTATCTATTTACCAGATAAACAGCCTGTCTCTGCCGTATTTTCTACTCAGAAAAAGAAGTTTAACTCCCGCGAATTAGTAGAACTTAAACTAAAAATAACTAATCATAAGGAACTTCCGGTGCAGGGCAATTTCTCCGTGGTGGTTTCTGACACCAATCAAGTGAAGCAAAAGCCAGACGAAGAGAATATATATTCGTACTTCAACTTATCATCCGAAGTAAACGGAACCGTTGAAAGACCCAATCAATATTTTCAAAATCAAAACAGCTACTCCACGATAAACCTTGACTTATTATTACTGACTCAGGGATGGCGACGTTTCACCTGGCGGGAATTAGCCGCCGGAAATTTACCTACTCCACGTAACTTCGTAGAAAGGGGTTTACAGATAAGAGGAGAAATCACCCGCAGCGATGGTAAAGTAATTAACAAGCCGATTGCAATTTCACTAATGATACAAGATCTGGCAAATGATGTGGCATTCCTCACTACGGAAGCCAACCCGAACGGTTCTTTCCTTTTTCCAGATTTAGAAATAAGAGACTCGGTCAAGGTATTGATTCAGGCAGTTGCCGGCAGAAACCGTCGCAATACTTCTGTTTTTGTGGATTCTATTTCATCCCCCAAAGTACAAATCGTAAAAGTACCTTATGCCGCTCTGGAATTTGAAAATACTGACTTAGCTGAATACCTCCGCCGGACAAAAGATGCTCTTGAGCTAGAACAAAAAATCAGGATGGACAAAGCCATTTTACTCGAAGAAGTTGTGGTCAGGGGGAAAAAGGAAAGTGATTACCGGGACGGACGAGTGCTGTATAAATCTTCTGATGCAACGATTCAGGTAGCGGGGAACAATAACTTCAACGGTTACATAAACGTCATTGATTTATTACGGGGGCGAGTAGCGGGCGTACAAGTTCTGGGAGGCATGATGAATCCGACGGTCGTTATCAGAGGTGCGGCAAATTTTTCGGGATTCGTTGAACCGTTGTTTTTATTGGATGGAATGCCCGTCGATAAGTCAACTATTTTATCAATTTCCGTAATGGACGTGGATAGAATTGACGTTTTGAAAGGACCTTCTGCGGCAATATACGGTTCAAGAGGTGGAGGCGGCGTAATTTCTGTACTGACAAAACAAGGAAATGAAGACTTTGACTGGGATCAGGAGATTGTACCGGGCATTATCACATTTACAAAACAAGGATATTACACCGCCCGTAGTTTTTACTCTCCCCGCTACGATTTGGATTTACCAGAAAACATACGACCAGATTACCGTTCGACAGTTTACTGGAACCCGACCGTCATCACCGACGAAAACGGGGAAGCAACGGTTTCATTTTACACGACCGATGCCACAAATACGCAACTTAGGGTTCGGCTTGAAGGATTGAATTACACCGGGAATCCCGTTGTGGGGAATTGGGCAATTGATATTCAGTAACGTTCAATTATTGAGTTTCCCCATAAAAAAATTCACTTTCGAGTTTATTGGATTTCCCGCCATGCGGCGAAGCGTAACAATTTGTCCGGCGTGCCAAACGGCATCTTCAATCGGTCCGTTAATGGCGTTCCAGAAAGGAATTACTGTTTCTTTATCACCCCGCTTAGAAATAATATTGAACTCTGCCATTTCTTCGGGATTGGCATATCTAAATATATCTGCCGCCACTTTGAGTGTTCTCAACACCTCATCTCGCATTTCAAAAATCGTAATTTCTGCGTCAACCTCCCGGTTGTCTGCCTTCTTCTGTGAAGCATACTTAATCATATTAGTTAATCCGTAAATATGATTTACGGTCTCACCGATAGTTCGAGCATCGTCTCCCGACTTGAATTTATAATCTTGCTCGCTGAGTCCTTCCGTTGCCCAATAAAACCGAAAACCGAGTCCATCCATCATGCGTGCTGTAACCGTAGCGGCAGTATAATCAGTAGGCTGTTCAGGAATTGTGGCGTATGGTAGCGTTTGCCCAGTAGCGGTCATAGTGAATAAGAAAACAGTGAGAAAGTTGAAAGCTTTATTCATTTAAACGTTTTTGTAATCAAAAGTAGTAAGAATACTTAACTTCGCTGTAGGAGAGATAATCCACTTTTATAAAAGAATATGGACAAAATTAGCAAGAATATAATAATCGAAACTTTTCAAAAGCAATTCACTTATTATAAACAACTTGGTGAACAAACGATTAATCAACTGACGGACGAACAATTACTTTGGCAAGCCAACGAGGGTTCTAACAGCATAACGATGATCTTGAATCATGTTGTTGGAAATCAACTCTCACGTTTTACCAATTTTTTAACCTCCGACGGCGAAAAACCTTGGCGAAACCGAGATGCTGAATTTGAAGAAATTTTGTGGACGAAAGAAAAGATTCTCAAACGTTGGAAAATAGGTTGGGAATGCTTGTTTGCCGCCCTTGATTCGCTCACAGAACGTGACTTGAATAGAATAGTTTACATCCGAAATGTAGGTCATAGTGTTTTTGAGGCTCTAACTCGGCAATTGGCTCACTATGCTTCCCACATTGGGCAAATTATATTTATCGGTAAAATGCTGCGGGGAACCGAATGGGTTTCACTTTCTATTCCGAAGGGAAATTCTGAACAGTACAATGCCGAAAAGTTCATTAAGCCCAAAGCCCGTGGTCATTTTACGGACGGATATTTAAAATAAAAAACTAACTCATACCTCCTTTTAACTAATTTCTATACCCTGAAGAAGCATGTTTACTTTCGATTATGAATACCGCGTCCGCTACGCTGACGTTGACCAAATGGGCTATATGTATTACGGAAACTACGCCCGGCTCTACGAGATTGGTCGAGTAGAAGCCCTGCGGGATTTGGGTTTGAGCTACAAGAAAATGGAAGAAAGCGGCGTGATGATGCCCGTTTACGATAACTATTCTCGGTTTATCCAACCAACCAAATATGACGAACTGCTGACCATACGAGTAATGGTGGAAGAAATACCCAAAACTCGTTTTAAATTCAAATACGAAATATTAAACGAAGAATATAAAAAAGTGCACACCGGAGAAACTACGTTGGTATTTATCCATATGGAAACCAATCGGTTGACCACTTGCCCCGAAGCAATTACGCGTCTTCTACAGCCTTTTCTAACCGATAAATCGTAAATTTACTCTGACCTGAATAGATCTGCTCGCTTAGTTGCCAGTGTTCTATGAAAGAAAATACGTTCTATGATAAATGTAACCAACTTAAAACCTGTAAAAGCTTTTGAGACACTTTTGCGAAAAGTGTACCTCTGGAATACCACGGTGTCGCTTTACTTAGTTTTAAGCATTCTTTGGGAAAAAATAGTCACGCTTGATATTGACCAGCGGGCAGCGGCGGTTTCGTTCAGTTTTATGCTCGCCGTTTTCCCAGGAATTATCTTTCTCTTTACCCTCATTCCGTTTATCCCGATTGACAACCTCGACGGTCAAATCATGGATTATCTGAAGGATATTTTCCCCCGTCGAATCTACAGTACCGTTGCCTCAACCATCGAAGAAATTGTCAGTCGCAAGCGAAGCGATATTCTTTCTTTTGGTTTTTTATTTACCATGTTTGCCGCCACAAACGGCATGATTGCCCTCATGCGGGCTTTCAACATCGTTTTGGACGAGAAGGAAAAACGCTCCTTTCTCAAGGCACGTTTTCTTAGTTTGACATTAACCGTACTCTTGATCATTTTGCTAGTTTCGGCGGTAGTTATTCTAATCATTGGAAATCTGCTAATACATTTCCTTTTTGATAAAGGATTTCTCGACGAAAACGTGATTTATTACCTACTTGAAGTAGTTCGCTACCTATCAGTCTTCTTTATCTTCAGTTTAGGAATTGGCGTAATTTACTATTTCGGCCCAGCGGTGAAACGTCGCTTCCCCTTGATAAGTGTTGGCTCAATATTCGCTTCGATTATGTGCATTATTGCCACAAATCTTTTCTCTTTTTATTTAGTGAATTTCGCTTCGTACAATCGATTATACGGCTCTATTGGTACATTTATCGGTTTAATGGTCTGGATTTACCTCATTTCACTAATTATTATACTGGGTTTTGAAGTGAATATCAGCGTGCGGGATGCGTTGGAAGAAGCAAAGAAAGAAAAGGATAAATAGAAAACGCCGTAGCAATCTAGTGCCAACGACGTTTTCGTGTAAACCCTAACCCATAGAAAGTCTTTTGTCACGAATGACACTTAGACTATTTCAAACTTTGTGCCAGAAATTCTCGCAACTCACTGATTATAAATAAACAGCACATTATTTCACACTTTTACGCAAATCAAACGGCTAAATTGAGGAAGAACCTATGTTTCAAAAACATAATCCTTAATTTTGCGGCTTCTTCACCGAAAAGCAATCTTAGAATACATGAACATCGAAACGCAACCAAAAACCCTTCAAGATATAATTGGTCACGCTAAAGAATACGGTTTCGTATTCCCATCTTCCGAAATTTACGATGGCCTGCAAGCCGTGTATGACTACGGACAAAACGGCGTAGAACTAAAAAATAACCTGAAAGCCGCGTGGTGGAAAGCCATGACGCAGCTAAATGACAATATCGTGGGTATTGACTCATCAATCTTCATGCACTCCACTACTTGGGAAGCATCCGGGCACGTAGACGGTTTTAACGACCCGATGATTGATAATAAAGATAGTAAGAAGCGTTACCGTGCCGATCAACTATTAGAAGGTAAGGCCGAAGAATACGCCTTAGGCGGCGATAAGGAAAAATCGGATGCGTTATTACAAGAAATGGGACATTTACTCGGCAAAGAAGACCTCGAAGCCGTGCGAGAATTAATCATCTCAGAGAATATAAAATGTCCGGTTTCGGGAACAACCAACTGGACCGAGGTGCGTCAGTTTAACTTGATGTTTTCTACGCAAGTTGGATCAGTAGCAGAAGATTCGAGTACGATTTACCTGCGCCCCGAGACGGCACAGGGTATTTTTGTTAACTTCCTGAACGTGCAGAAAACCGGACGAATGAAAGTCCCTTTCGGAATTGCCCAAATTGGAAAGGCGTTTAGAAACGAAATTGTCGCACGCCAGTTTATCTTCAGAATGCGGGAGTTTGAACAAATGGAAATGCAATACTTCGTGCGTCCAGGTTCACAAAAAGAATGGTACGAAAAATGGAGAAATACCCGTTTAAAGTTTCATAAGGCCATTGGATTACCAGCAGATAAGTTGAACTTCCACGTTCACGAAAAGTTGGCTCACTACGCCGATGCCGCCGTAGATATTGAATACCAATTCCCATTCGGTTTCCGTGAAATTGAAGGAATCCACAGCCGCACTGATTTCGATTTACGTCGGCATCAGGAATTTTCGAAAAAGAAAATGCAATACTTCGATCCCGAAGTGAATCCCGAAACCGGAAAACCATTCGGCAACTACATTCCTTACGTGATAGAAACTTCTGTGGGTGCCGACCGCTTGTTTTTAGCCGCTTTCAGTGAAGCGTTCACTAAAGAGACCATCACCGATGGCGACAAAACTAAAGAAAGAACTTACCTGAAACTCCACCCAGCTCTTGCCCCAATTAAAGCAGCGATTTTACCATTGGTCAAAAAAGACGGACTTGCCGAAATTGCCCAAGAAATTGCCAGTTCATTGAAATCTTCATTCCGAACCGTTTATGACGATAGTGCCGCCATTGGCAAGCGTTATACCCGTCAGGATTTAATTGGAACACCCTTCTGTATTGCCGTAGACTTTGAAACAAAAGAAGATAATTGCGTAACCATTCGTCACCGTGATTCCACCGAGCAAGAGCGAGTTCCAATTTCAGAATTGAAAGAACGCATCAGCAAAGCCGTTGCCGTTGAGCGGATTTTGGAAGAGATATAAGCTACTTTCACCATTAGTATAATTTAGCCGACGGTTTTTATCGTTGGCTTTTTTTGTTGCAGCTCTCGCATAAAAAAATGACAGGCTACATTTTGTAATCCGTCATTCCGAAATAAAACCTTAAGCTAATCCAAGCAAATCAATGCCCAGGGTTTTATTGAGTTCTCAACGTTGGGTTATTATTTACCTCTTCAATTGGCAGTTGAAGTTTCCGCAAAAAACGACCCTTCAACAACTTTATCAAGTGACCGATTGATTAGGAAGAATGGTACTCCAAGTGCGTATGAACATGGTCTTTCGACACAACACCTTTCAAAATACGAATACCTTCTGCATCACAAATCTGTATCAGAAGAGTACAGCAATGAATCTTTATATCACCCATAAGAACAGGGTAATAATAATTAGTCGACCAAATGATATGGACAGTCAACCTTGATACACTCTAGCTATTTGTTCGTTGGAAATCCATAAACCAAAACAACAAATTTTTAGAAGCTGAGAGCAAAATGCGATAGATTGCATACTTTTGGTTTGAAATATTCACTTCAAAACTACATGTATATAGCTCAAAATACCAATTTGGTTAAATAAAAATGGCGTTAAACAGGGCATGAGAAGCGTATTTAGTCACCAAAATGCTTAATCGAATGCAAACCAATGAGCAACAAAAAACCCTTAATTCACTATTAATGAGTGAATTAAGGGTAAAATTTGTAGCCTCGCTAGGAATCGAACCTAGATCAAAGGTACCGGAAACCTCCATTCTATCCATTGAACTACGAAGCTAAAAAAACATTTTTACAGGTCAAAGGTATCAGAAACCGAGCGGTTCGGCGTCCCGAATTCTATCTATTAAACTACGAAGCTAAAACAGAACGCGAAAATAGGTATTTTTCGGAGAAAGAACCTAAATTTATATTAAATAATCAATACAATATGTCACAAATCAATTGGAGCGACTTTGCTAAAGTCGATATGCGGGTCGGTACGGTAATTGAAGTTCGGGATTTTCCAAAAGCTCGAAAACCTGCCTACCAGCTCGTCGTCGACTTTGGTGAGTTGGGAATTAAAAAGTCTTCCGCTCAAATCACCATAAACTATTCCCCAGCAGACCTCATAGGGAAACAAGTAGTTGCGGTGGTGAATTTTCCATCCAAACAAATTGCCGACTTCATGAGTGAGTGCCTCGTTCTTGGAGCGGTGGATGATCGAGGAGTTGTCACACTCCTCGAACCCAACCTCCCCTGCGAAAATGGTTTACGCGTGGCGTAAGTCTTCAATTTCGGCAATCGTTTTGGGAATATGGTCTCCCAAAATCCGGTAACCACTTTTGGTGATTAAAATATCATCTTCGATACGGGTTCCACCGAAATCTCGGTACTGCTCTAATTTATCATAATTCACGAAATCGAGGTATCGCTTATCAGCTTTCATTTTATCAATCAATTGCGGAATAAAGTAAATTCCCGGTTCAACGGTAATCACAAAACCTTCGGCAAGTTCTTTCGCCAGACGCAGTGATTTCAAACCCATTTGTGCACTTCGCTCCGTGTCTTTATCATAACCGACGAATTTCTCACCCAAATCTTCCATATCGTGTACGTCCAAGCCAATCATATGCCCGAGTCCGTGCGGCATAAACATTCCACCCACGCCCGCTTCAAGCATTTCTTCTATGTCACCGTGCACAATACCTAAATCTGTAAACTTATTGAGCATCAATCGGTTAGAAGCAATGTGACAGTCTCGATACTGAACGCCTGGCTTTAGCGATTCGATTACTAATTCCTCCATTTCCAACACAATTTCGTAGATTTCACGCTGTTGTTGCGTAAACTTCTTATCTACCGGAAACGTACGAGTAATATCGGCACAGTAACCCATTTCGAGTTCCACTCCTGAGTCATTTAAAAGTAGCCTTCCCGATGTTAACTCGTTACCGTGGTAATGATTATGCAGAGTTTGACCGTTGATACTCAAAATGGCAGGGTACGCCAACTCACCGCCAAATCGCTTTGCCGTTCCGTATAATTCCGCGACAATTTCATATTCTTTTTTACCCACTTGGGTGGCTCGCATCGCTGCAATATGCATAGCACGACTTGCATTAACGGCGGCTTCCATTTCAGCAACTTCCTCGGCAGTTTTATGCTGACGCTGAACTACAACAGCATGTACTAATTCATCTGACACATTATCCGCCAGTTTTATCACCGCGATTCCGAGCCAGTTGCTAAGCTTCTGCTTATTTTCAAAACGATACGGCGGCAAAAAGTGAACCTTCTTAGCTTTGCCCAGCTGATTTGATAACTTATTAGTTGACTGCACGTTTGGTACACCCACTTTTTCGGCAAGTTCAACGAGTGCTAACTGTGGTCCAACAATAATAATTTCGTCAATCGTAAGTTCATTACCAAAGAGCGTGACTTCGTGGGTATCGCAGTTCAGCGTAGCATTCAACCCCGCGAAGTTCAGTCCAAAATAATACAAAAACGTACTGTCCTGACGGTAGCGGTACGTATTGTGTTCGTAGTTCATCGGGGCTTCGTCATTACCACAAAGTAAAATCAAACCGCTTCCAACGGTTTTCATAAGTTTCTGACGACGTTTGGTGTAAGTTTCGGGAGAGAATAATTTCATTGAGTTATATTTGGAGAAACTGAACAAGTTGATTTTAGTATTTACTATAAATCAGTATTAAAAGATGCAATGCTATGGAATCTACTAACAATCTTCACAGGGAATGGTTCTTTTCACAAGATAACAAAAACTATAAACACTAATGAATATACTCATAACGGGCGGAACAGGATTAGTTGGGCAAGAACTAACGAAGCAATTACTTTCAAACGGACATACGGTAAGCATTTTATCACGGAGTAAAAAAGACATCCCGAACGTGGCAGTTTACACATGGAATCTTGAAAAAGACGAAATTGAAGACGGAGCATTGCAAAATGTAGACGTGTTAGTTCACCTCGCTGGAGCCGGAATTGCCGACGAACGCTGGACGAACGAACGCAAGAAAATCATCATCGATTCTCGCGTAGAACCCATAAAGTTATTGATGAGTAAGTTCAAACAAATCGAGAAAGCCCCGAAATCCTTCGTTTCTGCTTCGGCGATTGGATTTTACGGCGGCGACCGAGGCGAAGAACGGCTCACCGAAGAATCATTGGTTGGGAAAGATTTCCTTGCTAAATGCACGTTTGAGTGGGAAGCCATTGCCGATACATTTGGCAAAGAAATGAACTGCCGCGTAGCCAAAATACGCATCGGCGTAGTATTGAGCGAAGACGGCGGAGCCTTACCCAAACTGATTCAACCGATAAAGTTTGGAGCGGGAACTGCTTTAGGCAGCGGCAAACAATGGATGTCTTGGATTCATAATCATGACCTCGCCGCACTATTTGTGAAAGCGATTGAAGATAAAACCATGACGGATGCCTACAACGCCACCGCCCCGCAACCTATCCGCAACGAGGAAATGACAAAAGTAGCCGCCGAGGTTTTAAACCGACCGTTGATTCTACCGAACGCTCCCGAATTTGCGTTAAAATTAGTTTTTGGAGAAATGGCAGTGGTTATTTTGGGGGGAACTTACGTAGAAAACAAACGCATCGTGGAAACTACTAACTTCACTTACAAATTCCCCGAGATTGAAGGAGCGTTGAAGGATTTAATTGGGTAAGGGAAAGATTTATTCAAATTATTGTAGACGTCATTTTGCGTCCGCATATCTACAGTATTCACTGTTTTGTACGTTATAAAGCGTAATTTGAACAGCACTAATGGTTACTTAGGTAGCAATATTTACCCAAAAGGTAAGAAATAAAAATAAGCTCAAACTAAAATGAAAAATATAGACCAAAAGAGTTTGGAAAACGCTTATCGCTTATTTGAATCGGGCGATATTGGTAAGATTGGAGTGGGTACGACTAAAGGTTTGCAGCAACTGCACAAATACCTCTTTGTTGATTTATATGATTATGCGGGAAAAATACGCTCCAAAAATATTACAAAAGGCGGTTTTCAATTTGCCATTGCGTTGTATTTGAACGACGCTTTAAAGACCGTTGAACAAATGCCCGATACCAGCTTTGAGGAAATTATTGAAAAATACGTAGAAATGAATGTTGCCCATCCGTTTATGGATGGCAACGGCAGAACCATGCGGCTATGGCTTGACTTGATGCTAGAAAAGAACTTAAAGCAACTGGTGAACTGGCAGTTTATCAGTAAAGAATCTTACTTTCAAGCAATGGAAAGAAGCCCAGTCAGTGATTCAGAACTAAAGCAATTACTCGCCGCTAACTTAACGGATGAAATAGATAACCAAGAAGTCATTTTCAAAGGCATCAATCAGTCTTACTACTACGAAGGATATGGGAAAGGGAGTGGTGAATGAATTTGCCTTTTGATGAAAGAAAAATAA
>Ga0136554_1000889_pt1 | contig 11630 bp, 8 predicted proteins | sample AntRauTorckE5431_FD_104637 | JGI IMG/M metagenome (GOLD analysis project Ga0136554, IMG submission 104637) | Saline lake microbial communities from Rauer Islands, Antarctica - Metagenome Torckler E5 #431 | ecosystem: Environmental > Aquatic > Non-marine Saline and Alkaline > Saline | place...
CCCAACCGTTTCGCGGTCGGCCATCCCGGCGCGCACCACCATGCCAAACGTCGTATAACGCAGGAAGGCGAAGACCGCCGCGATAATGGCCGCCGCAAAGCAGAAGTAGATAAGCCGCCAGTTCGGATAGATGATCGAACCTGCGTCAAACCCCAACATGACGCCGAAATCGACGCTGCCCTGCAAGGCTTCGGGGGCCGGCGTTGGAATCGGGTTCGCGCCGTAAAAATACTTCACGATTTCCTGTAGCACGATCGCCAAACCAAAGGTGACCAAGATCTGATCCGCATGCGGGCGATTGTAAAAATATTTAATAAGGCCACGCTCCATCGCGAGGCCGACCAGGATCATAACCGGGATTGTGAACAGGATCGATAAAGGTACCACCCAATCGATCATCGTCATCCCCATTTCGGGACCAAGCCAATCATACAAATACGGCGTTTCGACCTTCAAGGGGTTGCCCAGAAAGTCCGTTTGCGTGGGATCTATCGTTACGTACGAAATTTGGAAAAGTGCGCTCAGCGTGACCGCGCAAAATGCTCCTAGCATGAACAACGCACCGTGGGCGAAGTTCACGACGCCTAATGTCCCAAAAATCAAAGTCAGGCCCAACGCGATGAGCGCATAGGCACTGCCCTTATCCAACCCATTTAGGATCTGAAGAAAGATTGCGTCCATTTTCACACCATTGGCAATGACCGGCAGAAAGGGCCGATAAGCACGGGCCGATAAGCACGGGCCGATAAGCAAGAACTGGCCGCGCGCGACGCGCGCGCGACCAGTCTTGAACCTGACTTAAGCCGGATTAGGCACCCGTGTTACAGGTACCCAACTGACCACCGGCAAACTGCGGATGGTCAACCGGATAGGTAACCTTATCCACCGGCGTGACTTCGACGATTTCCAGAAGGTCGAATTCGGACGTCGGGTTTTCGTTACCCTTCACGACCAACACGTCCTTGAAGCACTGGTGATCGCCACCACGATAGAGGGTGGGGCCATTGCCCATGCCGTCGAATTCGAAGTCTTCCAGGGCTTCGACAACCGAACAGGGGTTGAAGCTGCCGGCGCGTTCGACCGCATCGGCATAGAGCAGCGCCTGCACATAGCAAGTGTGCGCGGCCTGCGACGGCGGGAAGCCGTACTTCGTGCCGAAGGACTTCACGAACGCCTTCGACCCTTCGTCTTGCAGCGACCAGTGCCAGTTCGTCGATCCGAAGATGCCCTTAACGTTTGCACCGGCACCCTTCGCCATGAGGCGCGAATAGAGCGGCACGACGATTTCGAACTGCTTGCCGTTGACCATCCGGTCGCGCAGACCGAACTGAACCGCGTTGGTCAGCGAGTTCACCATGTTACCGCCATAGTGGTTCAGGACCAGAACGTCGGCGTCCGACTGCAGAACCGGCGTGATATAGGCCGAGAAATCCGTCTGAGCGAGCGGCGTCTTGACCGCTTGAACGGTCTCCCAACCCATCGCTTCGGTGGATTCGCGAACGGCCTGCTCCGTCGTGTAACCCCAGTTGTAATCAGCGGTAAGGTGATAAGCCTTACGATCCGACCCATAGGCCTTGTTCAACACCGGCGCCAAGGCGGCACCAGACATGTAGCTGTTGAAGAAGTGACGGAAACCGTTCGCCTTCTTGTCCTTACCCGTCGTGTCGTTGGAGTGGGTCAGGCCAGCCATGAAGATAACGCCTGCTTCCTGGCAAAGCGCCTGGACCGCGACGGCCACGCCCGAAGAGGACCCGCCGGTAATCATGACGGCGCCGTCTTTTTCGATCATCGACTTGGCGGATGCGCGCGCGGCATCGGACTTGGTCTGCGTGTCGCCGGTGACGTATTCAACCTTCTTACCCAAAATGCCGTTACCCTTAAGGGCTTTCGACGAGAAGGTGTTCATCATGCCGCCGTCGCCACCACCGTTCAGGTGTTCAACAGCCAGTTCGTAGGCGCGCAGCTCGTCCGCGCCTTCGTCGGCGTAGGGGCCGGACTGCGGCACGTTGAAGCCCAGCGTAACGCTGGACGCGGTGTCCGGATTATTGCGGAAATTCTGCGCCCATGCGCCCCGCGAGAAAACCGTCGGTGCGGCAAGCGCCGCACCGGCGACCGCCGTGCCCTTAAGCATCGTACGGCGCGATAGAGACTTATAATTCGCCATTGAAACCTCCCTAGAAGGATATTTTTATCCGGTCACGGCATCATGCCACTTTCCGAGTTAACGCACCTAACCTCACAGTGGCCTCTGACCGCAAGAGAAACTTGGCTAATCTGAAAATTTTTGTAAAGATGCCTAAAGTCTACCGCATCGCAGTGTAAATTTCTTTACAAAGCGGGCTTACCTACCGTCGCCCGTGATCATAACAGAGAGGCTACAAAGTGGCCCGATTGCCGATCGGTCAAAGAATACGCGAAAGCCGTCAGGCGCTGGGCATTAACCAGAGCAAACTGGCGCAACTTGCGGATATTTCGGCCTCGTATCTGAATCTGATTGAGCATGATAAGCGCCAAATCGGCGGCGCCTTGGTAAAGCGTATCGCGACCGCCCTGGACGTGCCGCTTGGGCGGTTAAGCGGGGCGGAGGATGCGCCCCTTGCCAATGAGGTCAGCGATCTGGCGCGCACGCTGTCCATCGCCGGGTTGGATGAGGTGTCTGCGGCGCGTTTCGTCGCCCACAGCCCAGACTGGGCCGATGCGATGCGCCAATTGTACCGGCGCTACCGCGACGCCACGGAAACTGCGTTGGCGCTGTCGGATCGGTTGAGCCAGGACCCCGCCCTGATGGAACTGAGCCATGCGGTTCTGACGCAAATCAGCGCCATCCGGTCCTTCGCCGAAATCCTACAGCAGTATCCCGATCTGGAAGCAGGCGAGCGCGAACGCTTTAGCGGCATCATCGCCGAGCAGTCCGACCGCCTCGGCTCCAGCGCGCGGGAGATGATCGCGCTGCTGGACGGGGCGCAAAACACGCCGACGCCCACCTCGCCGCAAAGTGAGGTCGATGATTTCATCCATCGCTGCGGCAATCACCTGCCCTTGCTGGAGGAGGCGGCTGAGCGTCTGCGCCGCCAATTGGGCACCATGTCCCAACCGCTGTCCGCTGCCATCGAAGCGCGCCTAGTGCAACAGCATGGGCTTAGCATTCGCCGGGGCCAACCGGTCGGTGATGTGATGCGATCCACGCCGGTACCCGGCATTTTGCGCCTTGATGAGGCGGCCCTCGACAGCACCATCCGCTTCCAACTGGCCCGCGCCTTGGTGGAGCGTGAAATGGGCGGCGAGATCGAAGACCTTGTCATCGACGATTACCTGACCAGCGATGAAGCCCGCGCGATCGCCCGGCGCGCGATGGCGAATTACGCCGCCGGTGCGCTCCTCTTCGCCTATGATCCGTTTTTCGAGGCTGCTGAGGCCTGCCGCTACGATCTGGATCGGTTGGGCCAACAATTCGGCGGCAGTTTTGAACAGATCGCGCATCGCTTGGTCACGCTGCGCCGACCGGATGCGACGGCCGTGCCCTTCGCCTTCCTGCGCAGCGATCCGGCGGGCAATATCTCTAAACCCTTCAGCATTCAGGGCTTGCGGGTGCCGCGTATGGGCGGGGCCTGTCCGCTTTGGGCGCTGTACCGGGCGCATGCCACACCGGACCGAACCATCGCCCAGTTGGCGGAAATGCCAAGCGGGGAGCACTATCTTTTCATCGCCCGCAGCCAATCAAAGCGCGCGCCCGCTTTCGGCGGCGAGCCCGTGCGCTATTCGGTCATGCTGGGCTGTGACGCGCATTACGGCGACCGGCTGGTGTATTTCGACAGCTTCGCATCCGGCAAACGCTCGCTGGCAAGCCCGGTCGGCTTCACCTGCCGGTCCTGCCCGCGCGATACCTGCCCGCAGCGGGCCCAGCCCTCCATCCTATCCACACCGAAACCGCTTTGAGGCCGACTTCAAGCCAGAGGAAGGCCAGGGGAAGGCCAGGGGAAGGCCAGAGGAAGGCCAGGCCAGCAAAATGAAGGGGTCGCAACCGGAAGGACGACGTGGGATGATAGGTTTAAGAACAGACCAATAAGGCGACACCGGCACCTGAGATCATCTTATAAAAAGACCGGACGCCAGCGGAGAGAAGCGAACCATGGGGGCGACGATTCTAATCGCTGAGGACGAGCCTTTCATCGTCGAGTCCTTGAGTTTCCTGCTCAAGCACGAAGGCCATGAGGTGCAGTCCGTCGACACAGGCTCGGACGCCTTGCGCAGGCTGCGCAGCGCCCCGCCTGACTTGATGCTGCTTGATATCATGTTGCCGGAGACGAACGGCTTTGATGTCTTGCGCCAAGTCCGCGCGATGCCAGAGCTTGATCACTTGAAGGTGATGGTCCTGACCGCAAAGGGCCAGGATGCCGATCGCAAACGCATGATGGAGTTGGGGGCCGACGATTTCGTGACCAAGCCCTTTTCCAACCGGGATTTGCTGGACCGTGTGGCCGTGCTGATCGCAGCGCGGTCGCCCGACGCGAAGACCCCGAACGGCTAAGGCGGGCAAACCTCATGCAAAAAGGCCGCATCCGTGACGCCGCCGCCGTCCTGCCGATGGGCGGGGTTTTGTTGTTCACCCCCCCCTTCATGCGGATTTTCGATCAGCCCGTCAGCATTTTGGGCCTGCCGCTGCTCCATGTCAGCCTGTTCACCCTGTGGCTGGTTGGTTTGCTGCTGACGGCCTGGTTGGCGCGGCGCTTGGTGGGGCAGATCGACGAAGAGTTAGGCGTGGACAGCCCCGGGGGCAGCACGCGTCATCCAGTTGAATACCGCGATCGTGGCACGGTCGCGCATGGTGACGGGGCGGGCTCAAACACCCGCGCCGCGCGCTAGCAAGGGCGGGCTGGGGTTATGTTAAGCACGGGCTTCATCATCCTCATCGCCGGGCTTTATCTGGGCGGGCTGTTCTTGCTGGCCTTTATCAGTGAACGGCGCGCCGCGCGTGGGCGCGCGCAGTTCATCAACTCGCCCCTGGTCTACACCCTATCGCTTGCCGTCTATTGCACCAGTTGGACCTTTTATGGCGCCGTCGGCTCGGCGGCGCGCAATGGGCTTGAGTTTTTGACCATCTATCTCGGCCCCACCCTGGTCCTGATGGCTTGGTGGTTTTTATTGCGCAAGCTGGTGCGGATATCCAAGGCGCAGAAGATCACCTCGATCGCCGATTTCATCTCGGCCCGGTACGGCAAAAGCGCCTCGATCTCCGCCCTGGTGACCACCATCGCGCTGATCGGGGTTACCCCCTATATCGCATTGCAATTAAAAGCGGTCGCGGCCAGCGTCGATGCCATGGCCGGATTGCATCAGCAGGCGCCCGTCGATCTGGCAGATCGCGGCGGGCTGTTGTCCGATACCGGCTTTTGGGTGGCGCTTTGCATGGCGCTGTTCGTCATTCTGTTCGGCACGCGCAATCAAAGTGCGGATGAACGCCAACCCGGTATCGTCGCGGCCATCGCGTTCGAATCGATCGTGAAGCTGTTCAGCCTGGGGGCGATTGCGCTGTTTGCGATCTACGGCATGAATGACGGGCTGGCGGATATGTTCGAAAAGGCGGAATGGCATGCGGGGGTGCAGCGGCTGTTCACGCTGCAAGACGGCTTCGAATCGCGATGGCTGGTCACCCTTTTCCTCGCCTCCGCCGCCTTCATTTGCTTGCCGCGCCAATTCCATGTCGGCGTGGTGGAGAATAATGACGAACGCCATCTTGCCACAGCCTCCTGGATGTTTCCGCTCTATCTGATGCTGGTCAGCCTTTTCGTGATTCCGATCGCGATCAGCGGCATGACGCAATTGCCGGAATATGCGGACCCCGATCTATACGTCCTGACCGTGCCGCTTTCGGCCGGCCAGGAAGGGTTGGCGACGATCGCCTTCTTAGGCGGCCTGTCGGCGGCGACATCGATGGTGATCGTCTCGTCAATCGCGATGTCGATTATGATTTCCAACCATCTGGTCACCCCGCTGCTGCTCAAGCTTAGCTTTTTCACCAACCGCCAAGGCGATGATTTTTCCCGGGTGCTCATCCTCGTACGGCGGCTCAGCATCCTGGCGATCCTGACCTTGGGGTTTCTTTATTATCACTCTATCGGCACGGCCAGCCCGCTGGCCTCCATCGGGCTGATCTCGTTCGCCGGCATCGCCCAGTTCCTGCCCGCCCTGATCGGCGGGATCTATTGGGAGGGGGCGAATAAAGCCGGGGCGACGACGGGCCTCCTCGTCGGGTTTGCGCTGTGGGTTTACACCCTGCTGGTACCAAGCTTCGCCGGCGCCGGCTGGGGATTCCTATCCCTGGTCGACTCTGGACCCTTCGGGATCGACCTATTGCGACCGGATGCGCTGTTCGGGATGGGGGAATGGGACCCGCTAGTCCACGGGTTGACCTGGAGCTTGAGCGCCAATGTCGTCTTCTACATCGTCGTCTCGCTGCTGAGCGAACAATCCCCGATTGAACGGTTGCAGAGCGCGGTTTTCGTCAACGCCTTCGACCGGCGCCGGTCCGGCGTGGAAGATGCGATCCCGCGCTCGGCCACCACAGAAGATCTGATCCAGTTGGCACGCCGCATTTTGGGGCGCGAGCGTGCGGACCGCCTTTTAAGCGAATATGCCAAGGCGCGCGGCATGGGCACGCAGGAAAGGTTGCGGACGACCGAACCCGGCCTGATCATTTATGTTGAGCGCGCCTTGGCCAGTTCCATCGGCGCGGCTTCTGCCCGCTCCCTGGTCTCCCGCATCGCAAAGGGGGAGACGATCAGTTTGGAATCCGTCATCCAAATCCTGGACGAAACCCAAGAGGCCATCCGCTATAGCCGGGAGCTTGAGCATAAATCGCGTGAGTTGGAAGAGACCGCGCGCCAATTGCGCGAAGCCAACGCCCAGTTGACCGAAATGGACCGAATGAAGGACGACTTCCTAAGCCGTGTCAGCCATGAGTTGCGCACGCCCATGACCTCCATCCGATCGTTTTCGGAAATGCTGGTCGACCGCGGTGTTGGCAAGGGGGGCGGTGGCGGGGGGAGCGGGGGCGAGGGAAGCGGGAAAGATTACAAAGGCGACGGCGCGCCGCTGGGCGACGAACAAGCGCACCGCTTCCTTTCCATCATCCAGCATGAAAGTGTGCGCCTGACCGGTCTTTTGGATCAAATCCTGGACCTGAACCGGATGGAAAGCGGGCAGTTGGAATGGGATCTGCAACAGGTCGACCTGTGCGATATCGCACGCGCGGCGATGGAAACCATGCAAGGGCTGGCGCAAAATGACGGGGTGATCTTGGTCGATAATCTGGGCGACACGCGCCTGCCGGTCATGGCCGACCCCGACCGGTTGAAGCAGGTTTTCGTCAATCTGCTATCCAACGCCATCAAGTTCAATGAGGCGCGCGACCACGCGGAGCCGCGCACAGTGTGGGTTGAACCCGACCCAGATGTGGCAAGGGAAGTGAATGCAGAGCCACCCAGCCAGGGGATCATCGTGCGCGATAACGGCCCCGGCATCCCGCCTGCGGATCAGCAAACCCTGTTCTCAAAATTCTCCCGTGGGTGGAAAGAAGGCGCCCGGCGCCCAACGGGCAGCGGGCTGGGGCTTGCGATTTCAAAACAAATCATCCTGCAATTCGGCGGCGCGCTGATCCTAACCGCCTCATCCCCCGCCGGGTCCAGTTTCGCGGTCCGCCTGCCGCGCGGCGATGAAAACGCCACTGAGCGCTCCGATGCAGCCGAATGAGAAGGGTGGCGCCGACAAGGCCTGACAGCCACCCGATTCACCCGCTATAGTGTCGCGCAGAGTTGACAACCGCGATGTGACAATCCGCTTTTCCAGGGGCTTTTTACCGATGTCCGCAGCCTTTCCCTTTTCCGCCATCGTCGGCCAAGACGAAATGAAGCTGGCCCTTCTGATCGCCGCCGTCGATCCGCATGTCGGCGGCGTGCTGGTCTTCGGTGACCGGGGCACGGGCAAGTCCACGACCGTGCGTGCGCTGGCTGCCCTTTTGCCGCCGATGAAGGCGGTGGAGGGATGCGCCTATGCCTGCGCGCCCGAGGCCACCGCTGGCCTGTGCGCCAAATGTGATGGCAGCGCGGATAAGGCGCCCAAGGGTAAGCAAGTGGCCGTGCCCGTCATCGACCTGCCCCTGGGGGCGACCGAGGACCGCGTCGTCGGCGCGCTTGATTTGGAGCGCGCCCTGACACGCGGCGAAAAGGCGTTTGAGCCGGGCCTGCTGGCGCGCGCCAATCGCGGGTTCCTCTATATCGATGAGGTTAATCTGCTGGAGGATCATCTGGTCGATTTGTTGCTGGATGTGGCCGCATCGGGTGAAAATTTGGTGGAGCGCGAGGGCTTGAGCGTGCGCCACCCCGCCCGCTTCGTATTGATCGGCAGCGGAAACCCGGAAGAGGGTGAATTGCGCCCGCAACTGCTGGATCGCTTCGGTCTGTCGGTTGAAGTGACAACACCGGACGATCTTAAAACCCGGGTTGAGGTGGTGCGCCGCCGCGATCGCTTTGAGCGCGATGGCGCCGCCTTCTTGGCCGATTGGGAAAGCCAAGATGCCAAAATACGGCGCAAGCTAGATCGCGCCCGCAAGGCCTTGGGCGCGGTGGAGGTGCCGGACGCGGCCTATGAGCGCGCCTCCGAAATCTGCATGGCCTTGGATACCGACGGCTTGCGCGGTGAATTAACCCTGATCCGCGCGGGCCGCGCCTATGCCGCATTGAATGGGCGCAAGTCGGTTGGCGACACAGAATTGCGCGCGGTCGCCCCGATGGCCCTGCATCACCGGCTGCGCCGCGATCCGTTGGATGAAGCAGGCTCCGGCGTGCGGGTTGAGCGGGGCTTGGCGGAAATTTTCGACGCATGAATGAGGGGGGCGCAACCCAAGACGACCAACGCTGGCTGGACGCGGGTTTGGCGGCCAGCCTGATCGCCATCGATCCCTTGGGGTGTGGCGGGGCCAGCCTGCGCAGCCCACCGGGGCCGGCGCGGGACACATGGCTGGCGCGTCTGCGCGACGTGATCCCGGCAGGAATCCCGATGCGCAAAATCCCCACGGGCATCGGCGATGAACGCTTGCTGGGCGGGTTAGACCTAGCGGCCACGCTGAGCGCAGGGCGCCCGGTTTCCATGCGGGGCCTGCTGGCCGAATGCGACGGCGGCGTTCTGATCGCCGCCATGGCGGAGCGGATGAGCGGGGAGACCGCCGCACGATTAGCCAGCGCCCTGGACCGCCGATCCATCCGGCCAGAGCGCACAGGCGCTGCCGAAGAAATGCCGACCCGCCTTGGGCTTATCCTTCTGGATGAGGGGATTGAGGCGGAAGAAGGCGTGCCGAGCGCCCTGTTCGACCGCTTGGCCTTCGTGATCGACTTCACCGATTATCGCGGCCCCCTGGATGATCCAGGCTTTCCCGATGGTGAGGCGATTCAGGCCGCCCAAGCCCGCCTGCGAACCGTTGAAACAGGCGATGACGCGATTGAGATGCTGGTCCACACCGCCACGGTGCTGGGGGTGGCCTCGCTGCGCGCCGCCGTGCTGGCGCTCAATGCCGCGCGCGCCGCCGCCGCCCTATCAGACCACGATCATGTGACGGTGGACGATTGCGCCCTGGCCGCACGGCTTGTCTTGGCCCCGCGCGCCACGCAAATTCCCGCCGACCCGGAAACGGCGGAGGATGATCCGCCGCCAGAGCCGCCCGATAGCAGCGACGATCAAGAGACGCCCCCCGACAACCCGGACGGCCAACAGACGCCTGAAGACATCGTCGTCGCCGCCGCCAAGGCCGCCCTGCCCCGGGATCTTCTGGCCAAATTGAAGGCCGGGCGCATCACCCGCGCGCCGGCAGAGGCCGGGCGGCGGGGCCAGGCGATGCGCTCTATGGCGCGAGGGCGACCGGTCGGGGTGCGCCCCGGCCTGCCGAAACCGGGACAACGCCTGGATGTGGTGGAAACCCTGCGCGCCGCCGCCCCCTGGCAACCGCTAAGGCGGCGGGAGCGGGCGGAAAGCTTAGAGGAAGACACGTCCCAGCGCATTGCGGTGCGCCGTGATGATTTCCGCCTGAAGCGCTTCAAGCGCGCGCGCGACACCTGCACGATTTTCGTGGTTGATGCGTCTGGGTCGTCTGCGCTGAACCGGCTGGCGGAGGCGAAGGGTGCCGTCGAATTGCTGTTGGCGGAATGTTATAGTCGGCGCGATCAGGTGGCCTTGATCACCTTCGCCGGCACGTTGGTCGACCTGGCTTTGCCGCCGACGCGCTCGCTGGTGCGGGCAAAGCGCATGCTGGCCGGACTGCCCGGTGGGGGCGGCACGCCGTTAGCCGCGGCAATCGATGCCGCCGGCGATTTGGCCGATGCCCTGGCCCGGCGCGGGCGCACGCCGGCCATCGTGATGATGACCGATGGGCGGGGCAATATCGCACGCGACGGGGTCGGCGCGCCGGCCCGCGCGGCGGAAGAAGCGCTATCCGCCGCCCGCCTTTTCGCCGCCAAGGGACATGCCGCCCTTTTGGTTGATATTGCGCCGCGACCGCGCGATGCGGCGGCTGCGATTTCCACGGCCATGGCCGCACAATATCTAGCCCTGCCGCGCGCCGATGCCCGCGCGCTTTCCACCGCCGTGCGCGGCGCGACGGGGCGGTAGGGGCTATGGCCGCGCGCTATCAACGCCTGGACTGGACGCGGGACGGCGCCGATTGGCCGCACCGCGATGCGTCGCGCTTTGTCGAGACCAACGGCCTGACCTGGCATGTGCAGGTAATGGGCAGCGGGCCGGTCTTGCTTTTGCTGCATGGCACCGGGGCCTCCACCCATTCGTTTCGCGATATGATGGGGCCGTTATCGCAATCCTTCACGCTGGTGGTGCCGGACTTGCCGGGCCATGGCTTCACCGACCTGCCGGCTTTTTATAAGCTTTCGCTCGATGGGATGGCGCGCGCGGTGGGGGACTTGCTGCGCGCGTTGGACCTATCGCCGTCACTTGCCGTCGGCCATTCCGCCGGGGCGGCAATTGCGGTGCGTATGACGCTGGACCGCATGATCCAGCCGCAGGCCTTAATTAGCCTAAATGGCGCGCTAACACCCTTTCGCGGAGCGCCGAATTTCCTATTCCCCGCGATCGCAAAGGCCTTATTCCTGAACCCCTTCACGCCGCGTTTGGTGGCCAAGCGGGCGACCACGCCGGCGATTACGCGCCTTGTCCGGGATATCGGCTCACCGCTGGATGAGATCGGGGTTAGCTATTACCAACGCCTGATCAGCACGCCGGCCCATGTGGCCGGCGCGCTTGGCATGATGGCGAATTGGCGGCTGCAGGGCTTGGGGCGCGATCTGGTAAAACTGAAAGCGCCGATCACCTTCGTCGCCTGCGCTAACGATAAGGCCGTGCCGCCCACCGACGGCGCCACCTTGGCCGGGCGCGCGCCACAAGGCCGTTATCTGGAAATCCCCAATTTGGGGCATCTGGGTCATGAGGAAGCGCCAGAGCGTTTCGTCGCCCTGATCAACGCGGAAGCCAGGGCCCAGGGCGTCTAAAAGCCCCCCCCCCTTTCGCTATGGCGTCTGATCCGGCACTATGTGAACTCATCCACATGCAGACCACAAAAAAGGAGCCCGACA
>Ga0136554_1000893_pt1 | contig 11615 bp, 8 predicted proteins | sample AntRauTorckE5431_FD_104637 | JGI IMG/M metagenome (GOLD analysis project Ga0136554, IMG submission 104637) | Saline lake microbial communities from Rauer Islands, Antarctica - Metagenome Torckler E5 #431 | ecosystem: Environmental > Aquatic > Non-marine Saline and Alkaline > Saline | place...
CTCTCAAGACCAGATGCATGCTAACAATGTCAGTAGTAATAACGATGACGAAGACACGGCCAGAATGCTTGAAGAAGGCCGTGCAGTGCCATTGGAACGCAATGCTAATGAAGGCGACTCCAAGGAAGAATTAACCTCTTCTGTTCTTGCTCCTGCTCCTGCTGTGCTGGAGCGGTCGAGTGCTGTGCCGATTCCAGGCTGTGGCCACACTCTCTGCGCCGAATGCATTTACTCCTGGCTGAAGTCCAACATTTCCTCGGGGAAACTCTCGGGAACGGCCATGCGCTGCCCTTTAGCCAACGTCTCCAGCGCCAACGGTGGCCACGCCGCGCCTCTTCCACCAATGCAAGCTCAGCGCCGGCACTGGGGTGGGAGGCCGAACCGCCGGAGACGTCGCCGTGAAGGTGGGGGAGGAGGTTTTGGCGGAGGTTTTGGTGCTGGAGATGATGTCGGTAGGAGTGATGCCTTTAATGATGGCACTTCTGCAGAGGCAGGACCAGCAGGAGCACGAGAAGGAGGAAGCATCGCAGACGCAGCGAGGGAGTTAACGCCTCAAGAAGTTGAAACGCTGATTGTGCTCACGGCTGACGTGGGTGAAGTTGTCCACGCTGAAGCTCTCGCACAAGAAGCAGCACGGGTGGATACGGCAAGGTTGAAAGCGTTGAAAGCGGCTGAGGACGCTGCCCGTGCTGCAGAACTCAACAAAGCGGAAGATGCTCGTCTGGCCGTGGAACGCAAGCGCAACGACGCGGAGGCCGAAAGAGCCGTTGCTTTTGCCCATGTGACTTGCCCTGAAGGCCATGTGCTGGTGGGGCACCAAGCCAATGAATTGAGGGTGCACTGCGATGGCTTCGTGCATCTGGCGCCCATGATGAACGGCCGCAACGGTAAAACTCTTTCGCGTGAAGAATTCTGTACTCTCAGTCCTGGCTGCAGTGGCGGCAGTGAGGGAGTGGAGAAGAAAGACTCGGAAAACAGTTGCGTGTTTTTCGGATGCCGCACATGCAACTTTGACGCGTGCAGCTCGTGCGCGCTCGCACTGGTAAGGCATTCCTCTTCTCCTAGAGGCCTATATCTTACGTTTCTCGCGTGTTCAGTGCTCTTATTATTGATCGACCGTCTCTAATTTGACAAGTTGGCATACGCACACCTTTATGATGTTCCGTGCTTCTCTCGCTATTGTTTCCATTATTCACACTACGATGTTCTTATGTTTGGTGTTCTATAACAGGCTCGCGCTACCGACACAGGCGTGAACGAATTTCTCTCCGTTTCAGGAGCCAGTGCTGCTCTTGCAGCTGCCGCGACAAGCCATGAAACAACTTCGCCACAGTGGGTTTGTATAACTTCAGAAGCCGGCGCATCATCCGCGCTGAGCTCTTCCATGACACGTGAGCCGAGTAAAATCAAGGTCTGCGCTGAAGATGGTGATGGCGATAGTGGCAAGAGAAACAGTGGTGCTAGTAATAACAGCAATGGCAGTAGAAGCAGTGGCACAGTTGAACAAAGTGAGCTTTCGTTCGAACTTTTCAAAACGGCATTGCACGGTGATGATATTCTTGAATTGGTGGTACCTTCCTCTGTGACATCTCTCGCAGCAATGTTGGCATTGTTGGAAAATGACAATGCACCCGTTGATGGACAGCCTGCAGAATCTACAGTAGTAACTACAGTAACCATACCAAAAACACCGACAACACAGTCAGCAGCATCAACAGCAACAAAGGCAAGAGAAGCAGTTACCTCGTTAGCGTCTGTGCTCCCATCAGAGGCTTCTCAAGCGCTGAAAATAGGAACACCTCCTGTGATTATGCACCTCCCCACGCGCCGCATTGCTTGGCCACTGCCGCCACGATTCCACTACGAGTTGTTAACTCGGACCGTTGACCGTAGCAACCTCCCTCTCGACAGCGACGAGATCGTCGGCAGCAGCACGAGCGGCAGCAGTAATACTGGAAGCAATAGTAGCAGTGGCAAGAGCACTGAAATCATTGAGATCAATGACAAAAACCTCAACCCAGATAACTGGTACCGTGAATATTGTGGAGGCCTATCGCCGATCGGAGTCAGTTCAGAATTACAGCACTTCGTTGCTGCGATTGAAAAACGCGAACATCTGGCAACCAAAAGATATGCAGCCGCAATGGCGGGTTGCGAAGAAGCTGCCAGCGCCGCTGCAGCCACTGCTGCTGCTAATGCTAGTGCTAATGCTGATACTGCTGCTGCTACTAAAGTAGAATATCCACCTATTGAAGCTGCTGCTGCTGCTGCATCAGAAGCAACCACTGAGAAGGCACCAGAAAATTTTCATGTAGTTGATGTTAACAATGCAAGCAGACTTTTGACACAATCATCTACTGCTGATCAACACCACCACCACCACCACCCAAGACACCCGTCTGCTCCTTCACCTTCTCCTTTGAATTCCAAGTCTATATTGCCGCCTCTGCTGGTGAAATACCGCAAGTTTTTGGCCAATCGCGACGCAGAAACGAAGCCAGGCATGCGATGGTGCCCGACTCCAGGTTGTGAAACGGCCCTGGTTCCCACCCTGCACCCTAAAAAGAAAATGCCGAAGCAAAAGAACACACGAGCTCGCGCGCCGTCTTCTTCTCATTCCAGTCATACACCTGGAGAAGTGGAAGCTGATGCATCGGCTTCTGATATTGATGTAACAGAAGATTCCCCACACGGTGGTGATGGTGGTTCTATCGGCCAGCTGTTCTGGCTGCCTCTACAGCGCTTGAAATTGTTCGCAAAAGCATTTACTTCCTCTTCGGCGAGTACAACACCGGCCGCCGTGGTGGTTGTTTCGGCAGAATCCAGCAGCCGAGCAAACTGTGGCAGCAGCAAAAGACTCCGTCGTGGCACCTCCCGACCAACGGACAAAAGCCGCCGACGCAAGCAAGGCCGAGACGACTGCTGGCGCGTGGTTTGTTGCGCCGCCAAATGCAGTGTGCGCGGAATCAGCAATGCTTTGCGTGTGGTGCTGCGAAGCGCTGCGATGGCCACGGGCGCCGACCTGGTTGCCAGCCGCACGATGCCGGCCCCGGAGCTCACGTGCCCTTCGTGTGCCGCCGACGTGTGCAGCCGCTGCGGCCGCCCCGCCCACCGCTACTCTACCAGCAGAGCAGCCACCGCAGCAGCAAGCAACACAAGCAACAACAGTAGCGGCGACAAAAGTGGTGACAGCAGCATCAGTAATGCTCGCAGCGGTACGCAGAGTAGACAGGACAGATTGCTCACGTACTTGGCTCGCAGCGGTTGCGAAGAAGCCGTGGACGAGACCCTGGCGGCCTACCGCAAAGAAAAGCACTTGCAGCCTTGCCCGGCGTGCTGCCGCCAAGTGGAAAAAATCGACGCGTGCCCTCACATGTCTTGCCCCTGTGGGCACCAGTGGTGCTGGGTGTGCCGCGGCAACTTCCCGTGCGCCAACTTGCACTTCGGGAAATCGGGCCAGGGCTCGTCGGAAGAAATCGGAGACGTTACAGGGGTAAGAGAGATGGTACACTCCTGTATACTGGGCATCTCCAGAATTTACATCCTTTTTCTTCATCTTTTTTTCTTCTATCTGGTGCCTTGCGCTCATGCAAATGCTACGTGTCACTGACGATCATTCTAAGCTTCTTGCTTCATGCAACGCTCCTTGTTCTTCTATTGCACACCTTGTTCAGGTGCAGCGCCTGGCGGTTGCAGCTCGAATGGTGTCCCTCTGCACTTGCCCACCTTTCGCGGCCGCGCTCTCAGCCCTCGCCGCAATTGCCTGGACTCTAGCTTGCGGTGGGGGCACCCTCGTTTTGTTGCTGGCATTCTGCGTGAAATCGTGCGGAGCGTGCGCTCGCTGGAGAGCGAATCGTTTGAGGAGAGAAAGTCAAGCTCGTAATAGCGGCAGTAGTGGCAGCAGTCGTGGTAGCAGTGGTGCTGGCAATGGTGGTTCTGTTCGCTTCACTGTGAGAAGTCCTGGGACTGTGCCTACTTCAAAGGGCAGCACGCAGATGACCTCTTCTGCTACTTCTGCTGCTGCTCCTAGTGGCACGCTATCTCAGCCTAATACTACTGCTGACAGTCGATCATCATGTTGTGCTGCTTGTTCCGTCAGTGAGCTCTTCTCATACAATCGCATGGCAGCGTTTGCGGCTGGCGCGGATAAGCTGGTGCGTAAACTGCCGACTCATAAAGCCGCCAAAGCGGTGAACGCTGCTGCGACAGCCGTTTTCGTGCTCGTCATGTTCGCCCTCGCTGCAGCTGCTGCCCTGGGGGCCTTGGTGATGGTCCACGTCGCGGCTGTTGTCTTGTTGCCGTGCACGCTGGCCTACTTGACTGCTGCAGTGGTCAGTGCTACCAAAGCAGCAGCGCAAGATCGCCTCGCAGATGCGTTGCTCCACAATCGACTACCAGCAAATTCTGATCCTTCCGCTGCTAGCGAGATTGGCCCAACTTCAACGAACAGTGACAACACCGGAGAAAGTCTCCCAGCCAGTATCGACCTTCGGCAAAACCTCGCAACTGCATCTACCTCGTCATCCACAACCGTCACTCGATATACATTCCCCACGCCCCGCAGCCCAAGTTTTGCATCAGCTGGAAACGCTTCTTCGTCGTCCTCTTTACGGGTGCTGTCGCTGGATTTGGAAGTCTTCGACATGTCGCACGGTCTTCAGGACGCACTTTGGCCGAAAGTCCCGTCTGCGTTGGACCAGGCGTATTTGACCTGGAACAGCGACGTGGCCAAGGCAACCAGTGCTTACTTGATACACCAATCAGCCGCAGCCACCAAGGTGGAAACAATACCAACGCCATCACCATCATTACCGTCTTTACAGGTGAGCGAGGCAGGATTAGAACTTGGCAGTTCTGGCGTGATCAGCGGCGACGGCAACGGTGGCAGCAACAGTGACAGCACTAGCACTAGGAACATCAGCAATGCAGAATTACGTGCTCCAGAGACTGGATTCTCTGCAAAGAAGGAAGCAGCCCAGCAGGAAAGCAAGTTAGTGCAATGGGCCATTCAGCACGCAGCGCTGGTTAAACCCACGGCGCCGCGGCACCCAGACCTCCGGTTGCCTCAACGGCTCGTGCGCTGGGGCCGCGCAGGCTGCGCCACTGCTTGCGTCGCGTGCTTTTTCACCCCCGGGTTTGCCCTGGCTCTCGTGGCCTCGCCCTTTGCGCCGTGCTTGCTGCTGCCGCTCTTCGCGCAGCCTCGCGGTCCTCTGCCCCGACATTGGGCACCAATGTTTGCCCCCTTGGCGGGTCTCTTGTCCTTGGTGTTGGCTGCGTGGGGTTTACCCTACGTCTTGGAAGCAATCGCTACGGTGAGCAGCAGCAGCCAAGACCGCAGCGCCATACTTGCCTTCGCGCTTTGGCTGCGCCCAGACAGTAGCCCACTTGGGTGGTTGCCTGCGGGCGTTGCGGCGGTCTGTGGATGGGCCTCGGCCTTTTTGCTGCTGCGGCGCCCCGCGCTCAGCAATTGCGCCTGCTGTGCGCCTGCGTGGATCGGGGCTTATTCGCTGCCGCTCGCACTGCTGGTGGGCCGCACGAAAGCCCGTGCGCTTCTGGCCTTCTCACCGGTGCCTGACCTTGCCTTGCAGCTGCCCATGATTCTGGTGCTACTGGCCATGGGTGTCATTGAATAATGCGGCCTCAAGAATTTTCAAATAGCGTTAGCGCCGGCGTTGATTTGAGTATGAGTAGTGAGCATTTAAACGCAAAATAGTGGAGTTCGAACGAAAGCGATTTGTTCTATTCGCCCTCATCCCCACGCTACTATAATTCGATTACTTTTGAGTTGGGACCCGTATCCACTTCAATATAACTATGGATCTAGCCTGGTTGGTTGTGGTTGTTGGTTGTTTGGGGCAAAAAGCACCGTTTAGCTGTGATTTATAGAAGTATATTTCATGAGAAGCTTCCACTTTAGAGGGGGGGTGGAAGTATTATGCTTCCTGCCCTCTACACACAATCCTCTTTACGATTCGGACTTGCGCGCAACGCACGCGCGTACACTTCTGCCCGCAGCATTGGCTTCTGTGTCATTTGGGTTTGTATTAGTTCGAGTTCGATGAACACGTAGAAATATAGGTGGATGCCCTTGATTTCTGCTTCTGCTGGCACTGCGCTAGATGCCGCTGTTTTCTTTACCGAGCTGCGAGCTGATGCGCACATGAAGAGGCACGAGCACCTGGTTTAATAGTGGATTCTTGTGAACCGCACTTCACTTTAATATTGGCGCGTGGCAAGCCACTGACTTCTCCAACGATGCCCATAAGCCCGCGTCAATTGACAGCACGTGACTTAAACCTTTCAGAAATGACCTTTCAAGATTTGCAATCTCATCGTTCTTAAGTTGCGTTGAGCCAGTTGGCGCACAAATGCCATGGGCAAAACAAGCCTCCAGCTGGGCCCTCACTGATTCCACTTCTTTCTCATATGAGAGCTCACGGATAAGCTGGGTCGCTGCGTGAGAGATTTTCTTCAAAGCGAGGTCATTGGAGCCGTTGAGTACGTAGGCAACTCTCTGATCCACGTCAGAAAGATCGCTGCGGACTGGAACGTAGTGCTCCCAAGGGACAAGCTTATGGTAGTACCATTGGCGCAGTGGGGATTGTACCTTAAGCGTCACTGAGTTGCTTCGGAGTTTCCACCAGCAAGCGCTCCACGCGTTTGTGTTGCCGTCGACGTCAAATATTCCTCTTCTTGTGATTTGTTGCTCCAAATCCAATTCAGGTTTGGTGATGCCAAGCCTCAACGCAGCGTTGCGAACTTCTGCACCAGGTAAATTCACTTTTGTAACTGCGGCATCCCACTGTAAATTTGACGTGCGATTTTCGTTACGCTCCTTTGATCTTAACGCAAGAGCAATGCGGGTGTTCCTACGAAGATCATTCAAATCTGGACTCGATGGCACAAAACCTGTTGTTGAGCCTCTGAATATTACGCTGTGTTCTTTCTTGTGCCAAGGACTCTTCCGCGATGCTGAATCAACTTTAGAGTTCAAGCTTGCGTAGCCTCGGGTACCGACAAAGTCGGCATCAGGAATTAAAGTGGTATGCTTCTGGTCGACATGAGCTGATGACGACAGAATCGGCGTGCGCAGGAACGTAAAATATCGGCCCATTTCAGGAGGAGACGTCGAGCCGTCGTGCAACTCGATAAGAGCTGATCCTCTAGTTCCATTACGTGGTGCAGCGTCTTTGAGGAATTGTTCGAAATGACGAGCACGGTTTGCTCGAGTTTTGTCTATCTGATCATCCCATCCACAGTGCTCCATGAGAGTCTGTGGGGCTAGGCTGGCACCTCCTTTTCCGTCAAAGTTCACACAAGCTAAACTATTACCAGCATGCCCAATAGCACTCCGGAGCAAACACAGCTCTGAGCAGCCCATGCCGTTGATCATTTTCAGGGTAGAAGATTCGGATGAAAGGCGGCGCTCGCCACAGCCTTCTTTCGTGGCAACGTCGATACTGAAAAGAATGCCCTTGAAATTCCACACAATAGCGCCTCCTAGTGCAATTGCCATGATAATAATGCTCACTAATTTACTGAACATTTCACTTATCTTGAAGGTTCCGAATTCTGTAGATAGCTTTCACTCGAATATCTGGGTGAGCAGAGAAGTATTAGACTGCGTTCTTAACCACTAGCCAGGCAACCAAATCTGCGTTCTAGCCTCTGTGATTTCTCGGTTTAGATCGGTATACTTTGACGACTTGAAGAGTCGAAATCATTTGTGATCAATTTCTCAGCATACTAAGGTCAACGGCAGCCATCATTCGTTGTCACTATCTAGCTAGAGAAGTCTTTGACCGAGATTACGTTCGCATCGCTCACGATCTATTGCCAAGTTGAGAGACATGCGGAATCTTTCAGCTTGATACTGTAACTTCCACAATAGCAGCTTGCTACAGTAGGAGCGTGAATGTTGTTCTGTTTTAGCGCATTGCGCTTTGCTACAGTATTGGCAAAGTTGGCAAGGCTATTGGCGCACACATTTTTTTTCATTTTGTTGGCATTTTTACCAGCATTCTATACTATGGTACTACATTAGCGCAAGACGCCAAGCATGGCAAGATGGCAAGTGGCAAGTGGCAAGCAAGCACAACAAGCATAGAAAAAGGCACTGCGTAAAAATGTATCATGAGTAGAAGCGCAGCCAAGCGAGCTTAACAAAAAGAAGTCAGTTTGACGCTATCATTTTCAACAGTTCCTCTACAGAAATAAATGTCGCGACAGCCAACGGCATATTCAACCAATCTGGAAAGCCGGTACTTCCTCAGCTTTTCTGTGGACTTGGAGTGCATTTGTGTTGTTCGCAAGCTCATCTTCCCTCAGGACGGCCTTGGCGGTGCGTCGCCTCCGCGGGACTGTGACATTCGCTTCACAGCCCATGTGTACAGCCACGGTGCACCCATGCATCATGTGCCCGTTTCTACGAGTGCAAGCCCGCAACGAGTGCTGCCCGGCGGTGCACCGGACGCAGGCAGCAGCCGCGACGGCACTCCTGGCTTGAGTTTAGTTTGGGACGAAGTTATCTCGTTTCCTGTCAAGGTGTGAAATGAAGTACCTATTTATAGAAATCGTTGTACTATTTCAATCTCCTATACTCCTAGGTCTGGCGTTGAAACGCTAGATTTACTTTGTAATACCATTGAAATCCACACCCCATTCTCTGATCATAGGTAAGCGATCTTGGGCGCAATGCACGACTGGTGCTCACTGCCTGGACGCCTTCCGGTGAGGCCTACGGCGGCACTTCCGTGCCCCTCTTTGACAGCAAAGGCGCGCTCTGCACGGGCCTCCAAAAGCTGCGTTTCTTCGTGGGGCGCAGCAGTGGGGATGGCAGCGGAGGCGGCGGCGACGGGGGCCTCCGGTCGTCTACGCCCGGAGAGGTGGGCACCTCCGAGCAAATCCGCAAAGACTACGGGTTCGCGCTAGCAAAAGCGCGCGAAGCCTTCGAAACGGGCTCCAGTGCGCGCGTGTCCTGGCTCGACTCGGCTCTGCTCCAGCGAGCCGACGCAGCGGCGACCAACCCTGTAGCGGCGCAGAGCTTGCGCAGCAGCAGCTACAACGAAGATGCCTCAGCGGGAACTCGGGCCGCCTTGGCCGCAGCGGTCGCCGCAACGGGTGGAGATGCCAAGGCAGGAGGGCCACTGTGGTGGAACGCAGACGACTTGGCGGTGGCCTCCGAGTGCTGGCTGGAAGTGGAGCTCCCGTCCTTTGCCTACCCCATTGTCCACGAAGAGCGGCGCTACCAGGTGACATACCTGCCGCACAAATACGCCTCCTACTTACTGCACGCATATACACCATCTCCGTTTTACTGAGCTGCGTGCTTTTTGAACATCTATTGTAGAGTTACTTATTGCTTGAAAATTCATTTTTGAAATAATTGTTGGTGTGAACATTCAGGTCCGGCAAGAAGCATTGCCAGCCCGTGCGCTGCCAGCTGCAGCCCAATTGCTTTACGCGCGCGCCCTCTCCGGTGACCCCTCCGTTGACGCTCCCATTGGTGCAGGCTTGTCTGCCGTCGCGAGCACTTCGAAAACGTGGGCAAAAATACTGGCAGCAGGAGGAGCAGAAGAAGGAGGACTTGCTGCGACGGTTGGATCGGCACAGGCGCCACCGTCAACGCCGCCTTCCAAGAACGCTGCAGCAGCGGCCAACGGCAGCAGCAAGAATAGCGGCGGTGGTGAAGGAGGAAGAAGCGTAACGCGTGGAGGCCTCGCGCAGCCAGCACTGGACTTGTCGAGCAGCAGCCGTGCAGGAGCAGGAGCTGGAGGGGGAGCCCCGAGCACACCGGGTGGGACCGGCAAGGACAGCAGCAACCGCGGCAGCACCTACAGTGGCAGCAGCAGCAGCGGTGGGGGTGCTAGCAGTGAAGCGTGGGTCGGCGTAGTGCCAGCGACCGTGGACTACGAAAATGACGCGCTGGTGCGTTCGCGCGAATATAGTATTTTTGGATCATCTGGCGCCTCTACAATCTGATCCTTTCCCTTATTCTTTTATCTCTTACTAATAGAAATACATTCTCTTGTTAGTTCCTTCCTTGCTGCCTGCCTTCTCTTCTTGTGCTCCCATTCCTTTTGGTCTTTAGAATGAACGTTTGACCATTCCTTTTCTGCTTCTCCTTCTTCCTCTTGCGAACAATAACACAGGTCACCAACCCGTCGGAGGACATGCGGCGCAAGCTGATGATGGACCAGCTCCGCGGGAACATGGACCCGGACCTCAAGCCCGACACCGCCCAGCGCAAAGAAATCGACGCCATTTTGGCCCACCCGTCGGACATTTTGAGCCACGAACAAAAAGACCTGCTCTGGCTGTTTGGGTAAGTATTCATATGCATTTGCGTGTTTTCTGTCTCTTCTGGTTGGACCACTTCAATGGCCTTTTTTTTTTTAAATGATTCTTACGATTTTGCAATTACTTAGGCTTGATGTCGACAGATTCATTTCATTTTCCCCTTTCTTTGCACCTGCTCATGGTCGTTCTTCCTACTTGCTTGCTTCTCTTTACATAGGTACACCCTGGTAGGCGTGCCCAATGCGGTCGTGAAGTTCGTTTTAGCAGTCTCGTGGGAAAACGAATCCGAGGTCACCACTGCCAAGACTCTCTTGAGCCGTTGGCAACAGCCGGACATTGCCTACGCCCTCAAACTCCTTTCGGACGACCGGGAGTTTCAGCACCCTGCTGGTATGTCATGCGCATGGTAGCTTTGTTTTTATGAATCAAATCGTCGTGAAAAATGCCTGTGCTGCGACCTGTTTAGCTTTACTCTTGGCATCTTTTCCCTCCACCCCTTGTGCCGCTCCTACCCCGATAGTGCGCAGTTTTGCGGTGCGTCGGCTGGAAGCCGCTAGCGACTCGGAGCTTGAGTTGTACCTCTTGCAGCTCGTGGCGGCTCTCCGGTGCGTTGAAAGAATACTTGAATTTGGAAAATGGCAGACCTCTTCTTTTCACAGCTGCTCCTCTACCTTTGCTTTCCTTGTTACTTGTCCACTTGCTCGCCCACTCCTCTCTCGTTCGCGTCGAATCCCTTCGTTCTCGTTGAAATGCAGGTACGAGCCCGAACAAGAAGGCAGCGCCGATGCCGGCAAAGAGGGTAGCAGCAGCAGCAGCAGCAGTGCTGCCACCTCAAAGCCTGTAAACACAACTGCAAGTGCAGGAGCTGGAGCAAGCAACAGCAACAACAGCGGCAGCGATTCGTCGGAAGGGGTCGAAGGAGGCCTGGGACCCTTGGCCAATTTCTTGATCCAGCGCGCGTGCGCCTGCGAAGCGCCTTACTCCTTCGCCAACTTCTGCTACTGGTTCTTGAGAGTGGAGTCGGAAGCGGACGAAAAGCACGGCCCCATGTTCCGCCGGGTGTTTACCGCCTACACCAGTGCGCTGCCGCCGCACATTGCCAGCGTGCTGGCCGACCAGCACGCGTACGTGGAAAAAGTGTCAGAGTGCCAGACCTTGGCGTTTCAAACCAAGGGGAACCGCGACGTGAAGCAGAAGGAAATGAGCAAGTTGCTCAAGGTTTTGGGGCTAGAATTGAAGGGCAAACGCGCCCCCAGTCCGATCAACCCGCACATTGTCCTCAAGGGCGTCGATTCCAACGTGAAAATGTACCAGTC
>Ga0136554_1000894_pt1 | contig 11612 bp, 8 predicted proteins | sample AntRauTorckE5431_FD_104637 | JGI IMG/M metagenome (GOLD analysis project Ga0136554, IMG submission 104637) | Saline lake microbial communities from Rauer Islands, Antarctica - Metagenome Torckler E5 #431 | ecosystem: Environmental > Aquatic > Non-marine Saline and Alkaline > Saline | place...
AGAGCACGGAAGAGCTTGCCACTTCGGGCCTCTACCATCACTTCCATGGCCAACAACTCGGGCATGTGTGCCTGATGTTCCTCGTTTAGAATTAGCCACTCTCTTTGTTTAAGCAGCTTTGTTTTTTATTTCTTCCTGTTAGTCTTCTAATTCCGGCCTTTCGGGGCCTAGGCCATAAAAATCATGATGGCGCACGGCGGTGGCGTCGACATCTTTAATTTGAATGAGTTCGCAACCTACGCATTTGCTTGGCAGTTCTTTTCAGATACGTGCAATGTACAATGCGCAATGGTGCTCCTTCTTCCACTATCTTCCGAAACACATCCAGTCATCCAGACCCCCACCTGAATGCGTAAGTTTCACCTGCTAAATACTAAAGAATCGAAAGAGCTAGGTAGTGCCTAAAAGCCCGCCTCTTTTCGCTTCGCCCCGTGAAAAGTGGAACGGATGCTTTATTGCGTATTATTACTCTTATTATCTTCTGGTAATTATGTGTGTTTCCCTCAAGCTTCAAGGTAATATCAGGAGCCTTAACCGGGGCATCCGAGTGTCTATCTTTCGACTCACGCAAGGTGACAAATTTATTTCATGGACGGTAAACAGTTTCCACTAGAGGGGGGGAGGGAGGTTGTTCCTCCTGTTCTCATAACACTTTCCTACTTGCGATTTTGATTGCGCGCAACGCACGCGCGCACATATCTTCCGTGGCACTGGCTTCTGTGTCATTTGGGTTTGTATTAGTTTGAGTTTGAGTTCAGTACTTCGCTGTTCCCGTTCCCAACGAATTCGGGCTATGCAGACTATACATGCGGAAGTATGATAAACGGCCTTCGGCTTGTTCATTTAAGGCAAAAAGGAAACTATTTCCAGTTTTCCATCATACTTTGTATACAGCCAATTCGCAGATGCCCATGCACTAGATTCCATTGACATGAACCTTTTTTTTAATGTCTTGAATTCAGTGGGGCGGACCAAAAATATGTACAAATGTAGTCAAAGTTTGGTGAGTCAAGGTATAGCAGGGTAGAACACAGGATAATATAGTCAATTCTAAAGTCGAATTGCATGTTTGAGTCTTATTGTAGTCCTCGGCACTCGCTCGCTGCAATAGCCCTCTCATAGTGGATCTTGCCATGCTTGTCCCGCAATTGAGCTGTTACTCGCGATAGTTTCCCATCATGCGCTGAGCTCACCTGCAGATGATACAGGAGATGATGCTTAGGATACGATGTGAGGACCACGATTCCAGGAACGAGCGTGAATTCATCTTTTATTGAAAGAGAAAAAAATCACGTGGGACCAAAGCAGTTCGCCGTCACCATTCACCTTAATCGTGGCAAAGGAGCCGCCCACGAGACGATCGCAACCGTTGCTGCTGCTGCTACTGCTGGTGGTGGTGGAGCTTTCATCTCCGTCGTTGCTGTCATCATCATCGTCGTCAGTCCAGCGTTGCCGTAAACCTACGACGTCTTCGGTGTAGCCTCGGGCCAGCCATGCGGCGCAGGTCTCGTTAGGTGAAGTTGACTCCGTGAGGCCAGAGCTCATCACCTGAATGGCAAACACCACGAGGCCACGTCGATGGGTTTCGAAACAACATCAAAGCATTACCAAGAGCCCAACAATCGCGCACGGGACCAAGAGGAGTACAATCAGAATAAAGGCACGCACGCAAGTGAGGTGTCATAATACTTTCTGTTCTTCAATCATGCTTGCTGGATGAAAGGTTCGTCACTGACTCTTCAAGCTACGCGGATGTCATTCTCCATCAAGTTTCAAGCCAACGATTACGCCGGCACAGCCCAAGGAAAGAAACCGCAAACTTCGCGCGCAACACACCTGCACGACGCCTGATGCTGGGAATTCTCGAGCACCGCCTGGACTGTTGTACAGCGCGTTTGCCACGCCGTAGTAGCCGTCCGCAGGCTCTCCCGCTTTCAACACTTTGATGTCCGTCCAATGGTAGTCGCCCGTTAAAATAATCGTGCAGCCACTCGTGGAGGCAGCCAAGTACAACAATTCGCGCTGACAAGGAAAGGTTCACAAATATTCCAAATGAAATATTCCGGCATTCAAAACCATGTACACATAAACCGCAATGGGCACCAGTCGTACGAAAGAAGCTATAGTGCAACGTGTAAAGTGTAAAGTGTAAAGCAAAATAATTTCACGTACAGATCTGTAGTCATCATGTTATCGCGATCTCGAATCTCACATCAAGACAGCTCTATAATCGCATTGGAGATGAATTTACGATTTAAGTGCCCCCCCCCCCAAAAAAGCACTACCTGTGCCGGCGCGAAGCAGTCCAAATCGTCACCGCTGCAAAAAGTATCCACTTGTTGTGCACTGGTTGAAGAAGAAGAGGATGACGTGTTCAGATTTTCCGCGTGGCCTCGGGCATCGCGCCAGGTAGGGTTGCCCAGCACCACCGAGCCCGACACCAGAAGCTTGACGGGGGCGTCGGAGGCGGCTAACGCTGCTTTCAGCCATTGCCGCTGAGGGCGGCCGAGCACCTGCGGGATGGGAAAGAGGATTTGGATTATCGAAAGAGACTTCGTGTACAAAACGCATGATAAGTGAAATAGAGCATAAATTGCCGACATAAATAACGCCACTCAGTCCCTTCCTTACTTCGCAGATGGGCGAGCCTTCTTCATCGTCAATGGGTCGCTCGGAGGCGTCGGGCGGAATCGCCGAGGGGCCGCTGCCGTCGTCAGTCAACCACAGCATCCTGGACCCGAAGGCCTCATTTTGCACCTAATATAATAGGTTATGATGGTAGATGGCATGAACCCCCAAGTGGAGGAATGGGCAGGATATTATGAGCACATAAACATCAAGTAGAATTCTTATATCAAGGGTACAATTGTTCAATCAAAAGAAAGAAGAGTGATTATTTGATAGAAAAGGTAAAAAAAGAAACAAAGAGGGCTCTTCACTTTAGTTTCCATTTTCTTTGAAGCCAGGTGCAAGTGTACCTCACAGGCTTCTTTGTACAGAGGGTGGTCTGCCGCGCCTTCTTGGTTGCACCACCCCAGAAACAGCCGCTCGTCCTTGTCGCAGCACCCTTCCACACCGTCAATTCCAAACTCGTGGCCGTCGCGAAGGAAGTCTACACACCACGCGTGCTTGGGCTCGCTGGCCGGGCTCGCGAGCACCTATCAGTATTTTCAATTAGAGCATGCAATACAGCAACTTTTCAGAAGACTCGACCCGGGATAGATAAACCACTCAGAATTAGGCGAGACGCGTCGCATATAATGTGTGAAATTAGTCGACGCATTAAAAGAGTGTTATTCAATTGTAGATACGCCGCATGTAACGTGTTAATTAAGTCGAAATATTGTCATAGTGCGATGCTATTGTAACGCACGCTTTCGCAGTAGGCTCTTCTAGTCCAACACGGCAATGGCGATCGATCGTACCGCTCGTCTAATAGGAAAACCTGAATGAGAAACGCATAGTCGTCATTGAGATACTTCTGTACGTATATACTAAAATCTAGCAATGATCCTCTGAATGCATAGAGTTGGTGACGTAAACAAGCAGACGGGAAAAGGCTCTCAAAATGTTGCAATCCAAAATGATTCAACGTAGCACAATGCAATGCAATGTTTGCGTTCATCAGCACCTCGACTTCGGGCCCTCCTCCTGTAGCTTGCAGCACGTGACTGCCCCACATGCCCCTAACGCTGCTTCGCCTTGGGCTGTTCTGGGCTTCGCCTACAGCATCTAAATACATGGTCTTGAACCGCTGCTTGTCTACATGTAGCGCGTGGGTGTTGCATTTTTGGGTGGGAAATTTGCAACCATAGATGCACGAAGTATGAGACGAATTAGATGTCAAAAATTCAATTCCGTTTACACTTTTCCACAACCCTCACAAATGCATGCCAAAAAGCAACAAATTCTAACCCAACGCCATGAAGACACACCCACCCTGTAACGCACCCACCGGGTTCGCGCCGGTCGCCGTTGTTCCACCCGTAGTCGTGGTCGTCCCAGGTGCCCAAAATCGGCCTCGGGCACACTTCGGGATCGGTGCCCGGAGGTGGAAACACCCCAAGCTTCGCGTTGCCCGGGCACATGTACTCCAGAAAAGACCGATAGCCTGGGCTGCTCAGAGCGGCTTGCCACCGCTCCTGGGCGTGCTCGGGGTCCCCCGCCATACACCCGTGAGTGGAGGTGCGCAGCCAGTCGTCGTCGCAGTTGCATTGCTGGCTGGGAGAGACGCAGAGAGAAAGGCCGAGCAGGATGCAAAAGGGCGCAAGGTTTCAAGTGCAGGAACTACTAATTTGGGATCAGTAGAACAACAAAAGAACAGGTCGCTGTAGGAAGTTGTCTAGGGCATTATGATTAGAATATGTAGTCAATAAAATCCGTGGAGGAGCAACACACCTGGTTGGAACCAGTTCACAGTTCACAGACGGATCATCGAGGTACACCATATCGCCGACCCAGATCCATGCATCAATCGCAGATGGGATCACGCCTTCCGCCCAAATGGGCTCGTCACGTAGGTCGTATGATGTGCAGCTCCCAAAGCCAATCGTCTGTTGTAGGTTAAAGGTTAAAAGAAGGCGGAAGCAGCGTAATTTCCACTATGCGATAGCTCTTACTCGACCTAGCTAGCACGCCAAGCGGTGCTGCAGGCAGTACTAATCTCAGCCTGCAAATTATTACGAAGCTCAAAACAATGTGAATCAAACGCCTAACCAGATCGCTGCCGCTTTCCCCGCTTGATCCCGCGACTAGGAGCACTGCAATCAAACCAAGTACACCAGCAATGCACACCACAGCCAATAACGGGACTGCTGGAACGAGTTGTGCTTTGGTACTCGAAAGGCATCCTTGATTTTCAACGGTAGTATCACCTAGTGCAGCGTTCTTCTCGTCGTCGCTATCTTCTCCGATAGTTGCTGCAGGATCTTCTTCGAGGTTCGACAGCGGGTTGCGTGTTGTCATAGTTGTCGAGGTTCAGCTTCGGCCAACTACTACAGTGTAGTGCAAGATAAGTACTTTATTTATATATGGAGCTACCTAGAAGTTGTAAAGTGAAGCTAGCGCTCCTAGCAAGCAACAGAAACTAAAGATAAAAGCTACAGAAATAGCGTTTGTCACATTTTTGCTCTTGGTTGCATTTGCTTGGTTGACTTTTTTCTTGCCGGCTTCTATCTTCCTCAATGCTCTAATGTGGTGACCATGACAAAATTGCTGACTGTGCAAAAATCTCAAAATGGCTATGTTACCTCACGATGAGCTCCTTACTGCCATCAATACGCTGTACGCTCAAGTCGTTGACTTACCAGATGAGTTGCCTATTGGTGGCGTAGCTGCTAATTCTGTAGTCGAACCGCTTCATGCTGCGCGCAAGGCAGTGTCTGGGCTATTAGAACAGGCATCTGCATGGGAGGCCCGGCACTCCAAGGCGGCGGCGCGTTTAGCCCGCGAAGCTTTAGCTGTGCGACAACAGCGCGTCGAATTGGTGCGGCGTGTGAAGCACGCGAAGCGCACCCTGGCAGACGAGGCTGGCGCTGCATCACGCTCGCCGCTGCTGCGTGCAGTCGCAAAGCTCTCGCAATTAGCACGGCTAGTGAGCAGCGCATGCCCACCTGAAGACATCGAGGTCTATGTGGCTGACGGCGAGGATGATAGTAGCGGGAAGTCGCCTACAAAATCCACAATGACTCTGTATACAAATTTATTTGTGCTCGACTTGCAGCTCGAGGAAGTTGTTAGCGAGAAAGTCACTGGCAGCGCCGGTTCCTCTCTTGAAGCACAGGAAGCTGCTGGGGTACGTGTTGTGTGCAGTAGCGCCAACTTACAGTTTGTGCGTGGCGAGGCCACCGTGAGCGACGCAGCATCAGATACAGCGCTTGCGGCTGCGACAACATCCTTTGTAGCCGTGTCACCGGGTGTCAGCCCAAGCGAACTCGCTGGTAAAAGCAATCACAATAATAGCAGCAGCAGCAGCAGCAGTAGCCGCTTGCGGTCTGCTCTCTTAGCGCTCGCTCGCACGGGTTCAGCAGCGGCTGTGCTTGCCGGCTCTGGTGAAGCTGCTGCAGCGGCTGCCTCAGACTCGAGCAATTCCAACGGGATGTCGTTGTCGTCTCCTCGGGACAAGGGTGGCAGCGCTGCGGAATCACAGGCTGAAGAAGTAAAATGGTTAGGGCCAGCGACAGACGTCCAGGTGGCGTTGGGCACCTCGCTGGCTCAACTTACTGCTGCTGGTTGTACCAGCCGCCCAGCTATCGAAGGTGTAGAGCTTGATCTTTGGGTGGCAGCGGCAAGCAACGGCAGCAGTAGCAGTGAGAGTAACAGCAATGTTGCCCCTTCTGGCGGTGTAGTAGGGCGCTTAGCACCCGCGCTGTGGCGGCGGCGACCTGTCGTAGCACTGGCGCTGGATCCTCCTTTGCCCATGGCGGCTGCGGTTGCTCAACGGCTATGCGCGCTGAGCTTGGGCTATGGGTTCAATGCGTCAGCAGCCTCGGGCACCCAGTGCTTGCCTTCCGACGTTTGGAACGACTTGCACCAGATTGGCTGCTTCGAGAAACCAGGCATTGACAGCGGCGACGCTAGTGGTGGCACCCATATTGGTGATATGAGTAGTAATACTAGCGGTATAGTCGGTGCGATCCCTCGGCCCGTTAGAGTGGCGACTGGATGGCTGCACTGTGGTGAGAATGGCAAGGAAAGAGCCGCTGCACTTCATGGATCAGCTGCTACAGTTGGACCACAAGATGTCATTGTACAAGGATCTACCAGCACCAGCAGTAAATTTGACAGTAGCCCTCAACCTACTGGAGCTAGCAGTATTTTGCAATGGCCACGCGTTACTGCACTTCCAGGCAAGTCTTTCGTGGTGCTTCACTGGTTACCCGTTGCTGTAGTCTCCGCCAGCAGTGCGCAGGACAAGCACCAGGTAGCGCGAGGAGACGCTTTGCCGCAAACTGTGGCTTATCTTCAGGCTTACGCGGCTGCACACTCCCAGGGAGCATTCCTGGTGGGAGCATTAGAAAAGGCCAGCAAGACTGGCCAAAGTGGAAACAATGAATCAGAAGAGGAGTTGGTTGTTGACAATGAGTCGTGTGTATCGTGGACGGCCATGCCCGTAGAAATGCCTCTGGTGCGGAACAAAACTGCCGCCAGCCATGGCAATAGTAGCGACAAGTCAATAGCTATCAGTAGTGCAGCCGTTCAGCCGGTGCTGCTTATTTCTCTGTGTGCCTTGCCAGGCCATATCAATGGTAGCAATGGCGCCAGCAGTGGTCGTGGTGCTTTACACACCTCTCGTAGAAGTGTTCGTTCTAGCTCTACCACGTCACCTTCCCCAGTGCTGCGGCTTCTGGTTGGTGCGCCACTGCCGCCAGGTTTTTCGTGGGCACTGAATGAAGAACCTGTGCCCCGCGGAGTGTCCCAGAAGGATGCCTCTTCTTCGTCCTCGTTCTCTGGGAGAGCACTTGAGGTGACAGGAGTGGAAGGAGGTGACGCCGAGTTAGATGCATTGATGGCCGCTACCATGTCCGAGGACCCATTCAGAGGCGATTGTGCGGTGAAAATCGTTTCATCTGCTGCAAAATGGCTTTTGACGGCGTCCGTTGGTGGATTCGAGTCTACTTTTCTTTCCAGCGATTCTTCTGGTACAAAACGCCCACGAAGCGAGCTCTCCTAGAATGAACATCCGAATTCCGGAAAGAGAGCTCCTTGGCATACACGGTTTCGGTTTCTTTCGTTTCATCATTTGAATCTACTGCCGTTCGTGTACAGCTTGTGCCGTTTCGTGAAAATATCGAAGATAATCATCGGCATGCACTTGAACTTTTACATAGTTTCGTTATGTAGTATACTTCCATAGCCAAACTTATGTACTGTGCTTTTATGTACCAGTAGAAATTAGGAAGGCGTTTCGCTACTTCCCCAAGAGAAGTGCGACCGTAACTTAATAAACTTAAGACTTAAGACCTTGAAACTTGGAACTTTAAAATGACTTATATCTTCCCCTCGCGCTCATGCTCATGCCCTTTTCGTGTCTGTTTTATTTACTATTGCCCAGTTCCATATTCCAAATCACAGGCCAATTCAATTGCCGTCTCTTGGATTTGCTTCTTCTTGAGTTGTGTGCTTATGTACGAATAAAGATCAAAATTTACAGGGGGGGGTTCAATTGACTTCGATCCCCATATGTGGGTGCTTGTAGACCCTCTTCTAGCTTCCTTGTTCACAAGAACCTCGCGGTCGCTCGAGGGACTTGCTTTGTTGATATGCCGACGCCCGTGTTGTCGCTGTTGCTGATGTCATCCCTCCTTCTTCGCAAATAGTTGGGGCTTGCTTGCCTTGAATCGAAAAAGGAGTGGTGACAGAGCGAAAAGATGCGTGCTCGACTGTCTTAATCGATTAGAGAGCTGGGTCGGCGACCAACAACGACGGCTCGAAGGCGTCACCATCTTCGAAGGGCATCACGTCCTCGAACACCGCCAGCGAAAGGGCGTCCAAGGCCGTGTCGCTCTCGTTCGCGGGCACACTTGTCGTGGCAATGGTGGTGGCTACTCGCGGAGGTGCCAACGACGAGGCTTGTCCGCTCGCACTGCCGGAAAGGTGAGACGAGGTCGATGAGACTGGTGGTCCGGCCAGAGTGGAGCTACCAGGGTGCGTGACCTTGAGGTAAGGCGCAGTCGGATATGCCAGGGTGCGAGCTGCCGACAATTGAGGCGCGGGCACGATGTGCTTCATGGCCATCCAGGCAGCGGCGTTTTTCGCGAAAGCAGCAGCAGTGGCATTGGATGGAAGAGCGCCCTGTGCGAGTGTGCCCATGGAAGGAGGCCGAGGCGCTACTGGAACATTAGTGGTGGTGCTCGACGGTGTTGTTTCGGTGGTGTTGTGACGAGCACGCGGCATACTCACACCACACGCGCCATCCTTCACAGAAGGAGCATGGCCCGATCCCATCGGCAGCATTACAGGGGCAGAAGATGATGCGCGTTGTGCGGAGAACAGTGACGGCGCGCCTACGACGGTGGTGGTCGAGAGCGAGGGCGTTAAGTGCGGAGGCGACGAGGTGTTGTCGTTGGCGTTGTTCGAGTCGAGGGCTAAGCACGGTGAGGGTGCAGGAGCTGAAAGAGTCGACGTGGAGGTGCTGCCTGCACTCGAGCTCACCATAGACCCGCCGCTGACGTGAGCTTGGGTAGCAGTGGCCTGCGCGCTCCCGTGATCGTCACCATTGTGGACCAACTCGTCCTCGATCAGCCAGCCGAAAGCATCGTCTTCATCGTCGTCGTCGTCGTCTTTGTCATTATGGGTAACAGGGGCATCCGCAGACGGAAACAGTGAGGTTGGCCCTAAGATGGATGGCGGTTGCTGCGGTTTGGTACGGTGAGGCAAAATCAGCTTGCCTCCTCCTTCACCTGCTCCTACATGTGCGCCTTCTTCGCCGTGAACGTCGTCGTCGTGCGCTGCGAGCGCGAGCATCGCGTCCATCTCTTCTTCGCTCAAGTCCTCCGAAATCGCATCCGAGACCCCATCGCCAGCAGCGCCACTTTCGACAAAGAAGTGGTCGTCCATGCTCGCCACCATGGCGCTGCTCCCGTAAAAGAACGGGTCAACCACCGAGCTGGGTGACGGCGACTGCAAGAAGGTAGGAACAGCAGCGGCAGCGGTGTTGGCAAGGGCAGCCTTCTTGCTACTTGTACGCCGTTTTTTGGCAGGTGGGCCGCTGTTGCTACGCTTGGTCACTACTTCAAGGCTACCTACTGCGCTGTTCACGCCAGCAGGCGCTAAAATGCGACGATGCGACGACGACGTCGACGGCCCTCCTTTGCGGCTGCGCGCTTTGCCTATTCCACGAGACGAGGCTGGCAACGGGGCTACACCGGGAGCAGCAACACCGGGATAGGCGGCTGCACCAGCGGCAGAAGCGGGTAGGGATGCTGCAAAGTTGCTGGTGTTCACGTGCAGCGCCGGCTGCTGTACATGCTGCGGCGCCACGCGGTGGCCCTTGCGGCTGTTCTGCTTGCTTCCCCTGTTGGGGGCCTTTTGGCCTTCCACACGAGCAGCTTGGAGCGCAGCCCACCCTGCGGCTGGCACCACCACCGCACCACCAGATGACGACGATGTTGCGCCTCCATTGGCTGATGCAGAGGTTGATGTGGAAGACCCACCTGCACCGTGCCCGGGGACTACGCCACCGTGCGAAGGGCCGTTGCGGGTGTCCATGACCACTTCGGGCACCACCGAGGCGTTGCCGCCCGCCTGCTGCTGGGCCTTGCAGAGCTTCTGGAAGTACTTCTGCGCGTGGGTGCGAATTTGCACCACGGAACGCGACGGAATCATGACCGCGATTTGCTTCCAGCCTTTTCCGTGCTGGCGGAGCCCGTCTAGGAACGCCATGTGCTCCTGCATGGTCCACCGCCCTGTGCGAGTGTAGAAAAGAAAACAACCAAGGCAAGGACGTGTGTTAGGTAGGTTTAAGCTAAAGAGTCAACTGCTGAAAAAGGAACATCTGGAGATAACACTTGCATCGGTAGAATGAGATTGAGCAATTAGAGAAGTCAACTAAAGTGGAAGCTAAAATATCAGGTTATCGGCGTGGGTTTTATGTTTCACCTGAGTTTTCGTCGTCACATTCGTGCACTGATGCCGCTCGTTTCCTCGTGGTGGAGGCTTGTGTTGGTGGCGGGACAGCATATTTAGAATGGTTACGCGCTGGTTGAGAGGAACCCGAAGCTTGGCGCGTCGAGTGGCGCGGTGAAGGAGGTAAGCTCTCGCGGGTCTGTGAGATTGAGAAAAGAAGACAACAGCGAAGTGGTAGCAGCCCACGTAAGAAGAAATGCCAACAATAACAAGAGATTTAGACCATGGTTGACGTAAAGAAAAGATGAACCCGGAAAGTTAAGTGTCAGAACAGCGCGTTCATTGAGCCGTGTTTGTGCTTGAGTCAGGTTTCTAAAAAGGATGGTGCCCTAATGTTGTGTTCAGAACCCGAAAGAACCCTCGATTTCCATGGAAACACCATCCCATGAACAACTTCGAACCCACGATACACGTGAGCATGCCCCCAAAGATGAGCGCACAGAAACACAACTAAAAAAACAGATTGCAGGTGTGTCTGCATTGGCGTAGGCCGCTTATGGGGGCTAATGCGGGTTTGAGGATAAAGACGGCACTATACAAGGTCTCACCACATGAGGCGTCATAGATCGATGAAAAGAGCAACTCCACAGACCTGATCCGGACGTCGAAAAATGATTTAAAGATGATCGACGCGAAAGATTGGTGTTGATGGCATGGCATCGTCTTACCTCGCAGCAACAACCACGCCCCTTCTTCGAAGGCGGCAGTGAACCCCCAACACAAGACAGCAGGTCAGGTGTAGGCTTACTTACATCTCTCAGCTCCGACCAAAAGTTATCAGCACCTGCTTTCGTTCTGCACAAGATGTTGCAGCAAGACCGATATTCCGAAAAAGAATATCACTGCAACTTTTCCGATGACGAGAACGGATTCCTAGGAACTTCGGGCCACCGACAGATGATGAACCCTTCCGTTATGAATTTGCAGCACCGCTTGGTACTTGAATTATCCGTGGGACTCTCGTTTGATCAAAGGCAGGCACAATG
>Ga0136554_1000895_pt1 | contig 11611 bp, 20 predicted proteins | sample AntRauTorckE5431_FD_104637 | JGI IMG/M metagenome (GOLD analysis project Ga0136554, IMG submission 104637) | Saline lake microbial communities from Rauer Islands, Antarctica - Metagenome Torckler E5 #431 | ecosystem: Environmental > Aquatic > Non-marine Saline and Alkaline > Saline | place...
CTCTTATTTCTCTCCCATTTCTTTTTTTTTCTTTCCTCGTCACAGTGACGAATTCGACGAATGGTTTTCAATGGGCGGCACCGAAGCGCGGGAAAACGTGGTCAAGAAGCTGCACACCGTGCTGCGCCCTTTCATGCTTCGGCGGGTAAAGAAAGACGTGGAAAAAGACTTGCCGCCCAAGATCGAAACCAAGCTGTACATCGGCATGTCAGAAATGCAGCGGGCGTGGTACACCAAGATCTTGAGCAAGGACGCGCACTCGCTGAACGCGCTCGGCGGGCCGGACCGCGTGAAACTCCTCAACGTGCTCATGCAGCTCCGGAAGGTCCGCTGGAAAAAATAAACATCAGTTTCTTGTGGGGAAAGCATGATGATGGCTGAAAGCATGATAGCTACTTTCTGCAAAACTTGTGCACATGCGTTCTCACATGGACTCATGTAGATATGAACACACTTAAACCACCACCCATACCCAGGTGTGCAACCACCCTTACTTGTTTGAGGGGGCCGAGCCCGGCCCTCCTTACAGCAACGGCCCCCATTTGTGGGAAGACTCCGGCAAGCTGGTGCTCCTCGACAAGCTCTTGCCCAAACTTCAGGTATACACGCCGTGCGTTTCTTTTGCTTTCTTCTCGAAATTATAGGAGCTGAATGAATGCCAGGTGTGATTCAGTCCCCAGATATTGTTCATTTGTGCACCCACCCATCCTCTCATTTACGCTCTTCTTCTTCTTCTTCTTCTTCTTCTTTCTCCTTCGCACAGGCCCAAGGAAGCCGCGTGCTGATTTTCAGCCAAATGACGCGCGCACTGGACATTCTCAGCGATTATTTGGACCTCAAGGTATTTAAATCGATTTGCATTTAATAGATGTATTACTCATGCTTTACGTTGACTTTTCAAACACTATAGCTTCAATAAGCCTTCTACTCCCGCACTCACTCCGCTTTCTTGTAAGCTTTCATCAACCGTCATCATTATCTTCTTCTTTGCTTTCTGCCCAGGGCTACACCCATTGCCGCATCGACGGCGGGACCAGCGGCGAAGACCGCGACGACGCCATGCACCGCTTCAATGCGCCCGACTCCCCCCTGTTTTGCTTCTTGCTCAGCACCCGCGCGGGGGGTTTGGGCATCAATTTGCAGACCGCCGACATTGTGGTGCTCTTCGACAGCGACTGGAACCCTCAGGTATAAACATGAGAGAAGTGCCTAGAGTCCACCCTCTTCCTCAATACTTTTTGATAGTGACTTTAACTTCCATTTATGGGATGTCTGCACATGCAACCCCATGTTGTGCGTGAGCGCGCGGAAGTGCTTGCCTTTCCTCTCAAAGTGATCTTACTTGCTCAATTCTGCGCTCTATACCATACTGTTCTACAGGTCGACCTTCAAGCCATGGACCGCGCGCACCGGATTGGGCAAAAGAAAGTGGTGCGGGTGTTCCGGTTCGTGACCGAGGGCACCGTGGAAGAGAAAATCATCGAGCGGGCGGACCGGAAGCTGTTTTTGGACGCGGCGGTGATTCAGCAAGGGCGCCTAGCGGAGCAAAACTCGAATCTGAACAAGAACGAGCTCATGTCGATGGTGAAGTTTGGCGCCGACGAAATTTTCAAGGGGAAAGGCTCGATGCTCTCCGACAAGGATATTGATACGATTTTGGCGGACGGGGAAGCGCGCACCGCTGATCAACAGGTGATGCTGCTGCATCCCTGTGTGCTTTCTTGCTCTGATCCCAAATTTTGCTTTCGATTCAATGTCACGTATTGCTTACATTCTTAGCACTCGTCTTTCAGATCTTTTCGCTTCTCAATTTTTTTTTCTTGTGAATATTGCAGGCCTCCATTCAAAAGGACGCGCAGCACTCTCTCGCCGACTTTTCGCTCATGGGCGAGGACGAAAACACGTCGCTGTTCGATTTCGAGGGCGAAAACTTCCGCGACAAGCAAGGCAAAGGCCTGCTCATCAATTTGCCGCAACGCGAACGCAAGCGCAACTACGACGTGAATGCGTAAGTATTTTGCCGTCCTTCCTTTATTTCTTCCGGCGAAAATGTGTCATTTTACAGCGAATCTGTAGTGGCCTTAGTTGTATCGTGCGATTAGTACCTGTTCAAATGTTGCCCACTTCTGGTCTTCATTTAAATCTTACCTTTGTCGTTAAGTCTTGCCCTACTCTCTTTCTTTCTTTCCTTCATTCATTCATCTCCTGTCCTATTATATGTCTGTTTCCTCGCAGGTACTTTCACGACGCGCTCACGGGTGGGAACGGCAGCAGCTCGAGCAGCAAAGAAAAGCTGCCCAAGCAGCGCAAGGGCCCCCCCATGCACGACTTCCAATTCTTCGAGCGGGCCAGGCTCGAGGCCCTGCTTGAATTGGAGTACCAACACGAAGTCCAGCGGGCCCAGGTGAGCAGCTACTACCTCTCTCTATGTCTTTGCCTCTTCTTTTCTTTTCTTTGTCCCTGGTTGTGTTGTGAGGCTGTTCAGGTAGTATTTTGGTCTTGCTGCATTTGAGACACGAAGTCTTTAATTCCTCTAATCTTTTATGATCTCTGTTGCGCTCACGTACGCACTCTATATCGCTCTTGTGATATCTCTTGTGCTAATGCATTCTTAAAGGCTGGGCACCGCATCAAGGAGCTTCGGAACCGCGCCGCTCGGGGCGAAGCGCAGCCCGGTAATTTCTTCTATTGGCCATTCAAAATGAGAGCACCGCTCGAGTGCGTAGATTGAGCAGTGATCACATCGGGTCCTGCGTTGCGACTTTCAAATTTATCGTGCACACTTTTATGGTTATCACTGACGCACCCCTGCGCGTACTTTTCTCAAGGCTTGTTTTGCATCTTTTGTCCATTTTTCATCTTTCCTCTGATTCTTTCTCTTCCTCTTCCTCTTCCTCTTCCTCTTCCTTTACCAGGTGAAGACTTGCTGGCCGAAGCCGAAGCGGTGGAAGCCTCCTTGCCCACGCTGGTGCTGAGCGCGAAAGACGAGAAGGAAAAGAAGAAGCTGATGGAGGAAGGGTTCGGGGACTGGACCCGCAAAGACTACCGGGCGTTTACCGCGGCCCTCGAGCAGTTCGGACGCAAAGACCGCGAAGCTGTGTTCCGACAGGTGGGCGTTTGACGAGCAATAAGAGAATGATGAAAATGCGTGATTTATCAGATGTCAGGGTGGGAAGCATGGGTACAGTGTGGTTTGCATTTCTCCTTACCGTGTCGATTAATCCTTTGGTTTTATCGTCCTACCAGTCTTCGCCGATGCCATAATTGCCTTTGTATTTACCTTTCTTTATTCGTGTATGTGTGCATGCCTATCGTGTTGACTCGTAGGTGAGTCACGAGACGGGCAAAGCCGAGTCAGACGTGGAGCGTTACTTTGACGCGTTCTTGGAGCTGGCCCCTACCCACTTGCTGGACTACTCCAAGGTAATCGACAAGGTGGAGCGCGGGGAAAAGAAAATCGCGCGGCAAACGGAAATCAGCGACGCGCTCGCGGTGAAAGTGGCCCGTGCCGGCCCCACGGCGTTCCAAACTTTGACGGTAAGTGTACCCCTTCTTGGAATCCTATGAGCTCAAAATTGGCTGTGCTTAACTACTCCGTGGGCTTGTAGTTTTCACGTTCTACTGTGATGCATTCTTTTTTTCATAGTATTCGACACTTTTGAAGCCTACCATCTCATCTTTCGTCTTTTTACTCTCTTACCTTACCAAATTTCTCTTCAATTCTCTTTCTTTTCCCAAGGTGAACTACGGTGGCGCCGGCACTGGCGGGTCCCGCGGCAAAATTTGGACCGAAGACGAAGACGCGTACCTGGTGTGCATGATGCACCGCCACGGGTACGGCCAGTGGGAGCGCATCCGGCAGGAGATTCGCCGCGCGTGGCAGTTCAAGTTCGACTGGTTCTTCAAGTCTCGCAATGCCGCAGAACTGCAGCGCCGCGGCGACGTGCTTTTGCGGTAATTATATCATTCATACCCTCTTCCTTCTTACGTGTCTTAAGAAGGCAAACAATATCTGTCAGTGCTTCGTTGAGTGAATCATATCATCGTTTCCACCCTTCCTTCTTTCTTTGTGTGTTTGCTTGGCTGGTTTTATAATGCTTTTTTTCAATGGTTTATCAGGTGCATCGAAAAGGAGAACGAGGAAGTGGCTAAGAAAGCGCGCGAGGCCAAGTTGAAGGCCTCCGGCAGCAAAGCATCCGCAAGCGGCGGCGGTGCCCCTGCCAAGGGAGGAAACAGTGCCGCTGCCGCAGCAGGGGCAGCTCCGGCGAAGAAGCGCAAGTCGAGGGCCGCTTCTCCAAGCGGCGACGATTCCAAGAAGACCAAAGCCACCGCTGGTGACGCGGACGACGACGACGACGAAGTCCTCGCCGACGATGCATAGAAGATGGGCGATGGAGCGATGCCGAATGTCCTGGGGTTGAAGTGCAGAGATGAGGTAGGGTGCTTACTGAAGGGCGCCCAAAATTACCGCTGGATTTCGCAATACCGATGTCGGTAAGTGCGCTGGACTGCCGGTTTGCTCGGAGCGGGTTGAGTTCAATATGTGCCAATTCGCTTCTTACTCGATACTTCTAATCGTAAGTAATTTACTTCTTACTTGACGTCAAACGCCAAATCGCCCATATCCCGCAACTAGCAACTAGCCCTAGCTCTCACACTTAAAGACTTAGACTTAGAGACCACACATCAAACGGATTTAGCTGCGACTGTAGACTGTGGGCTGTATGTGGTAGTTGGAAAATGGGATGTCGGACTCTACTATGGTCGTGCTTTAAAGTTTTGAAGTTTACCTCCTTGGCGCATATATAATACAATATGAATTTTAATCGAGCCGATTTCAATTGCGATCGCTGATTGCTATGGGTTCGTAGTGGCGCCGTTATACTCTGGGAGTATGGCGCTTGTCACTGGGGAATTACTTAGCCAGGGCACACAGCGAAAGTTCCTTTGAACTTTGAATAGAAAGGAGAAGCAATCACCGCTATAACTATGGCACTCGGGAAAGTTCGGGTACCTCACCGCGGCCACTGCACGGACAAAAAGAGTTGGAGCCAACGACCGGCACATCAGAAGTAAGTCCCAGCAATCGCAGTTTCGCCACTGCCCTCTTTCTCCTTTACTTGAAGAACTTTTTCCTGGCGTGAAAGATGTATTCGGGCGAGTGCGCGTCCCACGGCTTGCGGCGAATGGGGTGCAGGAGCCGCTGCTCGAGCTGCTGCACGGCCCCCACCGTCAAAATCGCTTTCTCGCGCTTGAGCAAGTCGTACACGTTGGCACCTCGCGTTGGCAGCGCGTGCACCTGGATGTGTGTGTGTGCGCGCGGATGGCGTGAAGGTAAAAGGAAGAGGCAGAGGGTTCATAGACGTGTTCAACGAAATGCAATAATTGCATTCGCTCCTCTGTGGTTATGTTTTGGCAGTTATACTACTCCTCTTGCAGTCGTCTTTTTCTTCTTTTTTGAACCTAGTACTTTACACGAATCCAACCATGCACACCCACACCCACACACGCCCGCACAAACGCCCACCTACCAGGGGGAGGTTCAAGCAAGCCGTCAGGAAACGCGCGTCCGCTGCGGCCGCTTCGGCTTCTTCCTTCACTGCCTCGTCCGCGCCCTCCTCCGCGGCCGCCTTCAACAGCATCTTGGCGCGGTGCTTGGCCAGCGCGGGGGTGGCCGTGGGGGCTTCTACGAGGACTACGCTGTCGGTCCAGCCACGCAGCGACAGAGCGCGGTGCAAGAGGCCGGTTTTGTGGGAGGCCTATTATTCGAGCACAGAAAAAGTGGACGAAGGTGGGATCAGGGATGGTAAAAATCGACGGAGGCACGCGTATACATGGAGCTTAATTTGACTCGTGCGAAATGAAGCGTGCCTTTGCTCAGAAGTTATTATATCTTCAATCATGCCTCAGAGCACAGTGAAAAACTCTCCTGAATTATCAGACTACCACACCTGGCCAACGCTGTCCACCACGTGGAGGTTTCCCTCGGCTGCTTTGGCCGAGAGGGCCACGCACAAGCCCAGCTGCCGCTCTTTCTTGTTGAGCTTGTACGACCAGTCCCGCGGTTTTGGGCCGTGGGCTTTGGCGCCGCCCCGCCAGTGAGGGGGCCGCTTGTGGCCCGCCCGGGCTTGGCCGCCCCCCTTCTGGGGGCGCACTTTCTTGCCGCTGCCCCGCACGTCGCCAATCCGCTTGGAGCTCGCGGTGCCCCGCCGCCGGCAAGCCAACTGCCACTTCACCACCTAGTAGCAGAAGCAGCAGCATTGGGTAGAGAGGCCGGGCAGAAAGAGGAACTAAAGTAAACTAGGGAAGTAAGCCGTCTGCTTCACTCGAAGTTGAACATGTGTAAATGCAGCAAGCAAGCAAAGAGACAGCAAAAGAGCTACCAGACATCGTTGTTCCATTCCTTATTTGTTACTAGTACCGTCTGCAAGATGTCAAGGCGCAAGGGCTGCCCAAATACTTTCGCGCTTAAGCTCAGCGTTTCTGGTGGGCCCGGTGGCGCAGCATCAGGATCATCTCCTTCCTTGGTCGCAAACCTTTGAATATTCACCACCAGTGGCTGCCCTGCCGTGCCTGCACGCTGGAAAACTGCTTTAGCGCCACCTGACGTGCGGTCACGCACGGACTGAAGCGGGTCCGTTTTTAGCTCTTGAAGAGGCTGGTGCGGCTTCCGCGTCATGATGTCAGTGTCAGCCAGCTTCAGGTTGCTCGGCAACTCGTTCGCTGCCGCGGATGACATGCCTGATATTGAGCAAAATTCATAGATAAACCATCAGAATTTACGATAGCACCGAAGCATAAGTGCATGTTCAAGGAGTATATGCTTTTAAAAAATACGTATGCTCGTAGAGCGTAGGGCATGTGTATTATGTGACTGGCTAGATAGCCGCAGGACTTCGATTAGAATGATACAAGAAAGAATACCAAATATATTTACATCGCATAGCATAGCGTAGGGACGATAAAGGCGTTGAGGCCCCTGGTACCACCCGCACGGCTCCCTTCATCAGGGACATGTGCACCATGGTGGCGATTTCCTTTGGGTCGGAGGTCGGAGCTACCGGATTGCGTAAATTCACGTACATTTTACGACTGTTCGTTGGTGATTTTTTCACTTTTTTCTTTTTTCACTTTTTTGGACACGCGTTCGCCAACAAACCGGACGTCATTCTTCAATCTTCCAGTGGTCTGCATTCGACTCATCAGGTGCCCTGGAGCCACCTTAAATTCAGGAACCATGACCTTTTCGCTCTCTCCAGAGAAGGTCAAGAAGTTCAATGAGCCTCGAGAGGTGAGCAACAGCTTTTACATTTGTACGTGAAGTAACAGGTTGAGGTCTAGGAGTCTGGCACGGTCGTGAGGATTGATGAAAACGTAGCAATCCTAGCGTGCACACGCTAAAGCACAGAAGCGCAGTGCCGGGGCTGCCGCGAGCGTAGATTGCGCCCTGTGCAGTGACCTCCTCTAAGACATAGATTTCTTATCATGTTGCCCTCAGCTAGGGTTTTTCTCACCGTGAACTAGAAATCCCGCGGCGGTTAATTTTATGTGCAATTTTAATTTCTCTCACCTAGTGGACTCTCTCTCTCCTTCTCTCTCGCTCTCTCTTTGCGACAATGACGGAATCCTTATGCCCTACCAATGCAAAAAAAACATCACTCTGTAGCATGAAGGCAATGTGAAGGCTCTTCGCGCAGCTGGCGGCGTCAATGCGCTGTTGAAAGGTTTAAATTCCTCGCGGCAGGGTCTAGCCAAAGGCGTGCCTGATCGGGCTGACCGGGTTGCCACGTTTGGAGTCAACCACATGCCCTCGCCTGACCCCAAGTCTTGGCTCGAGCTCTTCATCGCGGTAATTTAATGATAGGTTTAAAAGCTAGGCCAATTATTATTCGGAAACTCTTCCAGAGTAGGCGAAGTCCGCGTCCGTGCCTAGCTGTTAATGCAGTTGATGATATTTGCGACCACTTGAGAAGCTTTTATTCACTTCGTTACGTAAGAATTTGCTTGATTTCGATACTACGCCCACGCACATTGCAGTCAAGTTTTTTTTAACACCCATGTGTTTTATTATTTAAAGGCGTTCGAAGATACCACGGTGCTGATTTTGTGCGCAGCTGCGGTCGTGTCCTTAGCCGTAGGCGTGTACGACGACCACCGCAAGGGAATTGACGGCGACGGCGGTAAGTTGCGCCTTGATTTGTACTTGTCGAATCGTATGGCATCTACATGAGTATGCTATCATTTAAGATATGCCTTTTTCTCGTCGTCGATGGCACTCGCGTTAGCTCTGAATTGCATGTGCGCTTGCTCCCTGTTAGGTGGCTGGGTGGAAGGCGTGGCCATTATCGCGGCCGTGCTCATTGTGGCAGTGGTGACGGCTACCAACGACTTTTCGAAAGAGCAGCAGTTCCGGGCCCTCTCGGCGGTCAACGACGACGTATTTGTTAAGGTTTGTGCCAGGGCCATGTGCATTCGACCTTGGACTTCTTTTCGAGGGCGCAAATTGATGTGTGGAGATCAAGTGTTTCACGCTGCGTCCTAGAAGAGATTTCGATCAGTTTCTCATTTTTTCTCTTTGACTATCTCTACATCAGGTGCTGCGCGGCGGCAGCGTCTCAGAAGTGTCGAGCGCGGAACTGGTGGCCGGGGAAGTGGTTTTGGTTGAGAGTGGGGACCGAGTGCCGGGAGACGCCGTGCTCCTCGAAGGTAACGACTACTAGCCGTTGATGGAATGGTAGACTTTCTTTTCCAGGGCTGCGTGTTCAGTTCATATTTTTAGGGATATTTATCAAAGTGCGCACAGTCTTGCTTTTTTGATCCTCCCCTGACTCTTTGTTCTTCCTTCCCATCCTTCTCCTCGTCCTTTTTCCATTTGTGAACCCAAGGCGTGGACATTTACTGCGACGAAGCTGCGCTCACCGGTGAGCCAGACGACAAGCCAAAGGACGCCGGCGAGTCCTCCAAAGACTGCTTCCTGCTGAGCGGAACCGAAATCACGGGAGGGCGCGGGACCTGCGTGCTTTTTGCGGTGGGGAGCTCGTCGCAGTGGGGGCAAATTCGCGCGAAACTGGTCAAGGAAGAAGTGAACACCCCGCTGCAAGACAAGCTCGACACTTTGGCCGAGCAAATCGGGTAGGTGCCTTCTTGCCTAGTTCACATGTGTACTAAAAAGATGGAACGAGGCGGCGGTGGCGGCGGGGCGTAGCTTGGCTTCAATACTTGGCTGCTGTAACAACTTTTCTGTTTTGTCCTTGTGCCCTCGTGCTATCGCTGCTATCAGGTATGTGGGCATGGGAGCTGCTGCGCTGACTTTCGTCGCGATGATGTTTGCCTGGTCCCAGCTCCCAGCAGTGAACCCCGACGGGACGCCTGGCAAGGACTCGCTCTTCGATGAAATGCTCAAAGCGTTTATCATTGGAGTTACCATTGTGGTAAGTTAGAGGTGCATGCGTGTGATGTTTGGGCCCTGATTATTGAGAGTGCCTTTTTAGAATACTAGATGAGCATTTGTTTACTCTGCCCAACCCACTTCTGCGCATCTACTTGAGCAAATGATTATCATTCTCTCCTTCTTGTTGTTTTTTCTTTTTTTCATATAGGTGGTGGCGGTGCCCGAAGGTCTACCTCTTGCGGTGACCATCTCCCTGGCGTACTCAACCATGAAAATGCTCGCCGACAACAACTTGATTCGCCATTTGGCAGCCTGCGAGACCATGGGCAACGCCACCACCATTTGCTCCGACAAAACCGGCACTCTGACGCAGAACCGCATGACGGTACGACGCACACACTCTCTTGTCGAACACAAGGCTTGCACGTTATTTGCCCCTCGATTTCCCCTTCTCCGGATGCTACCTCTCTCACTTTACCTCTCTAGCGTTCTCTCTCACGTTCTCTCTCCGGCTCTCTCTAAACGTACATACAACTTCACTAAAAACAGGTAGTGCAAGGGTGGTTTGCGGGCAGCGCCACCAACTACGCGACCCACACCAGCATTTTCTCGCCGGCGGACGCGTTCACCACCCTCGACGACAAGGCCCGCGAAGTGGTGGGCATGGGCTTGGGCCTCAACACCACTGCATCGCTGTCGGACGACCTGCACCCGGACGGAAAGCCCAAAGTCATTGGCAACAAAACCGAAGGTGTGTTTGAGTGTGCGTTGTGATAGTTGTGTGAACGTTGCATGAGTGTGTGCGCAGGGAAAGAGGGGCAGCTGATTGCATCTTTAACTCTTCCATGTATTTTTTTTCTCTCATTTGTGTCCTTCGTTCTCTCAATTCTGTGTGTCAACCCCACTCTTTTGTATCTCTGAATTTTCTGTCCCTTGGCAGGCGCACTCCTATTGTTGCTCAAGGAAGCGGGCCAAGACGTGACCGCGCTCCGAGCGGCCGGCCTGTCCTTGAAAGACGACCGCGTGTTCCCATTCTCGAGCGACAAAAAGCGTGGCAGCGTGCTGGTGGCCAATCCCCAGGACGACAAGGGCGGCAAACGGTTCTTGACCAAGGGCGCTGCGGAAGCGGTGAGAAACCGCATCAAGAAGAAGAGAAGAATGATATTATGAGGAGCGTTGCTTCTGTTTTTTTCCTCTTGTCCTATGGTGTACTTTTTTGTCTTTTTGCATTACTCATGATTCAATGAGTAGTATTTCGCTGACTTGATTTTGGTTTTATTCATTCACTTCCTCGTATCGCTGCTCTACTGCTACGCCAACAACAACCACGGCAGGTGGTGGAGTGCTGTTCGTTTCAGTTGGGCCCCGGCGGCCAGAAAGTGGCCATGACCGCAGCGATGCGCAAGCAAGTGAATGCTCTGGTGTCGGACTGGGCCCAGCAGGCGTTCCGGGTGATTGCCCTCGCCCACAAGGACCTCACTGCGGCGGAGGTGGCAAAATCGCCTTCGGAAGAAGACCTGCACAACGACCTGGTGCTCGACTGCTTGGTGGCCATTCAGGACCCGCTGCGCCCGGAGGTATTGACAAGTAGGAGGAGAAGAAAAAGGGGAGGCGGACAAGAGGAGGAGACAAGTGTGATGGAACTCCAATTCATTTATCGATTCAGAGTTTTTTGGGCATATCTCTTGTGATACAATCTCCTTTTTGCTTTGCTGTACGCGTTCACCCTTCGTCTTCTCACTATTTCTATCAGGTCCCCGCGGCAGTGGCGGCCTGCGAAGCGGCTGGGATTATGGTGCGCATGGTCACGGGCGACAACGTGGAGACGGCGGTGGCCATCGCCAAGGAGTGCGGCATCATGACCGACGGCGGCGTGGCCATGGTAGGTGTACAAAGCAAAACATTTTTTTAGCTGGATGTCGCTGAACGACCGTATGCAGAATTAGTAGTTTCGTCTTCGTTTCTTGCCCCTTCTCGTTCTTGCATGTTACGAATCTGCCTCTTTGTTTCTTTCTGTTTTCTTCGTTGACCCTATGTCCCTCTTTTCCCGCTGGTGTTTCCTTGTCCTTTTAGGTTGGTTCGGAGTTCCGCGCCCTGACCCCCAAGCAACTCGACGCCGTCCTGCCTCGCCTCCAGGTATTTCGATTTTGACCTGCAAGATGATTTATGTGTGTGGGTTTCACGATGTTGCTTTTATTAAAAAAAAAAAAAAAATACACA
>Ga0136554_1000897_pt1 | contig 11597 bp, 9 predicted proteins | sample AntRauTorckE5431_FD_104637 | JGI IMG/M metagenome (GOLD analysis project Ga0136554, IMG submission 104637) | Saline lake microbial communities from Rauer Islands, Antarctica - Metagenome Torckler E5 #431 | ecosystem: Environmental > Aquatic > Non-marine Saline and Alkaline > Saline | place...
CACGCTCCTCCGTGCTCTGAGAGTTCAGCTCAAAAGAAGAGTTTCCGCCCGCAGAGGAGGGGACTACAACGAAGTCCCTCAGGCGATCCAGAAGAGTCGCCCATCCCCGAGCAATTGCGTGAACCCATTTGCGTGAAAGCTTCTTTCTGAACAAGGCTTCGGCTTCCAAAATGCCAATGCTTTAGAATGCCGTGTGTTTGCGAATAGTTTCGCTGAAGGAAAACCCAGTAGCCTCGTGGGTTTTCATTTTCGCGCCTCCCCCGAGGGGAGGACTGGTGTTAGTAGCTATACAGGGGGAGGGCACCATTTAGGCGGCATCATAGGAATCCCCTGGCCCGGCTCGGTACACTGCTCACTTTACCGTCAATCAGCCAATGAGCCAATCAGTGGAGGCTCAGGAGCCAAATTATTTTACCGACTATTTTCAAGTGGTCAGTTCTCCGTGCTCCGTGCCCCATAACAAACAAAGGCTCTCCTCCTTCAAGCCCGCGGTAGGAGAGGAAATATCCATTGATCTTAGCTGGTCAAATAGCGTGCTACTTAATTCATTTTTACAGCCGCGCGCAGTTCTATTGAAGCCAATTTTGAGGCATATCGTTGTGTTTAACAGCGTGGGCATACTCCAATGACGACCACTGCGCGCTTTACGGCCAACAACACTAACAACAACGATGAAGACCCAGATGCTCCACCACAGACACAGGAAGAAATTGCTGAGGACGCCAAAGTCCGCGCCGAGAAATTAAAGATCGCCGTGATCTGCATCATTTCGTACTTCGTCATCGGCTGCATCGCATTTTGCTTCGTGTTTGAGAGTTGGACGTTTTCCGACGCGATGTACATGTTAATGGTAACATTGGTCACGGTGGGCTACGGCGACAGAAATGGCGCGCCTACAACGCAAGGCGGCCGGCTCTTTCACACTTTTTTTGTACTCTACGGCATTTCTATTGTGGCGGTGGCCCTCGTAGAAATCGCTAACTACTTTTTGGAAAAGCGCGAGGCTATGCTCAAGGAGGCTCAGGTGAATGGGACAAAACACCTAGAACAAGTTGGATCAAGTCTGATCGTGCCTTGCATATATTTTGCGTGATTCTACGAAAAGCTGTAGTCTTGGTCTGTGCTTAGCCGTACGTTCTTTTTAACTTCAACGGAATGCTCACGGCACTTGCCTCGTTTGCTTACTGTTGTATTCGCGGCCTCCTTTATATATACATACAGGCTGCCGTGCTGAAGAAGGCTGCTGAAGATGCGGAGAGTGGAGCCCCTGCAGCACCTGTGGTCGCGCCAAAGAAGTCTTTTGGTGTGCAAGATTGGCTCAACGAGCATCGCTTCGTAGCAGTCATGTCGAATTTGATCATCTATGCCCTGGTGTCGGGCGGGATTTTCGGCTGGATTGAGGTAAGGAGTGTGACGATTGCAAATACCGAGCAACATAATATCGTGCAGTCCGTTGCTGGCCCTAGAAAAGCATTAACGAGCTTTCTAGTGCGGTCGTAGGCCAGGAAGTGAGGAAGAGAAAGGAGACCGTGGTGGATCGGTTTGAAGGGCTTCTACTTAAACGCGCATTACCTTTCTTCTTTTTCTTGTGTTTACCTCACGCCCGCACTTCCTCTCCAATGCTTCTACTCATGTGTCTCTGACGCGTGCTCGTGCTCTGATGTCATACACAAACAGGGATGGACCCTGGTAGACGGCGTGTACTGGTCCATTGTAACTGGCACCACGGTGGGCTATGGAGATGTCACTCCGCAAACCGTCGAGGGGCGCTGGGTGTGTTTCTTTTTCTTGCCGTTCAGCGTGATTTTCGTGGCCACGAATTTGTCGGAGCTGGCCGGCATTCTGTTGAACAAGGCCGAAGACGGGAAGCTCCAAGCGCTGCTGAAAGTGGACTTGAGTTTGGAGGCGCTTTTGAGCATGGACCAGGTTCGTTGTGGCTGCGTGCGTTTTATGTGTGCTCAAGCACTCTCAATCACTGCAAGTTTCCTTTATTTAACCGCTCCTCTTTGCACTTCTTTCCCTGACTTTTTATCGCTCCTCCCTTTATCACGTGCTCACCTTTTGTTACTGTTGCTTTGTGTCGTTACCCGCACGGACATCCTGGTTCTCTTAACAAATTTAGCTCCCGCTCTCTCTCTCTTCTACGTAAGTCTCTTGCTTTTATCTGACTTTCTCGGTCCTTTGCTTTCATTACTGCAGGATGGCGACGGCGAAATTACCGAGTACGAGTTCATCAAGTTCATGCTCACGACCGCGGGAATGGTCGATGAAGAAACCCTGGACTCGCTCCACAGCCGATTCACGGTGGGTGCGGCCGACGAAACGAAGGCGCTTTCTTGGATGCGCTTTCTGTCTTGTCTGTTAAGATATTTGCTCTTTGCGAAGTTGTGCGCGAAGATTGCTTCACTTGTCGTTTCGTATTCGTTTGACTTCATCGTATGTCGCTTTCTTTGATTCGTATCTTTGTTCGACCATTTTGACCGTTCGCCTTTTTCTCTCTTTTTCCTTCATCGCCAAACAGGAAATGGACGCTGACGGCAGCGGTGCTCTTGACCGGGACGACATTGAGCTGCTCATTCAGCAAAAGAAAGACGAGGCTCAGCGTTTAATCGATGAAGCCAAGGCAGCTGCAGCCAAGGCCGCGGAGAACGCGGAAAGGAAAAAAGCGCGTTTAGCGGAAGAGGCAGAGTTCGCCAAACGCCGCGCACAAAAGAAATAGGATCATTGTGCTATAAAAAGCATGCCCTTGAGATTCACTGGCTTTCCGACGTAAAGGCGGTGTTTCGTTGGGCGTTCTTTGTTAGCCCCATACTTTCATATTATCCGAGTATATCTATATTTATAATAACCAAACTTCCACGCGCTCACATGGCTGTCACAGAATTGGAAATTGCGTAAGGGCCGGGCGTCTCTTTTGCTCTTGGGCGGTTCTTTCTTTTACGATCGTGCTCTACATTTCGCGCGTCGACCGTCGACCTGGCTCGGTAACCAGAAGTCGCCAGGAGTCGGTAACAAATCACTTGGGTTCTAGTTGGAGTTATATTTATCTCCTCAACGGCACTAATTGTGGTTTGTATAAATATATGTATACCTCATCATTTTCGACTCCTTCCTTAGAAGTGGCTAGGTTAATTCAGTAGCCATCGAACTCGAACTCGGCCATCAGAGAAGAGATTTCATCTGAATGGCATGGTGCATCCAGCTCGAGACAAGTACACGCCGCGACAGAAAAGAACGAGTTCCGAGTGAGCTCCGAGTAGCCTGTTCCTGCCGCGCCCGAGTCCCGGGTGAGCCCCGAGTGACCCAAGCCGCCATCGGCCGAGTCCCGAGTGAGCGAGGAAAAACTCGGGACTCGCTCGCAACTCGGAGGACTCACTCGGACACTCGGACCCCACTACTGAACGAGTTCCGAACACTGCAAAAAAGTGCACGAATCGCGTCGTTCGAGAGAGTTGCGTGTTTGGGTCTGATTGTCATTTGACTTCGGAGGCCAGTCAGCATGACCCACCGCTAGGCTGCACTCTTTGACGGGCTTGGCTCCTAGAATTGGCTGCACAAAATAGAATCGTTTTTCCGGATTGGCTCCTTATGTTCGACCCATAGTATCCACAACTCCTGCTGCATTGTAGTGAAGCTAAGGCACACACCACTCGCAACCCCTAAAAAAGCAACTTAGCTTAGTTCGAAGTTAGCCTGATACATGGAGAAGAGCCGCCTAGATGCCCTACTCGCGGACAGCGACAGCGATGAAGACAACCCTGCAGGCTCTCCCCCCTCTGCATCGCTGGCACCTCTGACACTGGGAAACGCTCTGCTTGATGACAGCGACGACAGTGAAGAGGAAAGCGATACAATGGCCTTGAGAGAGCAGATGGCAGCGCTAGGAGCGGCTAAGCAAAAGGCAGCTGCGAGAACTGCTAGAAATGAAGATGCAATCGAAGGGCCAGAGGTGCAGCATGATACTTCTCAAGAGTTGACAGAACCGGAAACCCAAACGCAGGAAGTTGAACCTTCTGAGCAGGCCGATGCAGGTGAGAAGATACGTAAGGATAACCGAGCGGTGGTTAAGGAGGAGGCCCAAGATGTGCTCCTGCCCGACACTCTATCTAATTTGATAGAATACGCGCAACCTAGCCCTAGCATTAATGTGGACGAAAACTGCTCGGCAGTGGATTTGTCATTGGAAGTTGACCGAAAGGTCGAGACAGAAGGCATTCGCCAAGATGAGGCAACAGCGCAAGAGACAAACCCGCTGAGCATAATTGATCCACAGGCTGTCATCGAAATGGACACAGCCGAAACTGAGCGCGAACGTCATTTTGAAAGTACTCGAGTAGTAGCTGAGGGCCTAGGTCATCGCATTGTCGACGAAGTGCCATCAAGCATGCAGTGCAATGACACTTCCTTCGAGATCGAGGCCGCCCACCAAGAGCTTCCGGTGACACAAGAGACGAGCTTAGAAAAAGAACCTGCTGTTATGGAGGTTATGTCAGCAGAAACAGTGGATGCAACTTTTACTCAGGGCGAGGAGGACGATCGCCAACTCAACAGCAGCGAGGAAGCAGGAAACGCACAAATTGCTGATCCTGATCCAATTCACACGCCCAGCAAGAGCCAAGGGCAACTGGCAGCAGAAGAAGCCATGTTGGCTATGGGGCTTGCTCTGCCGAGCCTTAGTCCAGAGCCGCCACCAGCGCTGGCTTCTCCGTTGCCAGGAGCTTCGTCTGGTTCCGATGAGTCGAATGCTTCTCTTCTTCCTCCTTCCTCCTCATCCCCGAAGGAGCATGAAGCGTCGAGTATTGTTCCACCAATCCCACAGACCACAGCCCAACCTGATGTGTCGAATTTACTTCCTATGCCCTCTACCTCGCCATATCCGAGCCAGTGCGTTGCACCCAATAGCCCTCCTCCATTTCCAACACCTTCGAAGGCCGAAGTGGTAGACTCGGAGGCAGAGCCTGGTGGACAATCCATGCTAGCACCACCACCACCAACACCAAAGAGTGCAAACGCTACTGTATCGCCAAACCGCTCGCCAAATGTTCCCTCCATCTCAACTCCGTCACCATCATCTTCTCCTTCGTTCGCAGCAGCCGAAAAGGTAGCATCATCCCGTGGCCACACCACCATGGCCCGCTTATTGGCGGAGAGGCAACTGCGCGAAGAGCAAGAGCTACAACGACAACAGCAACAACAGCAGCAGTTGGAGCCAGTGCCAATGGCGTCTCTAGACGATGATACAGACGAAAGCACGAAGGAAGGAAGCTCAGGCTTTGCGTTCATAGCTGCAGAGGCCAGCACGCCATTACCAGATACTTTGCACATTGACGCTCCCTCTGGCAACAGCCAGAATGTTAGCAATGAACAAACTAACCATGAGAAGCACACTAATGCGGGTGGAGTTTTAAGCAACGTCAGCGACGATAACGATGGGAACGGGCATAGCAACAACATCAGCAGCACCGACCGTATGCCATTGTCACCGCGGGCAGGGCCACCGGTGTGGCACGAGCTTCCTGTCAACGCTGCCCCCCAGCAACTGGGCTTTCGACCGGCGTCGCCTTCCCTAGACGGCCTGTGTTTGCGGCGCATTGAGATCACCTGGGCGCTCGATGCGTCCTGGGATGACTTTTGTGACGTGGCTCGCACGGTATTCATGTCCCAAGGCCTGCGTACTTCCAGGCCTCACGTTGCTCAGCTGTGCGTCACTCGGAATGAAAACAACAGCAACAACAGCAGCAGCAGCAGCAGTTACGACCATCGAGGAGGTGACGCTTTCTCAGCCGGTAAAGGCGCGCAGTCGATGAATATACCGGGCTACGGCGCGCTGGCCCAATGGGGCCTGCTCCGGTGCACCGTAGGGGTTACTGCTCAGCGCCTGCGCACCGTGGTGCTCGAAGTCTGCACGCGCCCTCTGCCTGGTGGGCCTGCGGCGCACGCGGCAGCGCAAGCTTTGCTGTCGTACTCAAATGGCGGCAACAACAGCGGCAGCAGCACCACTGATGGTTACAAGAGCAGCAACAGCAACAACATGCGTGGTAGCAGCACCAGCAGCTACGGTGGCGGCAATGGAGGCAGAGGCAGTGGTGGTTTTGAGCAGGATCAGCAATGGCCCAAGCCAGGCGAAGAAGTCGTTGCAGTGCTGCGCGATGCAATGCGTGGCTTTCGCCTTCCTGATGATCGAGACAACGCCAATGTTCAGAAAGATACAGGAGGAGAGGGCTTATTTTCCACTCCAGCGTACTCGCATTCCTTGCTGGCGCAGCAGCAGCCTAATTTAGCATCACCGTCTTCTTCGCTGTTAGCTTTGGCCAATCAAGCTGCATCAGCACCATTGAGACTTCCCGTAGGGCTTGATCCTTTATACGTGCTTCAGGTAACCGAGTGAAGCAATATCCTGTAACACTCCTCAGTGTTTGCTTTCGCTTACCCCTGCACACTTACTTGTCTGAGAACAGGAAAGTTAAAGAATTACATCTGTCGTGAAAGTTGCATTCATGTGTTCATTTCTTAACCTATTTTTTCATTGGCAGGTGCGAGCGGCAGTAGTGGCTGAAGGCGCCGTGTACCGGCTTCAAGTCGCGCGGCCTTTAGCCAAGTGGTTAGAACAAGAAGAGCAGAAAGCGCAGTCGTTTGCTGTTAATCTGCAGCCGCTTTTGACTCGCTTTTCGCCGCATGCTTCAGCAACAGCCTTGCCTTCCTCTAGATCAAGTTCCGTGAATGCTTCGGCTGTAGCGGATGATGGCTCAGGCCAGGGCGCTGGAGCAGAGGGTGAGGCAGGAGGCCATGACGGTGGAATGAGCTTGGCAGCCGCTCAGCAAGAGCTTTTTGGCCCCGTGCATGCGTTTGCAGCGGAGCAGGTGCGACCATAAGTAGCACGGCTGAGGAAACAAAGCGTATTATGATAGAAGTAACGATAGTGGCAACGAAGTATTACTTGTAGCTTGCCTTTCACGTGCATAGCGCTTACTTGACTAATGAAAATTGCCACCAACTACAGGTTGCCCGCTCACACCAAGGAGCCATGAACTTTTCGAATACTACCTACGGAGGGCCCTCTTTTGGTGCTAGCCTCGGCACAGCCATCGGCGCCGCAATGGGTGGGGGTCGCGTGTCCTCTTCAGAAGCAGCAACATCAGTAGGTGCAGCAAGGAGTGTCGGTGCAGAAGACACTGCCATAGAAGCTGACGCTCGGCATCCCACGATGCCCGGAGGAGGACTGGGCTTCGGGTGGGAATTTGCCACCCCCGCGGCGTTGGAGCAAGCCAGCGCACTCGTGAACGAAGCTCGAAACGACTGCGCGGCTATTGCGAAGACCCCAAATGGCAGCAGTAAAGACGGCGCAGTTCCTGTGCTTGATGACGGGAGCGGTGACATCTCGAACGATTTCATGGATGATGGCAGCTCAAACACTCCTTCAATATTTTCGTCGTCGTCGTCGCCAGCGCCACCGTCGCCGCCCAGCACTGCCCAATTGGCCAAAGCTCTGTGGGCGCGGCTTGCCCGCTTGGGGCACCAAGAAGCCTCCGAGCAAGCTGCGCGCGTGCGGCAAAACGCTGCGCGTCGCTTAGCCTTCGTGGAAGCACGCCGGGTTGCTGCGCTGACCACCTTGGCGAACCGGCCTCTGCCTACGAGGGCACAACTGGCTCAGGGGAACAATAACTCCGCAGGCAGCAGAAATGGCGGCGGTGGCGGTGGTGGCAGTGCTCACATTGACCCAGCCGAGCGGCAGTTTCACAAGCGGTTTCGGGTGGCCAACGAACCGTTGCTTTTCGAGTGCGCAGCGGCGCTGCGCATCACACAGGCGCCGTCGCCACAGCCCTCCACATCGGGTTCTAGGGGAGCAGCTGGGACATCTGCAGGAAATCTGTTGCCAGGATACGGAGACTCTGGAAGCTCTGCTGCCACCGCCAAGGTGAACAGCGGTCGAAGTGCTAGTAGCAGTGTGGGCAAAGTGATCCGGCGCGCGAGTGGGCGCCTGTACGTGACTCTTGCGCACATGTGGTTCGACGCACCCGGCGGCTTGTTGAGTGGGGCCGAGGTGCAAGAAGTGATGCCCTTCTACACGTGCCATCGCTTGCAGACCCTTGCAGGTACCCTGGGTGCTCCTGGAGGGGTGTGTTTTTTCGACGATGCGGGGGCGCGCTACCAACTAACGCTGTCGAGCCACAGCGGCCCCCTGTTTGGTGTCGATTTGGACTTCGGGGCCCGGGCCGGCGAGCTGGTGGAAGAAGTGTGCCGCATGTTCAAGGCCAGCCACCGCCAGGCCAATGAGCAATCTGCAGCTTCTCCTTTGACTTCTGGTGGTGAATCCAACGGGAGTGGCAACCGCATGAGTGGAGGCAGCGGAGGCAGCGGGACTATCAGTGGAGGGGCGCGGCGGCGGCCAGCCACGGCCGTAGACGAAGAAGAAATCATGGCGAGAATCGAGCGGATCGCAGCGATGAGTCGGCGCAACAGCGCTTTGAGAGACGAAATGAAGCACGAAGTGAGCCTCCAGCGCGCCGAAGAATGGGTCGCAGCCGAAGAAGCGCAGGCAAGTCCTTTTGGAGGGTTTGGCCTGGGTAGTGGCAGCAACAGCAACGGCAACAGCGGCAGGAGTGGCGGTGGCAGTGGAGTTGGCAGCAGCAATAGTGCAAACGGCAGCAGCAATGGTGGTGCTTCTGCAGGCCTAGCAATGGGTGAGCGGCTCTTAGGTCACGTGGAAGCGTTCTTCAGCGGTCCTCCGCCAGGAATAGCTCCTATAGCTAAGACCACCACGACTCCAATGTCTTCAAGAACAGCGGGTTCACTTGCTTTGCCCTCCAGCAGCAGCAGCAGCGGCAGTAGCAATGGCGGCGACAGTGGTGGTGGAGGTGGACTCTTTGCAGGGCTTAAGCCGAAAACACCTGCTTTTCCTAGCAATAATGGCAGCTTTAGCGGCAGCAACGGGAGGAATGTTTCAGCTGTCCACGCTGACTTTGCTTCGCTTGATTTAAACCAACCAGTGCCTCCAACCCACGCCAAGGGGCCTTTCAACGACACAAATTCACAAAGTGGCCCAATGCAAGGAGGTTTTTATCAGAGTAGCACCAACGGCAACAACAGCAGCGGCTACAGCAGCAGACCAGGCAACGCCACCCGAGCTGAAGACCCTTTCTCGGCCTTCATATTGCAGCCGCAAAGTGATCCTTTCAGCGATTTAGGGCAAGTCCCTGCGGCGAAGCCAGCTGCTGATTCAGGGCCAAAACCTGCGAAGCCTGCGATGCGCTCCAACATTGAAGCGTTCCTGCAGCATGCCCATGACAAGGACTCCGACAGCGATTGAATGCTTTTCTAGGGCCGTTTAGAGCAGTGCCAATTTCGTTGGGTTTATTCCGAATTACGTCTACGAATTAGTGAGTTCTGGCTTAATTCTGAAGTATAAAGCAAGTAGTTATACGGATACGAAACACCGCGAGAAATCCCACTTGCCATCGCAATGCGCACTGGCAATTAAGGAGAGGAAGAACAACAGCGCGATATACCCATCATTTCTAAAGAGTTCCTAATGGCCGTGTGATGACCTTCAGGAATTCGTCTGAGCTTTCAAATGGCACTGGGCTCAACGAATTGAAGCGCTTCAGTGGCGCATTTGCCGCGAACTGAGCGAGTGACTCGGGGTTTACCGCACCACTGGAGAAGTGCTCACACTCTACTCCTGGTAAATGTGCAGCAAGAGCTGCTACTAAACTCGCAGCAGATGAAGGCTGCTTGTTGTCGAGAAGACCCCTCTTATCCCTCTCACTAGTGGCGGCAGTGGCAGTGGTAGAGGTAGTGCTGTTAGGCAGGCTGAGGCTGCTGTTGCAGAGCACCTGCGCAATTCGCTGCTGCTGTGGAGCGGAAGCAGCGGCATGATGAGCGAGCAGACGAGCGCACAAGATGCCAGAGCAAGCGCCCTGGTGCACGCCAAACGCTGTGGAATACAAGTTGGCGACCAAGTGGCCGAGCGCCGGGTAGCACTGGTTGGTGTTGAGCGCCCGCACGGCGAGAGCCCCACCTCGGTACACTTGCACGGCGGCAGCGGGAGACTCGGGCTCGGCAACCATAGCCCTGAGGCCAGCGTTCACCTCAGCCAAGCCTCGGAGAGCTTGGGCGCTCAAGGCGGGAGTAGCGTTTGGGTGGGTAACTGCGCCAACGGCATGCTCCACGCAACGCAAAGCAGTTCCAAAACGCACCCAGTCAGGCAATCCTTGTGTCAGGGCTGGGTCAAAGACTACCACCGTAGGCATCAAGTTTGGGTGCGAGAAGCCCGATTTGGTATTCGCAGTGGTGGTAAGACCGGCCACCGAAGTAAGCTCCGCCATTGCAAAGGAGTTCGGCAGAGCTATTTGCGGCGGCAGTGGCGGCATGGGGTTGAGCTTCGCTGCTGCTTGTAGACCTTCTAAGCTCGCTGGAACAATGCCAGGAGGACTCATTGCCGTGCTTGAGTCACTAGCAAGGTTGCCTTTGCGGCAGTACGACAGCCACATGCGCACAATTTTGGCGGCATCCTGGACCGCACCGCCGCCCACGCTCACAACGGCGTCGGCATTTGCCGCTGCGGCGGCATCGCAGGCAGCCAAGAGTCCTGCTTCACCTCCGCCCATACTAATATCAGTAAATAGGGGCGCAGCGGTTGAGCCTTGCGACTCCAAGACGCTAAACAAGGGTAGCACAATATCCCGGCTTGATTTGTTGGCCATGACGAATACACGCCTCGACTGACGCCGTGAGAGCTCACCTAGAGTGGTGGCCATGAACGGTTTCCCTATGTGCACGGCTTCCATCTGCGGTGGTAAAGGGACATCAAGCTGTGCTGCCATAGCTAAAGATCGAACGCGTCTCGAGGTGGAGGAGAAGCTTTTAGAGTTTATGGCCAGATGTCTGGATGCGAAACCAGATGAGAAGAGTAAGTTACGGAGCTGCATTCAGCGTTCTTGATATGTGCTTGACTTCTTCTTAATTACGCCCGAACATTGGTTAGCTTGAGGTTCCAATTTCAGCGCAGAGCGTTGCGATTGTGCGAGCTAGGAGCTAGCTAGAGGGGCAAATGGACCAAGGACCGCAGACGAGGTACTAGAATAGAAGTCGATTTTACGGTCGGCTAAGAAACAAGAAATTCCTTAGGGCCATGTATATCAGTTTCCAATGTTTTCTCGCCTTATTTGAGGAGAATGCGGAATTGCCCTGCCATAAAAACTTCCGCGGGCTCTGAATTCCATCATGAAGCCACTTTTCAGAAGCCCTTTGCAGAAATAAGATTTTGGAGCATATGATAAAGTCGGTAAAATACCGGTCGGTGTGCCAAATGGTATGTAAAGACGCACCAAATGTGCCAATTTGAGGGCTCATTTTCAGGCGTTTCGCAACTTGTAGCTGAAATATACTTCCCTTCCTTTTATCGCGAAAGGTACTGTCGTTAAAGGCTTTCTTCGTTGCGTAGCAGCAGTATGAGGCTTGCGCGTATTGACGTGTTGACTCGAACTCGAACTCGAACTAATACAAACCCAAATGGCACAGAAGCCAATGCTGCGGGCAGAAGTGGGAATGCGCGTGCGTTGCGCAAACAAAGCAAGTGCGGAATGATTCAGGAGGGA
>Ga0136554_1000899_pt1 | contig 11592 bp, 15 predicted proteins | sample AntRauTorckE5431_FD_104637 | JGI IMG/M metagenome (GOLD analysis project Ga0136554, IMG submission 104637) | Saline lake microbial communities from Rauer Islands, Antarctica - Metagenome Torckler E5 #431 | ecosystem: Environmental > Aquatic > Non-marine Saline and Alkaline > Saline | place...
GCCTGAAGCCCGGCGCCTGAAGCCCAACGCCTGAAGCCTAAGGCTGGAAGCCTTACGCCTGAAGCCTGATGCCTGACCTTGACCAAGGGTGGCCCTGACCCTGAAACTGAGCAGTGCTCTAATACAATATGTCCTCTGAAGTCGTTTTGTCATCCCGGCTGGTCGAGCCAGCCTGCCTGTGGTGCACGCACGTTTCTTGAAAGTACAAGAAGTTAGACTACTTTGAAGTTGTTGCGAAAGATGAAGCCCACGATGAAGTTACGATGCGGCATCCTGGCAGTCGCAATGCTAGCACCGAATGTGATGGCATTCACAAATCCATCTTTAGTTCCTCGAAGGCATGGCCTAGGTGTTCGCCCGTTGAAAATGAACAAGATTGGTTCATTGAGCCTTCAATCCACGAACACGCCAACAGCAGAACCAACGGACTCAAAACCAGCGCCAGCGCGTCTAGCTGAGCTCAAAGCATTCTACAATAAAAACTTCTTCACACTTGGCATGGTTAGCCTACAATTTCTTGCCCTCTTTTGGACTCCTAGTCATGCAGTTATTAGATTACCCTCTCAAATGTTTTCATTGGCCACGTAACAAGACATTACAGTTACTGCCACCGTGAGTTTCATTTCAGCTCTCTATTTGGATGCAGGTGGCTGCGATTGGGGCAGCTTATCTTAATCCAGCGCTTGGCATGCGCGGCGGACCCTTGAAGGTTGAGTTGGTGGTGGATAAGGTGGCAGTCATGCTCATTTTCTTGCTCAGCGGCCTTTCCTTGCAATTCTCAGAGCTGAAAGCAGCAGTTACCAACACCAAACTCAATGGCCTGATTCAAGTAAGTAGCTGTCTTGAATTCTATTTTGTTGAGCTCTCTTTTCCCATGGCTAAGTGCTTACAGGCCCTAATGTTGGTACGCCTCTTGAGCTCGCATTGCCTTCTTCTCGCGCTCGTTACGTAAACAGGGTGTCAACTTGGGTTTGATCCCCTTGGTAGCTATGACAATCGCACCCGCGCTGCGTAGTGTGCTCGACTCCGCGCTAGTGGACGGCATTGTCGCCACCATGTGTCTGCCAACTTCCATCAACATGTGCGTGGTGCTCACCCAGTCGGCTGGTGGTGCCGTCTCGTCGTCCCTCTTCAATGCTGCTTTCGGTGAGGCAGCGACTAGGACCAACAAATTCAAACGAAATACATTGTAATACATCAACCTTACAAGCCCTACAATTTTCTATTAGGCAAGAGGGGAAAAAATAATCGCGATACTCACAGACGTTTATTTGGGCATGCGTGCGTATGTTCTTGCTCGTGTGTGCAGGCAACATCTTGGGGGTGTTTGTCACCCCGCTGCTCATGTTTCAAGCCCTTGGCTGCGACCGTATATCCTTGCCGTATGGCGCAGTGCTGGGCAAGCTAGGGTGGAAGGTGCTGTTGCCCGTTGCTCTAGGGCAGGTGCTGAGAGCGAAAGTGCCGAAACTGCGGGACTTTCGAGCATCGCACAAGAAAGCGTTTGGTAAAGCCTCGGAAATCTCGCTGCTGGCCATCATTTATGCCACCTTCTGTGAAGCGTTTGCAAAGGTGAATAATTCAAATCAATTGAGTGCAAGTTTATGAACGTCTAAAGACTCTTTTTTAGATAGCATCATTCATGTGTCCTCCATCACTTTGCTACGATAGTCACAATAACATTAGTCGCCTTGTATTCCACCCTCTGCTTCATCTCAACTCACTAATATTGGTGTTACTTACTTTTTCGTTTCCGCTTTCATTTCAAACTCCATTCATGCCAGGGTTTCGGTGCCTCCTGGTCAGTAGTGGCGGGCCTCCTTGTGAGCATGCCACTCTTACACCTCGGCTTGTTTGGTGGCGTCTTTGCCCTCGCTCGTCTGCCGTGGTTTGGGCTGAGGCGACCTGGGCAAGTAGCAGCGGCTTTCACTGCGAGTCACAAGACCCTTGCTTTTGGGGTGCCTCTGCTGGCCACGGTAAAGATAGAGGGGCATTCACCATCTCCTTGTCTTCGTGCATCATTCGTGTTGTTCTATTTGTTACATGGATGTGTTGTTTCGAAGTGTATCCTTAACAAAATAGACGTCGTCTTTTGTTAAGCGCGCTCTGAGACATAAATGGCGCTTGATTATGTAGAAATGTGTGCGTGGCTGCTTCTTCTTGCCCCAGTATTTCATCTATCATAATTCACTCTACTACCTTAGGTGTTCGCGGGGCATCCGCAGCTGGCGCTCATGACGGCGCCGATCTTGATTCTCCACCCCATGCAACTCACTGTGGGTGGGTTTCTGGTGCCACTCCTCAAAAAATACACCGAGGAATATCCATCTTATGCTTCTCACGTGCCGCTCCCGAAAGCCATGCGTGCGGCAACCGAAGACTCGGAGCGTAATCCCTCGGTTTACTCCGATCGCACCTGGGCCATTCTCACTCAGGCTAAGGCATCTCAGAGTACCAGAGCACCTTCAGGAGGACAGGCAAGCGAGACTGATGAAGATGCAGAAGCTCTAGAGTCTCGTCGGTTCGTCAGGAGCATCAAAATTCGCACAGCCCTGATCATGTTGGCAATGTTCCTCTTGAATCGCCGCGATGCAGCGAAGATGGCTGGGCTTTAAGTAGTGATGGGATTTTATGGGTAAATTGGCAATTCTTCCATGGCCACTCGGGCATGTGCGCCTGATTAGCTTCTAAGGGTTAGTTTGCGCTGCTTTGCCTTTCTTCTCTACCTTTTAGCCTTCTAATTCCGGCCCTTCGGGGCCTGTCTCACAATTATAATCCCGGATTTTGCGTTGGCGCAAATACCACAAGATAGATACAGCTAGCTCAGCAGCAGGCAAGGCAGAGGTTCGTAGACGGCTGGTAGGCACCTCAGGGAAATTTCTAAATAAGAAGTGAAATAAGGCAAGGTATCTCGCGGTGTCTGCGCGTCGGCTCTTTTGTCTTTTGAGCTCTATCTTTGATTTGGTTTGCGCTGCTTTGATATTTCATGAGACAGGCCCCGAGGGGCCGGAATTAGAAGGCCAGCAGGAAGAGATAAATAGCAAAGCAGCTCAAACTGAACCCAAGAAGCTAATAAGGCGCACATGACACATGTCCGAGATCTCTTCCTGTTCCTGTTGGGGCCGGAATTATTCGCTAACAGGAGGAAAAAAAAAGTAAAGCAGCTTACACTTAAGAAGGAAGCTAATCAGGAAAACATGCCCGAGTGGCCATGGAAGTGATAGGCCCCGAGGAGCCGGAATTACTGTAGGAATTAGAAGGCTAACAGGCGGAAAATTATAATGTTTAGCTCTTATTCGTCTACCGTCTTCCAGAGGGCCAGAAAATTATGGCATACATGCAGCTCTTGTGGTATAAGCCGCCTTTCTTTGAAACTCTTCCTGTTTGTTACGTAGCCTCCTACTAGTAATTTCTGCTTTCTTTGCTTTGACGGGTCCTGTGGCGGAACCAGGGACACCCTGGCGGAACTACGGCTACGGCCATTTTGATCAGCGTATCTTTTTTTTCGACCACGCACACCAACACCGAGGCCAAAATAGCCAGTAATAATAGCTGAGCACCACTAACCACTCTAGCAAACTAGGTTTCGTTTAATTGGATACTCTACCTGGTCAACGCTTTGAGTGCAGAGGAGGACATAATTTCTGGGCGTGATTATAATCGATCGAGTTAGCTGAAGTGTGGTAGTAGCTCCTTAAATTGGACACTATGCTACGAGCTATCAGGGCGAAGTCCTCGCCATTCATGACGGCTAGTTGCTGCCGGAGCGCTTCTACACGCATTCCAACGAATCACTCGCTGCAAATTCCTGGCCTGATAAAGTCTTTACATAAGATTAAAGATTTTCTCTCAGAGGACTTGAGTGCACCTCCGGTGCGCACAATCGTTCCTGGGAGGGTGGCGAAGGCACGTGGACCTTCTGAAGCTTTTACTATTAAAATCACAACAGAGACCGACCGAGGGTTTAAAGGCCTCGCACGCTTAGGGTCTCAAGTGCAGGAAGTCTTCTTTGTGGGTGGGTCAAGAGAATCCCTTGAACGGGCCATTGCCAGGCAGATTCCCGCGTGTAGAACTAGTAGCTCATTGAGGACAGCGGACACGGTACCCTCAACACAAGCGGCACATTCCTCACGCGCACTCCATGCAGAAAACGAAAGAATAGCATCGTTACTTGCGCGGCATAACATAACTCAACGGCGACTGTCATGAGCGTATTTATTTATTTATGTAAGTTCGTTTTGTGAGGTATCTCTGTTCTCTACATCTTTCAAATGTCATATGTCAGGAGGCGCTATACCTCTACCCGCTTCTTATATCAATAATTGATGAGACATGCACATGGCCAGCTGAACACCATTCATTTTTTTATTGTTCGAAGCATAAGTGCGAGTAGCCTAATAATCGATATGAGCGAGGAACTCGTCAGATGTGCAATGCAATGCAATAACTAAATAATAGTATATTAATATCAATATTAATAATTAAAAAATAAAAAATAAGGAGTGGCCTATGGCCTCCTGCTCTCCAAGCATATCCTCTCTGTAATTTTACTTGCGCGCAACGCACATGCGTGCACTTCCGCTCGCAGCATTGGCTTTCGTGTCATTCGGGTTTAAATTCGTTCGAGTTCGAGGTTCGATTTCGATTAAGAATTTGTTTATAAACTTCAAACGCCAAACACCTAAACACCCCCCCGCCACCCCCCGCAGGAACCTCACTCATTACTCTAGGCTAAATCGAAGTAGGCAGAAAAGTGGATATCTCGCATACTTCACTCAGGTTATTATATCTGTTTATACATCACACAGCTATTTCCTCGTGAGTGTGTTCTCGGCGTATCGCGTCTCGGGCTTGGGCTTTGTTCTTTTTCGGTTGGTGGGTATTGATTTTAGAGGCCACCTTTTAAAGTCTTTACAGCTCGTTGAAGTTCGCGACCAACTTCACGTTTCATTATGTCTTGGCGCTTGTCCCGATCGTCTTTTCCCTTGGCTACTCCTATTTTAACCTTGAGGATGTTTCTGTCGTTGAAGTATGCGATTAAGGGCACCAGCGTGTATTGAGCGCGCATGACCTGCTGTGACAGTTTCAGGATTTCCTTCTTGTGTAACAAAAGGCGGCGGTCTCGTTTCGCTTCGTGCTGAAAAAAGGCGCCCGATGAAGGGTGAGGCCCGATGTGTACGTTCTTGAGCCAGCACTCACCATCCTTAAACTGGGCATAGCCATCTTCGATGTTCATTGAACCTTGACGACAAGCTTTCACCTAAATGAAATACGTAATTTGAGCAGGAACACTGAAGTGCATGGAAAGCTTCTTCTATCTCTCAATGGCAAGTCTAGTACAGTTCATAATGCGAAAGAAAATCCACAAAGTCCTGGAAGTTTTTACTCACTTCCGTGCCGGTCATCTCAATACCGCACTCGATATCTTCAAGGATTTCATAATTGCGCCGCGCCGACTTATTTACTGCGACCCGATCGTTCTTGCCACCGGGGTTCGACTTCCCACTCGCAGCATTTCTGACAACGTGTCTACTGCACCTAGTCGAGACTTTGCTCACAAGAGAAAATGAGGCTACTTCATAACACCCTAGCAGTAGGTAAGCACCAAATATAGTGATGGCCCTCATAGGCAACATGGCTGCTCTTCAGAATGTGAAGGATGGCTGCGTGTACCGTAAAGGTTAGCACGTGCTGCTTGCGCCGGTTCCTAAGAAGGGTGTATTCTTTGTGAGACTCTAGTAGCTTGGGCTCAAGGCTCAGGCGCTCAGGCGTTTGATAAGCTGAAAAGCTAAGCTAAGCTACAGAATAGAAGCTGATGAATTGACGCAACGAGCTGATGAAAATATTCTGACAACAACAAACTGCCCTGTAAAAAAAAATTCAAAGAGAAAGCAAGCTGCTCCACCAAGATGGAACCATGCAACTTCACGAGATACAGTATAAGCCCTAAGACTGTTTTTTGCTTGCTAAAGCAAAACTAGACCAAGCGCAATGGTTAGCGGTGTCCCCGCACTACTCACCACGTAAATATTTTATCAAGAAACTTGCTAATTTCTCTCGTTAGATCACGAACTAATCATTAAAGTCTGACCGGAGTAGATACTTAGGCGGAGACATCATGTTTCGTTTACTAGTTCACGACCGAAAGCTAGACAAGTCGCCGCCTAACTTTAAAGCACATGGTGGGCTGCCCGCAAAGTTCGAGACTGCTTCTTCAATTCGGCTCTTCCGTCGACCCTACGATGAACGAACTAGCTACAATACTGTAGCGACACTCGCGCTCCCAGCAGATGCCTTCGATATGGCGGAGCTCTTCAAATTCGAGGAGCAGTCAGGAGATAGTGCGAGCAGCAACAGTAGAAGTACACTGTCGTTGTGTACAGCAGTAAGCATTATGAAGCTGCATCATTCAGATGAGAACGAAACGGCACCGAGTACCGCCATGGCAGTATTCCGATTCGTGTCATCGGAAGCAGCGGCTACCTTTTTCCATCACAATCATGGTCGAGAAATAACCTTGCCCAATCACAATGAGTCCGAGTAAGTGCCGCAATATCAATGCTAATCCTGTTAAGTACCTGGATTTGCGAAAATCGTTATGCTAGCTTCATAAGACCATGCCAACTTTGAGGGAGCTCTGTTTCTTCCCTTGTCGTTTATACAACAGGCGGCAAAAAGTGCACACACTACAACTCCTCGTCATTGACGGCTTAGTTGACGACAGCAAATGTTCTGCAAGCACTGCTGATGGCACCTCCGAAAGTATTGCGAGCTTGCTCTCGTTGACCAATAACGCATGTGGTTCGGAAGCTGATGCGATTGCGGATTCTTCTTCTTCTTCTTCTTCTTCTGCTTCTGCTTCCCCTGGAGCGGCAGCACTAGAAGCACAAGCACATGTAGAGGAAGAGTCCAAGGATTGGGTAGAGCTTCCCTCGTGCCCGGCGTGCCTCGATCGCTTAGACGGTAGCGTGAGTGGGGTCCTCGGATACGGGGTCTGCAGCCACCAATCCCTCATGGTAGACTTGGCCTCGCAGCGCTGCAACTGTTGGGCTAGTCTCAACTTGAGCCTCTGTCCTGCCTGCTCGGCGCTGCAAGCTTACTCCCAAGACAGTAGTAGTGGTGGTGGTGCTAATTCAAATATGAGCAGAAGAGCAGTAGCAGCTGAAGAGGACCAAAGGAGTACAAGCGGAGGAGGGAGCAGTAGCGCTGTTGTTCATGAGGAGGCATCGGAAGAAGGAGGAGCCACCACTATTGCCGCCACTGGTTCTACTGCTCATAGTCTTAGGCCAGTCGAGTGCGCCGTGTGTGGCGTGGTGTCCCGGCTGTGGACCTGTCTAGTGTGCGGCTTTGTGGGTTGCGGGCGCTACACTGCGGAGCATTCGTTGCGGCATTCGAGGTCATCGGGCCACCGATGGGCGATGGAGTTGGGGAGCCGGCGTGTGTGGGACTACTTTGAGGACACGTAAGCCCCTTGAATTAGTTGAATGGTTAAATGCGTTCATGAATGCCTGAACAGGCTAGACCCCCCCAGATTAATCTCTCCTTTTGTCTTCTGTCTGTATTGTTATCGCAAGGGAACTTTTTTGTTTTTGCTCGCATGCTCCACTCCCCTCATCTATGCATGTGTGTGCTGCTACTATGCTCTTACTATACTGTAGATACGCCCATCGTTTACCCGGAGTGCACGCGCAGCCGAGTAGTTATCAAGCGGCTTATCCACTTACAGGAGCGCGAGGCGACGTCAGAGACTTGGCAGCAGCTAGTGGAAGCAGTGTTGGTGGTGGTCGCAATCTAGACAAGGGCGTGAAGGCAGCGGGGCATATGATGCAGGAGTTGAACGGGTTTGCCTCGGGGGACTTCGGCGATCAAGAGGTCTCGGTGAAGCTAGGAGCTTTGGCGCTGGAGTACGAGTCACTCTTGACCACTCAATTGAGCGAACAACGGCGCTACTTCGAACGGCTCCTCGCTAAGGTACAATGTGGAATTGACATGGTAGGAACGGCGACAAAAATTACGGAGTGAAAGATGGACTTTAAGCCAAGAGCGTCGTTGTTAGATGAATGATGGTCACAGCTGTGTGCGCATGGGTTATGCGTTGGTTCTTTCACCAGAGAGTAGCTTTTCTCCTCAGCCCATATAACGTACGACACTTCCTTTCACCCTTCCCCCCACTCAGGAGGAAGCTGCGGGTTTGGCAGCCGCTGCCGAAGCAGGGGCCAGCTCTTCGCAGCTCAGCGAGATGGAAGCTTTACGGCAATCGTGTGCGGCATTGGAGGCTGAACATGGCCATGTGGCCGAAGCACTGAGACACGAAGAAGCAATTCTGAAGGAGAGCCGAAACAAGCAAGGTGTGGTTCGCAAAGAGTGATCCCATGACTGGCCTTGATGTCATCAGAAAGCCAAGAAAAAAAGGCCTACCCTAGTCCTAATCTGAATTAATTTAGCCTTTTTTTCTCCTTCAGGCTCTCTCCCTTTATCTGCCTCCTCATTATTGCCTCTTACGTGTGTTACTACCTCTTCTCTTTTGCCTTCTCATTTGCGGGGGCAGCTTCTCTTTTAGCACAGCAACGTGCCACCGAGCGGGAAGCACGAAGGACTCAGGCAACAGTGGCCGTGGAGCAGCGGCAAGTGGAGGATGCTGTCGCAGAGCTGCAGCAACAAGTGACCGAGCTTACGTTCTACGCCCGCACGGTGAAAGAAGTGGGCGCTTCCCCGAACAAAGCTGAGATCCAGGAAGGCCAAGTGCTCGTGGCCAATGACAACAGCAACAGCAGCAGCACATCACGAGGCAAAGGCAACAACCGCAGCGGCCGCAAGAGTGGGGGTGGTCGCCGCCATTGATATTTGAAACAGTGACTCAATTCGAAGCACGCCATTGCCAAAAATTCGTCCTGCCTATACTTGAATTTTGTATGGTTGAATTCAGAATCGCTAAAGTCAAATGGTTTCCGTCCTGGTAATCGGTAATCTGGTACTACTTAACCTAATTTACAGCGGCTCTTTGCCCCTAAACAAATACCCAGACGTAGATATCAGGTAGATGCGTAGGAGCGGCTGCTTCTAGCTTGTTGTCTTATTGGAGCCTGGAGCCTTGTAGCTTATAGGAGGTTGTATGTGAATGCATGGAGCTATTTAATTGATTACTGATTACCACCGTGCTTGGCTGGGTATTGCGATATATCGTCTCATCAAAATTTGCCGTATTTTACGTTACTTCGCTAAATAACGCCCGATTTCGCGTTATTTCGGCGTACTGTAATTACGTGCTCTCCTTTGATGAAATCGAAACGAAATCTCGTATCGTTTAAGAAAAACGGGCGTAATCCTCACCCAAGCTACCGTGCTATCGTCTTAAGTGGAAAGTGGCCAATATTCCTGAGATGACATGGGGTCAGACATTAAAGAAGGCTCTAAAGTGCAAAGGGCTCTACCGGTCAACTTCAAGGAATGGCGTGCCAAAGCAGAGGATAGGTCGGAGTGGAGATCGCGGACGTACTCGAAACCTATGCCTCCTTCCGAGAATTGATCCTAAAGGGTTCATGAGAGTAAAGATGAACATTGCATTACGCAAAAGGGCACTCAGCCCAGTCAGACTTGTTCGGGAGTCTAGTCTAGTTAATACTCCCCAAAAATACAAAGAAACACCACTGTGGCATATAGCAACAGAGAAATGTAACCTTCAGTTCAAGTCTGACTGGACTGAGTGTCCTTTTGCGTAATGCGTTTGTAATCATTTTCTCTCGAGGTGTCCCTCAGCCATCAGGCATCAGGAGGTTTAGGAATGGAGTGAGCCAGCTTTCTCCACTTCGACCTGTCCTTGGCAATGGCGAACCACTCATCGAAATCCTTCAAAATGCCCTTACTTTTGAGCGCGTTCTCCAACGTCCCAACCCAAGTCATCTGTGGAAAACCAATCGGTGGAGAATGCGATACCCAACCAGTCAGTAACTGCCGTGGCGCCCGGCTCATGGGCATACGTTGGACGTGGCCAGCCTAACGAAGAATCCGATTATGAAAGTAACTGGTAATGTCAAGAATGCCCAAGCGACGGAAGAGACTCGCGGAAGCGATATGGTGGCGAAAGGTATAATGGAGGTTCACACGGCACACGCCATGAGAACACCTGTTATGGAAACTTCGAAGGCGCTTAAATAAATCTCCACGCAAGAAGCGAGCTTCGCAACCGTCAAATAAAGTAGGCCAGATAAGAGTCTTGTCTACTTCACCCTTAAGTTCCTCCGAAAGATACTTGTCAGCAAAAGATTTTCTTAGGGCGCCAAAAGCAGCCGCCACTTATGCCACTTGCTCCGCAACATCTGCATTAGAGGTAAGCGAGTAGTGGAGCACTGAGCCCAAGTACTTGAACTTTTCACATAACCAATGAAACCAGATTAGATTATTAGATTAGATTATACTCCCCAATTGCAAAGAAACAATAACAAATAGCATAGAGCTGCGTTTTGATGAATCCCCCAGAACAAGTCTGACTGGGCTGAGTGTCCTTTTGCGTAATGCAATGCTCATCTTTACTCTTATGAACCCTGTAGGATCAATTCTCGGAAGGAGAGGCATACTTATGTTTCGAGTGCCATCATAAAAACGCAGCTTTATGCTGCTTCTTGTTGTTTCTTTGCAATTGGGGAGTATAGTATAATCTAATCTATTTTAATATAATCCAATACCAGGGGAACACCACAAGCCACAAATCATTTGGAATTCGTTGTCCCCTAGATATACTATCGTAGAAAGTGCTTGTGCTTGTGTCGTAAGTCAGTCTTATGCCATACTATTGTACTGTACTGTAGTATGTCGCATGTCGCACCCATGCACCCATGCCGTACTATTTCGTCGGCTGTCGTCGGTCGGGTCGTCGGCTGATGATGACAAAAAGTCGTCGTGACGCGTGAACATTCGTGACGTCGTGACTTGCCAAGAAAAATAGCCGGGATGGATTCACGGGCTTAGGGCCAACAAGGAGACGGCGAATTGCGGGAGAAGCTTGAGAAGATGATCTTGATAAGGTGGGACTACTTTCCGAGCGAGAGCATCGATTGAGTCTGAATTTAGCATCGACCTCTTATCTAAAGTAGCGAGAATCTTCGACTGCTCTGGTCTGCTCTCTGCTTTCGAATCCTGTTTGCAACATCGCCCCTTCAGTCTAATAATTCGTGATGCTCAGGCTCCAAATTGCCGAGACTAAGCAGAAGTATTTGTAAGTGCATAAGCTCAACTTATTACCGACCGAATTGCGAATGTTCAGCCTACTTGGAATTTCATTACTTATTAGCGTAGCAGCAGCGAATAAGTGCACATTCCACGATGCAGAAATGTGCTTGGCCGGGCGAGGAGTGTTGATCGTCGGAACAAGTGTGAGCCGTCACTGGCATTTTGCTCTTCAAGAAGTCCTGACACATGATCATGGTAAGGCCGAAGCATCCGATTTATTTGTTGAAACTCTAGTGAATAAGACTAAAAACGAGTGGTCAATTGGATACCGCGAAAGTGAGAAGGCTGTCTGTGGCGGAGGGGTCAAGAGCTGGAAAGAAGTCAATCCGTGGAACGCATTATGTACGAACATAAACAAGCCTTCGAATA
>Ga0136554_1000907_pt1 | contig 11571 bp, 10 predicted proteins | sample AntRauTorckE5431_FD_104637 | JGI IMG/M metagenome (GOLD analysis project Ga0136554, IMG submission 104637) | Saline lake microbial communities from Rauer Islands, Antarctica - Metagenome Torckler E5 #431 | ecosystem: Environmental > Aquatic > Non-marine Saline and Alkaline > Saline | place...
AGAAATTGAAGACGACATGTTGGTGGGGATTTGTTCATTCCTCGGCATCTTATTAACATTATCTTTTGGTGCTTCTCTTGGGATCAGGTCCTTTCGTGGAAGGCGAGATGCGGTCACGTATTGCAAAATCATTTACTTTCAAAAGCGAAGAAATTAACATGTTTTCCTCACCAGTGATGCTTGTGGCTTGAAGACTCGATGTTTGGCTCTTGAAATGAAACATATACATATAGATCTCTCTTGCATCTCTTTTTATTTGAATAGTACGTGGCAAATCATCGTGGCAACAGTAATTTGGATCTGGTAAAGAAGGGTGCGCTATTCTCGGTGATTTGATCTTCAGTGGATTAGCTGCATCAGATTTTTGACTTTTAGCTATTGGATGCGATGACGACATGGGATAGCCTTTTTCATTAGCATGGGATGGGTAGAATGCGGAGGAAAGGTAAGGTGCTTCTAGCGGATTAGCCTGAGAAAGCATGGCCGAAGGTTGCAGGTGGTTGAGTTGAGGATACATTGAATGCCCATGTCCAACATTTGGAATAGATGATGCTCCATAGGAATACGAAGACAATGGGTTGATATAAGTACTATCATAAATGGCAACAGTTTGATTGCATCGGTTATTTACGGCGGGAGAAAGCGTAGGATGGGTGTGATTAGAGATGACGTATCCACGACCTTGTTCGCGAGTCGAGTGAGGCATCTGATTCTGCTGAGAATACACGACAGAAGATTGATTGTATAGATCATTTACGGCGGGAGTATGTGTATAATGGGCGTGATTTGAGATGCCATATCCCCGACTAAGTTTGCGAGTCGGGCGAGGCATCTGATTCTGCTGAGTATACACAACAGAAGATTGATTGTATAGATCATTTACGGCTGGAGTATGTGTATATTGTGCGCGATTAGAGATGCCATAACCATGACCTCGGTTGAAATGCGACGAAGATGAATTTTGATAATGACGCATTGGACATACTGTTTGGCCTATATACCGATGGTGATCTTCATCAGAGATGCCATTATAATCATGGCCTTGTTTGTGTTGCAACGAAGATGCACTTTGAGACTGGCGCATTGGACCTGCTGCTTGGTCAATATATCGATGATGATCCTCGGGGAGATTCATGAGATACTGATTAATGCCGTTGAGATACTGATTAATGCCGTGTTGCCTAAAAAGGTAACGCTGTATCATCGTGGACGGTCCTTAATTTGGCTACCGTGATTAGACCAATTACATGAATCAACTTACTATTGTAGACTCATAAATAATATTCATTCAGTTTTTCAGTCAGTTTGAATCATCATCATCAACGTCATTTTGTGAACATAACCGAAGCCGTTGCAAAAATGTCGCTGGTAAATAGCTGGTATGTAGACAATAGACAACAGACAATGAGAAAGGGAACATGATGGACGAAACACGAAACAAATATAAACATCATGGGATGATGATGATTCCACCGTGACACACAGCACACACTAGCACATAGCACACAGCAGCACATAGATTTCCCTCGCCATGGAACGTGATCGCATTAGGGAAGGAGTCGATTCAGCAACAACGACAGCACTACACGTACAAGAATTTGCTCATAATGCCAGATACTTTTATGACCAAGCAGGTCATGCCCACCATCATGCTCACCAAAGCATACCTTCTTATGTAGGGAGAACCTTCCTAGGAACAATTATCCCGCTCGTCAAACAGACTATATACTATACTATATGTGGATTCGTCCTATTTTCAACATCCGTGGTAATGTACGCTTTTCTTTATTCTTTGGTGATGCCAGAACACTACGCTACAAAACCAATTTTCTTTGACTATAATTATAAATCTTGTGGGTCAGCAGTATGCCCTCCAACTGCAGTGATTGATCTAATATCATTGCATACTCAATGGAAGGCTCATGTGCCTGATGTAATCCATCACCAAAAACAACAAGCATACGACTGCCAAGAATCAGACAGCATTGAAGAAGAGTGTACGAGTAATCAGCACTATGCAGATAGAATATTGGAGCCGAAACAATCATACTTTATTCAGGTTGCGCTCACACTCCCTGAATCAAAAAAGAACAGAGGCATTGGAATGTTTATGATAGAAAGCGTGTTGAAGAGTAGAGGCCAGAGAATGAATATTAGCTCAGAAGCGAACTTCACTAAGAAAAAAGATGAGATGCAAACGCTTGCAACCTCCTCACGACCGACTATGCTGCCATATCAAAGTGCATATGTCTCATCGATTAAGAAGAGTTTTATCATGATTCCTCTCATTCTAGAAGCAGTGCCTGAAGCTAGGACAGTAGTTGTTGAATGCTTTGATCACTTTCGAGAGAGTATAGCAAAACCAATGAACTTTGTTGAAATCCGATTGGTCATTCCAAGCCATCTACAAAACGGAAATGAGATGTTTGAGAATGTCCAAGTGTGGAAGGCAGAGTTGAGAATAGGAAAGGAATTGAATCGTATCCAGCTTGTGATGAAAGAATGGTTCTACACGTCTGCTTGCGTAGGAACTATATTCTTCATGTGTTTGCTGTCCATCGTGTGGATGTTCTTCAAGGTATCGATGTACGGTGTTGTTGTATTTGTGAAGAGAAGTATCAAGGATCACAACAAGTATTCTGTATCGCGCAATGACACTCATTGTTTTGAAAGCGAAGGTGGTTTCTCAGACGGTTTCTCGTATTTGGATGTGAATAATGAAGTTGATCCATCTAGCAGAGGAACGCCCGACAGCCACGTTTCTGTCAATGCTTCTTTCTTTGATGAGAACGATTCAAGTCAGTGGGAACCAACTTTGTACAGTGGTGATGCGGACGAATCACTAGGAAGAAAGAGAAGCGCAGTATATAAGACAGCAAAAGATGGAACGCAAGACTTACCTACCAACAACTCTGTCTCTAATGCTGGCAAGAAAAAGAAGCGCAAAAAGAAGAAGAAAAAAAAGCTTTCATCAAACAAATCAGAGTTACGACCAGATCAAGCACCCACACAAAAGACAGCAGAAGATGAACGCATCATGGCTGATAGAGTCATGAGCGGAGACTTCCAACGGTACGAGGTTTTTACAGGTGAGTGCTGAATTGCAAGATTCTAACCATGGAGATTGAGTGGTAGATGATGCTGCATTCGCTCGCATGTTCACTAACTATTCATTCAAAAGATCTTGACGAGCCAGAGTAGAATATATTCACAAAATAGCTTGAGATAGAGTTATAACTTTAAAGTAGGATGCACTGCAACGTACTACAAGAGGAGGAAGAGATATCTTCATGAACCATCCGAATCAATTTATTCCAGGACTCGCGTACCCTTCTAAACAGGCAGAAGAGAAAGTTGAGACAGTCATCTGATCCCTCTTCAAAAAAGCAAGAATGAGACATGACGCAGATCAAGGAAGCAACACAATGAAGTGTCGATCTCCATGGGCAACCCACACTCTAATACGCACCTCTTCCTTCTTATCAAATAAGCAGCCAGTGAAAATCATTACATTTGAGATTTTTCAAGGGGCAAATGTTGAGTAACGTCAGAGTAACGTTGTCAATTTAGTTTACAGAAAGTGACAGACTCGAGTGGACAGAGGGGAAGTGTCTCTACATGTTATCCAGTAATTACGAAGAAGTCAGATGGAAAAGATCAATATTGTGGCGTGCATTTGCCAGGCGTAAGGATCTGATAGGCAGAGCTGTGTATTTGTTCTGGAGCATTGCCTCTGGGTCCTTCTTCAGTTTCAATTACTTCGATTCTTCTGACCTTTGAGCACTTTAAAAACTGTCAACTGATGTTTCCCAAGGGACTATTTCTGTCAATTATTTACTTACTAATATTTCAAGCCTAGCCCACAATTTGTTGGTGCCTTCATGTTTTCATCTGCTTAAGTAGTATCGTTGACAGCTTTATTTTAAGTTTTCGTTCCAGTTGATGAGGAAAGCTTTCCCCCCCCCGAATAGATCTCTTCTGTCGGCTTAGGTCGCAATTTTACATCAGTGCAACGAGTGTACTAGAATAGAATTTATTTCAAAGAATGTCAAATAATTGACTTTACTCTACTTTAGCTGATAGACGTTCATCTTGAGCGTGGTGTTCTCTTCTCTTATCTTCCCACGATCCACGATACACGACACAACTTATTCAATCTTCCTACCTTCGTATCATTTCCTCAAGAATAGACTGATTGTTCCCATAATAAAGATCGAACTCGACTATCATACTCGACTATCATGGCTCCTGAATCAAACGATGAATCGGAAAACAAGAGCAAAAGCAGTTCAAAGCTGGTGGCATGCATTAAAGTAGGCGTATCTGCGGCACTCCTTCTGTCTTCTATCGCGACATATCAATCATCATTATCAAGGCAACAACAACCCATGGTCAGTAATATAGATGTTCGACGTAGGCTCAGTTCATTGACAGGGATCCCCAGTTACATCGAAGGACTAATGAAAGATTTGGAGGAGAGAAAGAAACTATTTGACGAGACTCCCCCCGACGAAGTCAAGTATTGGTTTGAATACACTGGTCCGCTACAGGTAAGTCACTTGACTATCATTATTATTACTCATGATCAAGGCCAAGGCATAGCTATGATGTACACGACGCCCATGATTGCTGACCTCCAATCATTACCCTGATCCATTTGACAGAAATACTTTTACCGCTATTCTAGATCACGCGGTAAGGCTGATTATTTTGAAGGAAGGGATGATTCCGGAGTACTTTCTGCCCGCTTTGTTGCACCTGGCGGCGGAGAAGAATTCTCAAAATTTTACAATACTCCCGATAATTCCATTCCCAGCGATGAATTACCACTTCATTACCGTCTTCTTGATAATTGTCTAGCCATGGGAAGCGCAAAGAGGCCCAATGTCAATGATTGGAAGTCGTGGTTCGGTGGGGAGAGCGTCAGTGATCGCTGCCGTGTTTTAGTCACCATGAACATGGTAGGGGCTGGAAAGGGATCGACCATGTTGTGGGAGACTCACCCCCCTGAAAAACATACGGCTGGTCCTAAGCCATGGATGAGCGAGCAGGCTACTGCTGCTACGCATTTGGAGAGAAATTTGAAAGAATTAGATATCATGTGTGGAACGGGACTTATCGCCATTAGGTTGCAAATGTTGGTTTGTGAACCCATCCCTGCTATTTGGACTGAATGGTTAGACAGTATGCTTCCTAACTGTGGTGGTTCTAGAGCTCCGTTAATGAAAAGTAGTGAGGAGAATCCATATGAGGACGGCATAAAAGTGGAAGAACGTCCTAGTCCCGTGCAAGTGGTTGTTGTTTCAAGTGCATCCACTGCGGATACCTGCCACAATCTTAAATCAGGTTTCATGGAAAAGCGTGTGCAAGACTTGATTTTATCGCCGCCATATCTGACTAATGATAAAGTGCCCAAAAAATTTGATCCTGCCGTGAAGACCACACACCCAGATCTCGTAAGCAGCGATGACCATGATTTGTATATTGGTCTTAAATGGTCTTCAATGGTTTCCATTCGATCTGTCTCTGCATTTTTGCAGGCAAGCGCAGATCTTGGAGCGGCTGCTGCATCGCCCAATAGCAAGGAATCTATTCCAGAGAAAGATGCGGATGATGTGACTGTTGTCATTAACTCGTCACCAAGTAGTCCATTCTTGATTCCATCGTTTGTTCGTGTATCTTATGTGAGTGAGGAGAACAATAAGGTCGCAAAGTGGCGGATGCACGGTGATTTTTTCCATCCAGCGGCGTGGGAGATTTGCAAGGATTCGTATGATGTGACATGGATCCCAGATAGTCTTTCTGGAAATGGAGGAATAAGCGGAATATGCTATGATAAGTCAACTGCTGGATACAAAAACATGCAAAAGAGACTTGATGGAAAAGATTGCGGCCAGTGGTGGATTTACATGGCTGAGGAGCAAATGGCACTCAGCCCTGAGGCGTATGCGAATGAAGTTACTGGTGCACTTGTGCAGGGCGGATCCAATCACTTTTGGATGGTGACAGAGCGTCAAAGAAAGGAGATAGTGAAGGTCAAAGTATGCCAAGTTAGAGCAGATGGAGATGAAAAGAAATCAAAGAATTGTGGTGAGGTGGCCCAGGCTGTCATGCCACTTGGTGACCTGGAATCTTTCGAAATCAATTTCATGCCAAACACCGCACTCGGAAAGAAACACAATCTTGGTCGTAGGCCAGGATACTCAAAGGAGCAAGAGTATATCAAGGATCGCGAATTCGTCCGCGAGCGTAAACAGCTCAAGGGCCAAGAAGATATTGAAAAAGCTCTCTTTGATTACACTGTATATCCTGCTGCATTGTTTCGGAAGGACGCCACTCTAAAAGCTGCAAGAGCTCGTGATAGAGTTTTTACGAAAAAGAGTAATATCCCTGAAGATTCTTATGGGCCTTACACTGTCAAAAGTTCTTATTACGATGTTACAATTAAGAAGCCTCGTCCGCCTACTGATGGATGGTGTCAAGCTATCGCTCGTAAGGGCCTTTGTACTTTGTATGGAGAGTACTTTCGAGAGTCTACGGATAAGAGGTGCATAGAAGTATGTGGTATGGACAAGAACTTTAGCAAAATTGCATAGTCATGGACAAGGAAATTTAGATCGTCGCTCGCTATGAAGTGACTTGCGTAGACATATATTAGGTTAGTATTATGTAGTTAACAGCACGACTGTTGTATCAGTAGAAAGTCGTATGAAATGCTGATAACAATGCATTTAAATTTTGGGTTTCAATTAATTTAAATGATTGAAGTTATCTCATTGCACTCTTCAATTCCTTGATAGCAGTACGAACATCATCTTTCTTGACTGCGCCAATGACAGCAACACAATCTGCACCTGCACCCTTTACCTCTCTTGTTCTATCTGCATTATTAATTCCGCCAATTGCAACAAGGGGTATCTCATGTCCTATCAATTCCCTCCACTTTCTCACAGTAGCAAGCCCCTGAGGTTCAAAAGCAACATTCTTACTCGTTGTATCAAACACTGGACCTAGACTGATATACGATGGTTGGATCCCAAATGCAGCAGCCAGCTCAGCGTAGGAATGAGTTGAAATTCCAAGCGCAAGCCCTTTGCTTCTAATTTCATAGAGGCCGCCTTCATCCAAACAACGGGTAAGATCTTCTTGACCGACATGAACTCCAAAGCATCCAGCCTTGACCGCAGCTTTCCAAAAGTCATTGATCCAGAGGCGGACAGAGTCTCGTTCACAAATCCCCTGGCATTTTTGAACAAGAGCAAAAATGCTATCTTCATTCATCTCTCCCTTTATTCTCAATTGGATGTCAGTGATTTCCTTAGTTTTTGTCAATTGCTCCAGCCACTCAGCATTATCAACAATGGGCATTAATTTTCCAAGAGTCGCAACCTCTTCTTCGGCATTATTAGATTCACTTGATATAGCACTCTTCATTTTCAAGAATCCTCCAGAGGGTCCATTTCGAGGATCAAGTGCGACGGAAGGAAAGTGTCGACTAGTTGAAGGGAAAGCAGTGTGAATAACAGGTCCTGGTCCTTGTCCAAGCTGTACACCACTAGCAATACCAGCAGTCACATAAGCCTTTGCTAATACACAAGCATCAATCATGTAAATCGCAGAACCTGCTCCAGTCTCAGAGCCTACAATTGATCTCTGCTGGTGACCAATAGCTAATGCAGATGCAATGACAGAACTCAAAGTACATCCCGTTCCATGCGTATGAACTGAATCATAGCGGTTAGCACGGAGCCAAACACCTCTGCATCCATCGCAAATTCTTTCTAATCCGTCTTTATCTAGTGGAGGCTCGGAAGAAAGATAGTAATCTTGTGAATATCCAGCAGTTGCGTTGACATCTAATTGAATATCTTCCTCCGCAGCACCTTCAGCCAAAGAATGTCCTCCCTTGATCAATACAGATTTGACGCCCATGGCAAGAATGTCCTTTGCCCCCTGCTCGATGTCTTCTGAACTATTCAATGTTCTACCGAGTAATTCTTCAGCTTCAAATTTGTTTGGCGTAACAATGTCCACGAAAGGGAACACGAACTCAACAATGGCATTTTTGGCATCGTCCTGAATGAGTTTGTGACCAGAGGTAGAAATCATAACTGGATCAAATACTATAAATGGCTTCTCTTCACCAGTATTACTAGCCTGACTCTTCTCTATCAAATCTTTCAAAAATCCTCCAACTACCAAAGCCAATTCCTTACTTCCAAGCATACCAATTTTGATGGCCCTCGGTGGTAAATCATTTTGAAGTGTATCCAGCTGCAATCTCAGAAATTCAGTTGGTGGTGAATGGACTCCAGTCACACCTGTACTTGATTGCGCAGTGACACATGTGATTGCAGAACATCCATGACAACCCATGGAATGCATAGCATGCAAATCTGCCTGGATACCTGCCCCTCCTCCTGAGTCAGATCCTGCTATAGTGTAGACGATCGGAGGAGGAACGGATGATGGTGGTGACATTGAGGAAAGTGAAAGTGCAGAAGATGATGACAAAGTTTTGGAAGAAGAAGTACTGGATGCAGGAGCGCACAGGAGAAGACAAGATTTAAATAGATTCATAGCAGATTTTGAGGCCCTATCAAATATAATTGAATACAATTGATGGTTGGTGGTTGATGGTGCACCTCTTGTTTGTTATGATGATGAGGAATCTTCGTTAACATTTTTGAATAGAAGCACCAATGCAGCACGGTCATGACTCATGACACATAAGTACCGGTAGGTATGGTATACTACTTTTGTACCTACGCACGACGGTAAAATGGTACGACCTCTAGAGAGAGCATTATGAACCTTCCTTTCTCCTCCTCCTCCAATCGTAATTCACAAGATTCTTTTTTACGCGCGCCGTTCTCATTTTTGTGCGTATGTGAATGTATGGCGTTGAAACCCACATTTTTCCATTATCATGACATCAACCAGCAACCAGCATCAACCGACAACCGATGCAGCATGCAACTTCATGTTGTGTGTTGTGTGACATCTTTCCTGTCTAAGTAGAAGTATTTCCATAGAAACGTGCGACCCTATCGATATCCTAGCCACATACATTCCATTGGCATTTGCAACGTCATGAAGTTCACTACATTTGCAACAGGGCTGCTCACTTCCCTTCTCATTCTGGAGAATGCAACCGCTTTCTCCATCCAACTTCCCAAAACTGGAGCATCCACCACTTCCCTATTTGCAAAAGAAAAGGGAACAATTCAAATCCTCATGTCTGACACTGGAGGAGGACATAGAGCATCGGCAAATGCTCTTCGCGATGCCTTTGATGAGCTCTACCCTGGACAGATTGAAGTGGACATTGTAGATATCTTTACTGATTATGGACCATTCTTTCCAATCAATGCTTTTGTTGATATTTATAAGATTATGGCTGAGTATCCAATTCTATGGGAGATCACTTACAAATCTGGGGCTACCCCTTTTGGTCTCTGGTTCAATGAATTGGTTCTGGAGGTGAGTTGAAAGAAGCAAAAGAAGCAATTACCTGGCATGGACATTGGTTTCATTCAATTTTTCGAATGAATGAATAAAGAAATAAATAAAAAGCAAGGGCCTCAACTCAGCTCACACATTTCACCCTTTCTTTGGCAGTTTCTCTGCTTCGATGCATTCAAGAAAGGTGTGGCAAGGCAATCTGGGGGAACAGATTGTCGCGCAGATATGGTGGTATCAGTCCATCCTCTTACGCAAGATATTCCACTCAAAATCCTGAATTATTTGGATACGGATGGAAGGTCGCGTAAGGAAGGCAGAACCACTCCTTTCGCTACAGTAGTCACGGATCTGGGGGGTGCGCACCCAACCTGGTTCAATCCAGGTGTTGACAAGTGCTTCGTTCCTAGTGATGCATTGAATAAAGCTGCGAGGGATAGAAAGGTTCAGGCAGAACAGATTATTCAATATGGTTTACCCATTCGTAGAGGCTTCTGGGCAGATCGTGGTGAAAACACAAGTGGTAGCAGCGCATCGGGTGGAAATTTCTTTGAGGATTTATTTGCTGGATTCGCAGGAGAAACGAAGAAGACTGTGGCTTCCTCGCCTAAATCAAAATTACAGGAAAAGCTTGAATTAAAGGGAAATTTGCCAACGGTTCTTATTGTTGGTGGAGGTGATGGCATGGGAGGTATCATTCAGCAAGCAATTGCTTTGGGGGAGAAACTTGCAGCCAAGGGTGCTGAAGATGGAAAGATGTATCAGATGGTAGTCGTTTGTGGAAAGAACGAGAATGCTCAAAATACTTTGTCATCCAAAGACTGGGGAGAAAATGTCAATGTTGTCGTTAATGGATTTGTTGATAACATGGATGAATGGATGCGATCGTCTGATGTTATAGTCACAAAGGCAGGGCCAGGAACTATCGCAGAAGCTTCTATTTGTGGTCTTCCATGTATGCTGTCATCGTATCTTCCTGGTCAAGAGGAAGGAAATGTTCCTTTCGTTGAAGAAGCGGGGTTTGGTACGTACAGTGGCAATCCTACAAAGATCGCAGAAACTGTCAGCACTTGGCTGTCCTCCCCTGAGATGTTATCCTCCATGAAAGAGGCAGCTTTGAAAGCAGCTCGGCCGACAGCAACTGTTGATATTGCACAGGATCTTGCCGCAATGCTGTTTGAATACAAGAGGAATCAAGCACAATCTGCTAGCGTCAAAGAACTTGAATTGATTGCGTAGTAATAGATCACACTTATGATTCGTTTAGGAATTGCTATAAGCTATCTAGTTAGTCTATTGTTCACAATTTGCAATCGATGACTAACAAGACAAATTGTATTGTAATGGATATAAGAGCAGAGAGGAATTCATGCTCTCTTCTTTGTAGAGCACTTTATCTTTGTAGCCTGGAAACACAAGATGGCAGCCTTGATGCCAGTCTCGAATGGTACACTTTCCATGCTTGCCATGTTTGCATACCAGCCAATCGTGTGGGATACTGAAATCACTGCGAAAATCCATGCAAAAGTCTTCAGAAGAAACGAAATACTTCCAAATGTAACAGCCATTCCAATCATAAAGAAAGCGTGTGCAAGATGATTAATCAAGATATCCCTCTTGCATCCCTTAATTGGAGTGTATTGTGCCATCCACTTTCCATCAAGTTCACCATTAGAGAGTCTTGCTTCCCACGCAGCGAGGACAGAATCCTTCCAAATATAATCGTCCATTAGCACAGCCTTGGCATTAAACGATGAAGCAGGATCCACAGAAATCCTTCTAAGATGGATAAAAATATCAACGGGAGCACCTGCAATGCCCTGGGTCAAATCATAGATATCTGGTACAACTCTGTCTTCGGAAAGGAGCTTGCAATTCAATAGCCTTCCATCTCGAACGAATGCGAGGCAAATTGAAACTATAGGGCCTCCACTGACAACTTGCTGTAGGAGACAGCTGGTCCCCTTGTATCTAGGAGTAAGAACATAATCAAGCGGTTTGAAGCCATTCTTTATAGCAAACTGACGGCACTCATTAATGTAATTGGTGTCCTTCTCGCCATAATCAACAATGACCCCTTCTGGACTCAAGAATAGCATTCGCTGCTCC
>Ga0136554_1000908_pt1 | contig 11568 bp, 17 predicted proteins | sample AntRauTorckE5431_FD_104637 | JGI IMG/M metagenome (GOLD analysis project Ga0136554, IMG submission 104637) | Saline lake microbial communities from Rauer Islands, Antarctica - Metagenome Torckler E5 #431 | ecosystem: Environmental > Aquatic > Non-marine Saline and Alkaline > Saline | place...
AATGTGAGAAAGGAGGAAATGAGTTGGTTTCATTAGTGGCTTTGAAGTTGAATTTTACGATAGCCTTGTTCGTCCTTCCTTGCACTACCTGCGCACGATGTCCCTCCTGATCTTCATTTAAGCTATGCTTGCTTTCTCTGTCTCTTTTCGTGAATCGTATGTGCACTCACGGCGGAATAACAACATAGGTGGACGCAAGTGGTGCAGCATCGCAAGTGATCCTCGCCATTGCCTCGCTCGAGGCCAAGATCAGTGCTTCTGCTTTGACCGCACGAGACCCGTACGGCTTCGGAAAGCAGGTGGGTCTGCAAGTAGGTTCTAAACTTCTTGTTTGCGTGGACGTGGACAGAAAATACCCAATTCTGTGGGATGCGCCTTTCGTAATCTTTGCACCAGAGACGTGCATTATTAATGCTAGGACTAACGTTATCACCGCTACAATGTCAGGCAAGCCGCCTCGCTCGCTTAGCTTTAATTGCCAAGCAACTTGGCGGCGCTTCTCATCCTGCAACAGTGACAGCTGCTGCAGCTCTCAGCGAAGGCCTCGCTCCTTGGCTCGAAGGCAAAAATGCCGACCCACTGGTGCGAGTGTACAATTAGGAGAATATACGCACGCATGCGTCGCAACGTGGAAATATCGAATAGAACCCTTTCAATTTTGTGTTTTCTTCTTTTCCCCCACTTGTCCTTGAATAATATTTGCTTGGTGAACCAATGACCAATGATTGCTTCAGTAATAGTTGCATACCTAATGCTGCTTCTTTGTGCAATCTAACAAACGTAACGACCAAACCAAACAGCTCTATGACTCGACCTGGGGCGGCCTCGTGAGCTCCGACGGCTTCGCTGATTCCATGGCGGATTTCGGCAACGGGTGGTACAACGATCACCACTTCCACTACGGGTACCTCCTATATGCGACAGCTGCTGCCGCTGACCTCGATCCGACTTTCCTCACTGAGCGCTCAAGGCTTTGGAGTGGCAGCAGCAGCAGCAGCAGTGGCAACACCAACAAGACCAGTACAGTCCCTGTATCGTTCTCTTCGTCGCCACCTTCAACTTCATCTTCGTGTGCAGCAAACCCTAGCTGCGCTTCCCTAACCCTTGAAGGTCTCTGCTGCCCCACTGCTGCTGGAGTTAACCTAGGATGCTGCAATAGTGGTGGCGATACCAGCAGCAGCAGCAGCAGCAGCAGTCATCAGGCAGCTTCACATCGAAGCCTTCGCGCCTCACCAGCAACAGTGAAAAACGCAACAGCAAGAAGAAGAACCAGTACAACAAGCTCTGCAACAAGCGTCTTGGAAGAGCCGTTGAATTGCCAAACGCTGGAGGCGCTGCTTGCGCTCGTGTGGGATATTGCCAACCCACCCAACGATGGAGCATCAAGGCAAGCTACTAGCCCTACTAGAACGGCTGGTAATGGTACGCCACTACTGCAAGCAACCTCTTCTTCACTGTTTCCTGTAGCGCGGCACAAGGACTTCTACGATGGCCACTCGTGGGCGTCGGGTCTGTTCCCGATGGCCAACGGCAAGTCGCAAGAGTCGGTGTCTGAGGCGGTGAACGCTTATTACGGTGCGACGCTACTAGGGCACGTTGTTGCTACACGCCTCAAAGAAGGAGAGACTGCAACGACATCCGCAACAACAGCTCAGGGCAACCATGGTCCTGGCAGCAGCCGTAGCAGTAGTAGTGGCTGTACTGCTGCAAGTAACGTCACCGTGTGGGAAGAGGTTTGTAGAAGTACTATTGTTTTATCATAATCATTTCTGTCTCAGTGAATGATACTCCCATGTCTTTCATTTAATCCATCTGATTGTTGCCCTTAAAGCTTTGTCCTCCTCTGTTTTATAGGTGCGCGACTTTTCGCGCTTGCTCTTGGCCATGGAGGTCGCAGCTGCGCAGACGTACTGGCAGATGGGCTCCAGAGCTAGCAGCAGCAGCACTCTGAGCAGTAGCAGTAGGAGCGATGGCGTGTACCCGCCGGTGTTTTCCGCCAATGGCATGGCCGGAGTGGTGGGCAGCACTGACGTGAGCTCACAGACCTGGTTCGGGGCTGCACCCGAGTGAGTCATACATGCACGCTCATTCGCATTCCCCTTGAAACATCAGTATACAACAGTACTATCAGCATATGCATGTTGAAGTCGAAATAATAAAGTGGAAATCGATTTCCTGCTCCTCAAACTGAAATCGGCACAAGATGGGTACTTAAAGGGGCTGCGTAGTAAGTGCTTTTCATTTATTACCTATCCTCTCTTTTCTAGGTATGCCCACTGCATCAATTTGTTGCCTTTTACGCCGGCCACGGAGCAATTGTTGCCCCTTGAACTTGCGCGCTCGGATGCACCAAGCCTCCTGGCATCATGGGCACAAAGAGGCACTGAAGGCGGAGGCTGGGCGCCTGATACAACAATCACTGCGGCAGGTGCTGTAGGTGCTGCAGGAGCAGGAGGCGACACCAACACAAGAGAAGTGCCAGCTGCTCCTGCGCCTTCTTCTTCTTCTTCTTCATCAGATCAGGCGTTACTGCCACCTGTGCAGGCCCAGTGGGGTGGGCTGGTGCTGGCAGAATGGGCGGTGGCGAATCCTCAAGCAGCTTGGAACGCCCTTCTGGAGCTTTACGGCACACCTCGAGGCAGCGATAGTAGTGCCAGTAGCCAAGCCCCGCCTCCGTTGGATGCTGGTGAAAGCCTCAGCAATTTGCTGTACTGGGCAGCCACAAGACCTTTCGAGCCTTCTTGAGAAGTGTCCAATCTACAAAAGGCGCTTCGCAGTTCCAATTGTTGTCACGTATTCGTTCTATGTGTGTGCTTCTTTAATATCTATCAAGAAAATAAAAGGGCACCGTAGTAATCGTACTTCTATGTCGAGACACCGAAATTACCTGACCAGTCCAGCTGTCCAGCCCACAGCCCCCTAATTCACCCGAGTGAAAATTAACCTCGCAGCTCGCAGCAGTAAGGAAGACCTTAGGCCAAAGCCAGGTCCTTCTCAGGTTAATGAATAATAGGGAACTCGCACTCACAGTGGTACTTGAACTCAAACAAGTAAGTCCTGGTGCTTAGCGAGCCAAGTACAAACCCAGATGGCGCAGTAGCAAAATTATCCAAGGTGCGCGCCGCGATGCGTGATACGTTGTACAAGAATTGAATTGTCGTATAAGCACGAGCACAAGGGACAGAGGCTTCAAACTGCCATGGGGAAAACAATATACAATATACACAGGGGTATAGCTGGGCTATCTCTTTTTTTTCTATCCATAAAAGGCAAGTCGCACACTCGCGCGATAACGGGATAAAATTCCCCCCTCAATGATTGTTTTCTTCAGCATCGAGGTCGGCCCTTCTCAAGTGGCGCTGAAACTGGAAAGCTCGGTAAAAACAGAAGCCCCAGATGCAAACGGTGAAAAACAAACTGGTCACAGCCGTGCTCACAGCGTCCGGACTGTTGTAGCTGCTCACACCCATGTCGTCATCACCGTTGTTTGCTGAATCGTCGCCTCCTCCATCGCCATCGCCGCCGGTCCCGTCGCCGCTATCACCACTGCTGCTCCCAGACTGTTTCGCGGCCACAGCGCGTATCACGCCAAACACGTCGGTGGCGACATAAAGCACGCCCACGACTACGAGGCCCTGGCAGTACTTGCTCACGTGCTCCTGACAAATGCCGTTTTAACAACGCCCAAGGGAAGTAAATATACGTATAATGAAAAGGCAGCTCTAAGGAAAAACATGAAACAGGCTTCTGGGTACACATCTATACGATAGCGGCTATTATATCTACTCGTAAGAGTATTGTCAAGATACAAGAGCAAGATGCAAGAGCAAGAGGGCTATACCTGGTCAAGAGTGGAAGCCCCACGGAGGCCAGTGAGGCCCACAGCAACGCCCAGCACGTTCACTCCTGCCTCCAGGCCTAGACTGAACCATTGGCCAGAATCAAGCCGAGCGAAGAGCGCATCGAGCAAGTATACCGCTAGCGTTAAGCTAGTGTAGCGAAGAGGTTCAAACGAAAGCAAAAATGAGGAGAAGAGCAAAGCAGTAGACGGTGCATTTCCAAGCTGAAGAATTGAGGAAAATACATGCAGGAAGGGTACATGCTAAAGAATGCTTCTGATCAGTTACAAAAACGGCAAACAAGGAGTTCTAAGGGAACCATGAAAAAAAGTTGGGCAAAAAAAGTAAATGCATAAACAAATAAAGAAAAATAACGAGGGTTATCCTCACACTTGTCACACGCACAACAAGCGCACCTGTTCATAACGGAGACAATCAAAAGAAGCGATGCGAGCACTTTGACACGCGCACGGTATTCTTGCAAGTCCGTGTCGCCGCTGAAGCTCATTTCCATGGCCACTGCGCCACCGCCATTGCCTCCATCGTTGCCCGTGGTGCCATGAGGCATGGTCACTGCCGCCAACTGCGCGCCTCGACTGCCACCCACGGCCACCGTCTCGCTCGTGTCGGGCAATAACCCTGCGCCTTCCGCACCTTGCCGCGCAGGTGAACTAGCGTTGTTTGCCACAGGGCGCACAAAGAGGTGCACTACCGTGTTCGGTTTGACTTTGGCGTCCATCAGGGACTGATTGTCGTCACTAAGTTGACGCCCGCCGTAGATCAGCCGCTGCCGCCCCGCTGCGTGCCCGGAAGATTTTTCTAAAGTTGTCTTCAGGCTTCCTACGGTGCTACTCGCTGGAACCTTAACTTTAAACGTTTTCCCCTGCGACAATTGACCCATGGGGAGTGGGAAGGGGGCAGAAATCAACACAGTTAGCAAAGGTTGGAGACTGTGCAAACCCAAAGACACATAAAAAAGTGAAAGAATACTTGAACGGGGACATTTCTCGAACCTGCAAATCTAAACATCTCAGATCCATCATGTCTTCTTCCTCTTGCTTTGTAGCGGTCGTTCCGGTGCCTTTCTCAACGTCGTTGTCGTCCTCAGTGTCAGAATTTTCGACGAGTGGGTTCCTCGTAGATGATTCACCTCTGCTTTTATCGTCCTCGGCTGGTTGCCTATCACTCGAACGCTGGCTGGTGAGCTCAAAATCAGGCGCAGTCCCATCCGCGACTGCCGTATAGTTAGGTCTCCGTGCACTCATGGCTGCCTTTCTAACTCAAGTATTCCGCTTCAGCCCTTCAGTGGTCTACTACTACAGTAGTCTAGCTAGTCGTCTCAAGCCTCAAGCCTCAAGCCGCAACATTCTTTTGGAATTTTTAGTTCTTTTCGACCCAAAGTCATGCCCAAATGTGATATTTCTGTGTTGTCGTCGTGATGAATCGTGAATCGTGAACGATGCAAATATTCCTCGAAACGGCAAAAGCGTAATAACATTTTTCACGGAGTGCTTAAGACAACACGAACGCATTTGCTCCCACGGTGACGTGCACGAGGAATCACTCTGGTCGCGGAGATTGTGCTCCTAATCATCACCTAAAAATAGTCTAGTTTACGTATTTCAACTTATATTTTGGGCATGGATGCGCCTAATACGGCTCAAGGCGCCTCAGCTCCTGATGCTGTGAATCCATTCCAAGATGCTGCACCTGAAAAGCCTGCTGAGCCTGCTGCTGCCGTTGCTGCTGCTACAGCAGAGCCTACTGGTGGGCAAGCTTCCGAGGTTGCAGTAGGAGCGGCAGGTCCCTCAGATACAGAAGCGAAGCTGAACCATTACAAAAAACTCATCACGCAGAGCCGAACCATGCTCCAGAACTACCAAAAGCAAGTGGCCGAGAAAGAGCGCGAGAAGCAGGTATGAACCTGCGACTAGCGGCGAATAATTAATAGTATACTGACTTTGAGGTGGCAGCTGTAGTGGTAGAGATACAATGATTGTTTTATTAAAGTGTCTCCTCGGTAAACTGATTTCATGCCAGCGATGCATTATTATTCACTTCTCCTCCTCCATTTCTCTCCACGGGACTGTCACGTTAGGCGGCGGTGCTAGAAACCACAGACCTACGCACGAAGTTGCAGCGAGCCGAAGCCGTAGCGCTCAAAGCCTCGCAAGAACTGCTGCAGGTGAAGCAACAAGCGCAACAGCAAGCCAGCGCGGGTGGCAACGGCGGTGGCAACAGCAGCGCAGGCAATAGTGGCGGAGCTAGCGCTAATAGGAGGCCTGCGCGAGCCTTACGCCGCGTAGAAGATGGCGAAGGCGGCAGCTGGCTCCTGTTTGAATTCGAAGGCGGGGTGCGCGAGTGGCGGCGCTTCTCTGACGAGGTTAATGGACTTTGTGATGTTTTCAAATCATATTTAAACCGATTCATTCCTACGTGTAATTTTACGTGTAATTTATTTTGTTTCGCAGCACCACCTCAGAATATATCCATAAATAAAGTTTGCTGCGTTTTCCATGACGTACCTTGCAATCTCCACCATGCTACATTGCCATTATCTTTTCCTCTTTCTTTTGTGTCATGTCTGTCTGCAACTCTGTTTTTGCTTTCCGACTTATCGTCGCTGCTGCCTGTGTACCGCGTTCTTATGTGCAAAGGTTGCCATCGCGGACTTCATTCGCCGTGATTCGGGTGAACCCATTGCGCTGCCCGCGGCCTCCTTATCCCCCGAAGAGTCCCGTGCCACTCAAATGGAGGCCGAAGCCGCGGTGGCGAGAATCACCGACGAGTTCCGTCGCTACCGCGTCAAGGCCGAGGTGAGCCGCAAGCAACGGGACGCCGAGGTAAGGCAGGCCAAGCATGCAGCAGTGGCCGAACAACAGCGCCGCATCGACGGGCAAGGCGGTGGGAGCATTAGCGGTGGTGGTGGCAGTGGTCTTGACGGTAGTGGAGGTGGCAGCGGTGGGAGCAATTCGAGGAATGCCCTTGAAGAGCAGCTTTTAACGCTGCAAGAAGAATCCGAGGTAGGTCTCATGTTGGCACTCTAGGTAGGGTTTAATGGTATCATAGTGGAAAGGTTTACTACTGCCAGTAAATTGGATAACTACCTTAAGTGCATAGATCAAGGAGATACTTGGTTTTGAACAATTCTTATTTTTTCCGTGAAGGTCGCCACGTTTCCATTACTGTACTGTGTGACTGGTTAAATGTGTCTCAATATACTTTTTTAGGCGCAAGCAGCGCAGTTGCGAAGCTCTATGGAAGCGTTGCAGACTGAAATCGCGCAGCTGAAGGCCAACGGAGCCGAAGCTACTTTAGCGATGCAGTGGCGCGAACGCTACGACGCGGTGTGTGCTGATGTTTTGATTTGTTAGATAAAGAAAAGATGGCGAAGTATGTGATTATGTTGTAAATGAGACTCATGGGGGATGGCGGAAGGCGAATGAGGTGGAGTACAAAATTTTGATTGGTGTGGATTTTTACTTTTTGATCAAGCTTCTACTTGTGATGAATGATATGTCTGGCATACCTCTCATTTTGTGTGAGGTACATGTAATGACACACATTATCTCCTTTCTCCTGCTCCCTCTTCAAGGTGAGCAAAGAAAAAGCGGAATTAGTCGCAAAGCTGAAAGCAGCAACCCGCCCAGAAGACGCCTATCTGCCTAGCCCGGGCGGTGCTAACAGCCCTTACGCGAGTGGGAGCAGCAGCAGCGGCCGGCCACCGCCGTCGCCGTCAGCTGGGGCTGGAGGTGGCCCTGACTCACCGCGCACTCAGTCCGCCGCAGACATGGCCCGACGCTTTAATGAACTCCGAGAAGAGTACCGCATGTACCGGTAAGGGGTTCTACTGGCACCAAATAGCGAGCTGCATGTGTGCACATGGGTTATAGCCCCCATATTTTCTTGTGGTGTTCATGTCATTCTCTACTTTGCTGTTCATCAATCTACTTTTTTCTGCATGAAAAAACTGCACATAATAGAGAACACGTGTCAACCCTCCCCACTTGAATGGCAATCATCTGCACGTGTATTAAGTTCTTCTTCTTTCTTTCTTTCTTTTTCACAGGAAACGAGCGATGGAAGCGTTAGCCGAGAAAGAAGTCGCCGTGGCGCATTTGTCAGGCAGAACCCCGAACCACGCCGTCCCTTCCCTTTTGACCCGGTATGCAATATGCAGTAGCTGGCACATATGATCCACTGCTCGCTCTAGCCTTCGCACAGATATTGCATGCCACATTTGAATCTCCCCTCTTCTCGCTCTGTGCTTGTACTTCCACACCAGGTCCTCATCTACGATGCCGGATGACCCGAAGTTGCAGTATTTGAAAAACTTGATGCTCAAATACTTATGCACCGACGAAGGTGCCGACGCAAAAGACCACATGGAGAGGGCGATTACTACCATTCTTCAATTCACTGAAGCGGTGAGAAGAAGGAGATGGTCGAAGTGGGAGGAAGTTGATTACTATGAGGGGTGCCTATTGGAAGAGTATCACCGCGTTACTCGATTTGCTGACTTTTCCTTTTCATTTGTACATGGCTTTTCGTGATGTTCCAGGAGCGGTCTTTCGTGGCTGAGCGCCGCGCTGATGCCTCTGCTGCTTGGCTCACGAACTGGCTACCCACGAATGCTATAGCGGGGGCGCCACCGTAGGGTGGCGCATAGAGCAATCCTCATAGGGCTGTCTGTCATTGACGGCAATGATAAAAACGGAGATGGATGTATTTACGGACAGGCCCATGTGCGAATTCTGATTTCTATTATTTTGCTTTCGCACGTGATGGTCGCACAGTTATAGCTGATAGTAACGAATTTTCTGACATAGGCCATACTTCCTCTACAGAAATTCACTACGTATGTATTTAGATGTTACGTGTCACGTGCTACGATTCTGCCCGAAGAATTGGCTTCTGCGTTACTTGGTTTTGTGTTTGTTCGTTATTCGTGTTCGTTGTTCGAGATCGGAGTTCGAGTTCACTTAAACTTATAAACTTGAAGTCTTATAGCTTCATTTGACACAGGTCCCGAGGGGCAAGAATAAGAAGGCCAACATAAAAAGCAATTCAGCTCAAAACAAGAAGCTAATCAGGCACGCATGCTATTTCACTCCCCGTCGTTCGTAAACCTATAAGCCTATAAGTCTATAAGTATAAGTCGGGATCTTATTCCGAAGAAAATTACGACGCACGACATGTTTACCAACGATGGGTGATGTTCTTATGTGCTGCTGCACTTGAGTTCCCTGGTTCTTCTTATCGATCTTCTTATTGCCAGTTACTAAGTTTGTTGGTCTATAGTCCACTTGCATCAGTCCAGTTGCAGGATTCTGGATTTTGCAGACCCTGACCCTGTTCTCAAGTACGTACGTGTGCGATACCGTATTTACCTCACGTCACTTTGCCAAAATATACTGTACGGGTACAGTCACCCTTCGTACGTCTGGCCGCAACTCGTAGCAAGCAAAAAAACTTTTCACAAAATCATCATGGTGAGCGCCCCGGGGTTCACCCATTTCAACGTCCTTAGCGCGGATGTTATGACCCTTTAAGACACCCAGAAGTCTTTCAATGAATATTTGACATTCCTGCAGTGTCCTGGGTGCAGGGCCCACCGTTCAATCGTGGCTCAACAGGGACTCGCCAAAATACCTGCGTAAGATTGGACGAATGGCTTACATTGGTTTTGCTCCTTTTCTCTTCAGGCATCCGAAGCTTCTAACTGCGCCATTGTGGGCATGTGCAACCCGCTGCTGGACATCAGCGCGGTGGTGCCAGCTGAGCTCCTCACCAAGTACAACGTGAAGGTACGCAACAATCGCATCTTTCCTCTCTATCCTCATTCAAGGTTTCGCAGAGGATGAGCCAGAATGCCTCAACCAAGTGCCCCGCGCTTGTCTTCGAAAATCACTGAATCTGTTCTCATATAAGACTCCATTTCTACTCACTTTCGTAAAAAATTCCGCGGTTGGATCGTGATTTACCCTGCATGTTGTCTCCTGCTCACCTCGTACGCTTTTTTGCTCACAAAAATGCATCCACAAGTAGGCGGGCGATGCGATCCTGTGCGGCGACGAGCACAAGCCCGTGTACGCGGAGCTGGTGAAGGACTACAAAGTGCAGTACATTGCGGGCGGCGCAGGCCAGAACTCGATGCGCGTGGCGCAGTGGATGCTCAACACTCCCGGCAAGACCGCGTACTTCGGCGCGGTGGGCAAGGACGAGTACGCCAAGACCATGAACGACCAAGCCTCCACGGACGGTGCGTTCAAGAATTTATGAAGTCTTCTATTCCATGTGCCTCTTTTCTCTCCGATTCCTTTTTCGAATCTTGAGTACAGTGATTTTTTGCGTTGTATTTTCGTCGACTTGGTAGTCTGCCGGATTACTTCCTGATGCTGCTTTGGATCTGTGTTTACCGGACTTGAATCCATTTTGACGACGTGGTCTCAATCTCATTTCCTTCTTCTTCAACTCTCTCTATCTATCGTTGTACTTCTAGGCGTGAACGTGCAGTACATGGAGGTGGCTGAGGAGCCCACCGGCACCTGCGCGGTGCTGGTGACTGCCGACGGCGAGCGATCCCTCATCGCGAACCTCGCGGCCGCCAACCACTTCAAGGTGATTAGATGGGTAGATATTGCCTTCTCCTCGTCGGCATGCTTTGTGCTCACTTTTTTGTCTTTCTGCTCATGCACTTTTTTCATGCCTACTTGCTTGCTCAGCCCCTTTCGAAAGCATGCACTTTTATCTTTTGAATCTTTATTTTCACGATCGTCATTTTCTTGTCTTCTCGCATGTGTGCATATAGTCGACCCACCTGGAGGCTGCTGGTCCTCAAGCGGTGATTTCCGCGGCCAACTTGTTCTACATCACGGGGTTCTTCTTGACGGTGTCGTGCGAGTCCATCGACCTGATCGGCAAGCACTGCGTGGCCAACAAAAAGACTTTGTGCATGAACTTGTCCGCCCCTTTCCTCGTGCAATTCTTCAACGACCAAGTTAGTGACACCACGACGACTCAGCCCTTAAAGAACGACCTCAGAGCCTTTCGATTCTGATTCTGCCTGAATTCTACAATTCAATGGGCTCTGTCCGTCGTTAACTCGTTCCCTGTCTTGTTTCTTCTTGTCCTAACGCGATTCTGGTTCAACGGCGCGGTTCTTGCACAGATGATGGCGGCGATCCCATACACCGACATCATGTTCGGCAACGAGACCGAGGCTGCGGCCTTCGGCGAAAAGATGGGCTGGGGCACTGACGTGGCCACCATCGCCGCGGTGAGTTTGAAAGAAATTTGACCATAATTATACGACAGTTCAGAAACGTTACGCTACGTCATTCTATGTAAATCATGTGTGTGTTGTTCGCTCTCTTATCATTATTATTATTATCATTTCTATTATCCCTTTTCCCATCGTTCGATCAGTCTTCTTACTTCCTCTCTCACAATCTTCCATCTTCTTCCTCTCTTCCCAGGGCATCGCGGCGCTTCCCAAGGCGTCGGGCCTCAAGTCGCGCACGGTGGTGATCACCCAGGGCTCGAGCGACACCATCGTGGTCAAGGAGGGCGTGGTGACCTCCTACCCTGTAGAGCTGCTCCCCAAGGAGAAACTCGTCGACACCAACGCCGCCGGCGACGCTTTCGTGGGCGGATTCTTGGCCCAGGTAATGGATTTGAGGCATCAGTGAAAAAGAGTGTGGGAGGGAAGGGATGTAGATACAGTAGG